>Ga0209953_1000069_pt1 | contig 39766 bp, 54 predicted proteins | sample SalPonred_H2O_MG_FD_185713 | JGI IMG/M metagenome (GOLD analysis project Ga0209953, IMG submission 185713) | Salt pond water microbial communities from South San Francisco under conditions of wetland restoration - Salt Pond MetaG... | ecosystem: Environmental > Aquatic > Non-marine Saline and...
TGATCCCGCAGGTTGAGAGTTCGAATCTTTCCACCCCAGCCATTTTGCCCCTGTAGCTCAGTCTGGATAGAGTACTGGTCTTCGAAACCATGGGTCGGAGGTTCGAATCCTTCCAGGGGTGCCATTTTAGATTGACAAGAATACTCATTAACACTATAATAATAGTATGAAGCCAACAGCAATACGCGGTAGATACCGTCCACAGAATCCTGAGAAGTATGCGGGTGATGTAAACAAGATCACCTATCGCAGTCTGTGGGAAAGGCGTTTTATGTTGTATTGCGATCGTAGCCCTAAAATATTTAAATGGAGTTCAGAGGAATTACACATTCCCTATGTTGCTCCTAAAGACGAAAAGTGGCACAACTACTATCCTGACTTTATGGTAAACACTAGAGATGGTAGAGTTATTATTGTAGAGATTAAACCCTACTATCAAAAGAAGTACAAGGTTAATCGTGCCAAGTGGGCAGCCGCTGAAGAATACTGTGAACAGCAAGGATATGAGTTTAAAGTGTTAACCGAAAAGGAATTATTTTAATGAATGATTTAATTATTGCTCTTATTATTATTGGATCGATCTATTTAATAGTTAAGGCAGCCAATCACGATTCGCAAAATAGTAACGATGAAGATTCGTAAGCGTAAAATTTTTCGCTGGTGCGTGGACTTTTTCGACACCATTAACTTTTGGTTCGAAGAACGGTTTAACCTAAACCCCAAGCGAACTATTTTAGAACGGCAACAGGATCTAGTCAGCCTAGAAGAATTAGATCGCACAATAGGCAAAAGTCTAGACTTAGACAAATAAATACAATATGAGATTTTTTGAAATTACCGAACCTGCCGATCGACAGAAAATTGAACAAGCGATGCAAAGTTTTGTCCAGTTTATATCCGGTGGCGAAGAATTGGATCACGACGAAGTTGCTGATAAACTATATCAAAGTTTGCAACAGTTCGGAGTTAATGACGTAGAAACTACTCAAAGTGATCTAGTGGACGCAGGCGATATGAATCTAAATGCAAGTTACGATCCTGCTGATGACGAGGATGGTGAAGATCCTATCAATATCGAATTGGTGTTTTCCGAAGAGGATGATACCATAAGTTTTTCGCCGCAAGGCGTTTCTATGATCAAAGACAGGATTGTAGATGCCCTAGAGCACGAAATGATACATTTAAAACAATTTCGCAAAAGAAATTTTGCCAAGCAGAGAGACTATCGTAGCAAGAGCGATAGAGACGACATCAAACAAGCACAAGAATACATGGGCAGTGATGATGAAATCGAAGCTTTTGCTAAGAACATTGCCAGCGAACTAACTCGCAAAGTAGACAAAGACGGTGCTTTACAACTGTTGAGAATGGCAAGTAAAACAGCACAGTTTAAAGATGAAATGGGCAACCTGTTATCACCTAATCTGTTTGGCTATCTAGCAACTTGGGATTTTGACACTAAAAATCCTGTAATCAAAAAACTTCTCAAAAAAATCTACAACTATATTCAAATGTCTTAATGCCAAGGTGCCTGAGTGGCCCAAAGGAACAGTCTGCAAAACTGTAAAGTCGCGGGTTCGAATCCCGCCCTTGGCTCCAATTTTATGTGGCGGTAGCATAATGGTAATGCCCTGGTTTGTGGCACCAGAAAATGTTGGTTCAAATCCAACCCGTCACCCCATCTTAGGTTGACAAGACTCAAATAATTATATATAATTACTGTATTGCAACTAATGAGGTGCACCATGCGTAAAGCTGTACATGTTGATGATAGAAACTATGACAAAGAAGCTAGAGAACTGATTCGTAATCTAAGTGATGATGACAAATATGGTTTATATAAAATTGTTTTAGATAAACAGAAACAATATCAAAACGAAGAACGAGATCGAGAATTAACAGCCGTCAGAAAAATTCTAGAAGGGGATAGTCATTTAGATGTATATCGTTTGAGAAGCATTGAAAAAGGATATCGAAGCTCGATGGCACACGATCTTAATCTTGGTGACCTGAAAGCAAATCAGAAATCAAGTAAGAAGAAGCAATAAGATTTAAATAAATGCATGCCCTTGTAGCCCAATTGGCAGAGGCGTCTGGTTTAGGTCCAGAAGGTTGGGGGTTCGACTCCCTCCAAGGGCACCACTTATCGAGAAGTGGCAGAGTGGTCGATCGCGCTCCCCTGCTAAGGGAGTATACGTTAATAGCGTATCGAGGGTTCGAATCCCTCCTTCTCGGCCAATTTCAAATTATAGAGGATAAAACATGGGTTCATTAAACGATAATAACAGAAAACGTGAAATTCACAAGCGTACACCATTAACATATCGGAAAGGCAAATTACGATTACGCCCTATGAGTTTAAAGCAATTAGAAGAAAAATTAACAACAAGTCAAGACAACCGGGTTAAAGATGCTATCCGTAAAGAACTTGCTCGAAAGTCGAAAATGGGTCTTGTTTGGAATAAGCCTGCAGAACCCGCAGTAGAGGTATAATCGATGGCGGGTAAAGGTTCAAATCCAAGACCTTTTTCAGTAGATCAAAAAACGTTTTCTGACAACTGGGATAAAATTTTTAAAAAGTCTCCAGTTAAGGTTAATCCTAAAAGCCTCGATCAGGAAGCGTTCGGTCCGGTAAGCGAACATCCTGACTGTGGTACAGACGATTGCTGTGGGGAATGTACTGAATGAAGTTTGCTTATTTTAATCCTATAGTAATGGCTATTGAAGATATACCTTACGATATATTTCAACATTTTAAGGAAATGGTATCAATCGCCCACAATAACTCTCATTTAAATGATGAAGGGGATCCGCAAATAAGTATCCGCGGCGGGCAACAAGTGCAGATCGTGCCTAACGAATTTGGTACGAATACTGACAAGTTAAAATCTTATATCGAACTAAGTTGTCAAGAATATATAGATAATATTATGAGGCACAACGGCAGAAGCGATCTGGATCCTTATTATCCCGAACTGGTTAGTGCCTGGACCATTAAACAAGGTCCGGGAGATTATCAGTCATTGCACAGTCACGAAGCACATATTAGCGGAAACATCTATATAGAAACACCGGATCTAGACGAAGACTCTAAATCGTCGGATGCAAACATAGAGTTTCGTCTTCCGGTTATTAGAAACCCTGCTCATTTAATTTTTACTGATCAGTGGAGATTTACACCGGCACCGATGAAGATGATTATTTTTCCTTCGTATGTGCCACACACAGTATATCCTTGGCAGGGCCAAGGTAACAGAACGATCCTAGCTTGGGATGTAAGATTAGTAGGAAAATAAGGAAAAACAATGAAAGGTATTGACAGACTTAAATGCGTAGAAAATGCAGGCGGACAACACGATTTAGTATTAATGGCAGCACACAGAGCAAGACAGCTCGACAACGGAGCAGAACCTAGAGTCGATAATGTCGAGGGTCACAAAAACACTGTGGTCGCTTTGATGGAGATTGAACAAGGCCTATGGACTTCTGATGATTACAAAGCAAGACTAATCAAGAAAGGGTTGCTCGATGAAGATTATTTCTCCTTGTAGGACACAAAATGGAAAACGAAAACTGGAAAGAAAACACAGGCGCTGGATTACATCGAACTGACTGGACGCCTAGTTTTACAATGGTTCCTGAAGATTATTCGTTGGCGGTGAGCAATTTGAGAAATGTACCTCCAAGACTGTTAGAAGTGTATGCTCGATTTTTTCGAGTAGGATGGATTCACGAATTTGGCAACAAGTGTTTTTTAATGAGTTATTTGCTTAGACGTGTTTTAAGACTACACGGAATAGAAGCGCATTGCAAACAAATGATAGTTGATTATAAAAAAGAGGAAAGGGGCTGGTCGACTAACATAGGACAGCACAACAGTTTTGTTCCAGAAAATAGTATTGACAGCCACTGTGTTGTGGTATCTTGCGGATATATTCTAGATTTTTCATTGATCAAACCAATTCATTACGAATTTGGTGCACTCGCACCGGCAGCCTGTGTTATACCTTATGACCCTAAATATTTTGGAGAATGGTATGATGTTGGATTTTTTGGCGAATTTTCGTATACACCGAGATCTAATCATAAAATGACCAAACATGTTGTTTTTGATCAAAGAGAACGGGTTATAGAAAAAACAAAAGACTACTTCGATTATTTTCAAATGTAGTATGAAAGTAATAAACCAAAACAAACTTATTAAAAAATTCAATTTTTCTTCTGTAATAAACGAGTACGATAATCATGACTCAATAAAGATAATAAGAAAAATTATTGCAGAAGGCAATTATTTTAAAAATAGTCCTCCTTTTCAAACCAAAGAAAATATATTTGCAAGACCCGAACCTGTGTGGTTAAAATATAGAATGAGTTTTCTATTTTCAGTGTTCATGTATCTAGGTCGTGAGGTGAAAGTTAGTAACATGATGGCATGGAGTTACATGACCAACCTCGAAACACACGAAGATCGCGACAAATTATGGCATAATCATTGGCACCCTAGCCATCCTGATGCTAAAATGATGAGCGGCATATTCTATCTTCAGATTCCTGAAGACGTTAAAGATCGAGACTATTGTGGTACAGAAATGGCTCCAGATGGTCCAGAGAGCGATAGCAAATATTTTGTCTCACCTACAGACTTTTCTTGGACTGTATATCCTAGTCATGTTTATCATAGACCAGGAATTCCTCAAAGCAATAATTGGCGATTTATATTAGCTGCCGATGTTGAATACATGTAAACTTTTTATTCGGCATAAATACTAGAACTAAAACAATATTAGTCTCTAGGAGTTAAGACACATGCCTTTACAGATTCGCAGAGGTACAGAAGCTGAGCGTCAAGCACTTGCTTCTTCACCGGCACAGGGTGAACTTATTTGGATCACCGATGATAGAAAGTTATATATCGGCGATGGAAACACGCTAGCACGGAATCTTATTCCGGTTACTGGATATGATGATTCCGATGCAAAGGAAGCTGCCGGAGAAGTACTAACCGGCGGAACTCACGATTCAATAAACTTTACTTATAATGCAGGATCTCAAACAATAGATGCAAATGTTGATCTTTCAAACTATATAGGCAACGTAGGTATTGTAGGAAGTGTAACCGCTTCGAGTTTTATAGGTTCTTTATTCGCAGATGATTCTTCATCACTTGTTAATGCAGTTGATGGATCGATCAATCTAGACGGCACTGTCAAAGGATTTATAATTCCGGATCAAACAGACAGTTATGATATAGGAAGTGTTTCAAATAAATTTAGAGATATTCATTTAAGCGGAGAAATTGAACTAGGGAACGCAACTATTTCAAGTTCTGGTTCTGTCATCGATCTCCCTGAAGGGTCTACCGTAGCAGGAATACCTTTAGCCGCACCTTTCGAAGGTACAGACCTTAATGTTAATATTATAGGCGACGATAGCACTGTAATGGTTAACACTTCTACCGAAGTAATTACCGCGCAAGGCGGATTTATCGGCGATATAACTGGAAATGTGACTGGAGATGTAACTGGAGATGTGACCGGTATTGTAACAGGTTACCATATTGGCGACATGACTGGTTCTGTGTTCGGCGACGACAGTACAAGACTTGTGGATGGTGTGAATAACAGACTATTTACAAGCCTAATGACTTTTGATGAAAATACAATTACAACCATCAATCAGGGTAGAATCTTTATCGGTAGTGCCGACGAGCAGAATGCTTTAACAATCACAAGTTATGGAACTGATCCAGGTTTGGATATAATAGGGGAATTGTCTGGAACCGCCGGCGACGGGGGAGCAGGTCTTACTCAACTAGGAGGCATTGCTCGTTTTGCATCATGGAAAGGCGGATTCGATAGCCCTACCGCAGCCGGTGCTAATGATATGCTAGGACAAATACAATTTGCCGGTTACGTAAATCAAGGACCCGAAGGTGTTCTTCAAGCAGATCTCATTGGTATAAAAGGTATGGTCGACGAAGTGGGCGATGCAACTACAAATTATGCAACTGGTAAACTTCAATTTATAATTGTTGACAAAACAGATGTAGCTGGATCTAGATATGCAGAATTTGAAGGAAGCCAAGGAGTGTTTTCAGCTCCTGTGTTTAAACCTGGTTCCTATGCTAATGATTCTGCCCGGGATGCAACAATTACTTCTCCAGAAGCTGGCATGATTATTTTTAATCAACGAGATGACAGCACAGGAGTCCCAGTGTTCCAAGGATATGACGGCACATCCTGGGTAGATCTAAACTAATCATATCTAAACTTCTTAAAACTTATCGTCAATAAATATGTTTGACAATAATTTAAGGAGATTTTCTTGTTAGAAAAATATATCGAAAATCCTTCTGGACTAACTTTTGAAGATCTACAGAACAACGATTGGCAATTAATCAAATTAAACATAACGGTTGATAGTAATTATGCAATGTCTTGGGTTCGCCAGATACAAAAGAGTTTTCAAGACTGTATATTCACTTGGGATCAACCTCATCTTATCAATGAAGAAATGTTCGATCATTATGAATCTCAAGTAAAAAAATTACTAGTCAGAACAGAAAATGAACAGCCTCAACAATGGGCACTCCAGTGGAGTTATCAACGAGATGGAGTTCTTCCTTTTGTTTCTGGCGGAATAGCAAACAAACAACTATTTCCGGAAGCGCACGACCCTGAATTTTTTTCTAAGTGGAATCAAATTTTAGAAAAATATTATTTTGGTTTTTGGAAAGAGTATTATGAACTTCTTGGAGAAGACGTATTTGATGTTACTAGACTTGTGAGATTCCCTAAAGATTGCGGGTTAAATACGCATGTCGATACAGGGAAGAATCAACCTTTTCTAATACGAATGCATACAGTTCCCGAGATTGGTCCTGATCATTTTTTCAATTTTGGTGAAGACTTAACTCACGATACTCACTCTATGAAGCCCGGCTGTGTTTATCTTCTTAATACCGGAATACCTCACAGTGCAATTAACAGAGACAACAGAGATTGGTGGATGTTACATAACAATCCTAGACCTGATGCAATAACTAGATTATTAAATACCGAGGAACACGTCGGATGAAAGACAATAAATTTTTAGATTTAAATCCAGAAACTTTTGATATTAGCGGCTGTAAAATTCAACCACTAGCATTTACAAACGATAACGATCATAAGCAAGACTATTATGATCCTTTAAATTGTAGAATAAAACCGCTAGAACAAATAGTAGCCAGCGAAGGCAGCATAGATCCAGAACCAGAAATAGTTGGTTCATTGACAGAATGGCCTATAACGCATCAGGCATATCCTAAAAATACACAACTAAGATTTTTTGGAACAGACAACAAAGAACTCTATGAAAGAAATTTAGAAAGGATGCCTGATGATTGGATTTATAGAGATAAAGAGATCGTATACAATTTTAATAACGAGCATTTAAGACAAAAAAAAGATCTTAGTGATGTTGACATGGACAATTATGCTTATTTTACTGGTGCCTGTTATGTTACAGGAATAGGTGTAAACGAAGAAGAAAGACATTCAGACATAGTATGTAATGAACTAGGTCTAGATCTAGTCACCTGGTCTGCTCCCATGGCAGGAATAAAACTTCAGGTGTTAAACTTTCTTAACTTCTTAAAAATAGCTCCTAGACCTCCAAAAATTTTAGTTGTTGAGCACATACTGAGTCACATCTATTCGCAATATTCCGAAGGAGAATTTTTATTATATTATAACAATGTCCACTTAGCTGATCCTGATCGGTTTCCTTCTCATATTTCAGCCTATCAAGAACTACTAAAAACTGATTTTTATTATCAGGAAAGTGTCATGTGGACCAATATTGCAAGAGTAATGTGCGAACAGCTAGGCATAAAATTTATAGAAACATCTTTCTATACTAAAGATCCCTTTATTATCGATCATAACATTCCTTGTATAGATAGAACTAAATTTTCACAAGACATTAACTATGCATTTGCTAGGGATTATAGAACCAGTCAAGGCGGAAACCCGTATGCATCACATATGGGAATTGGAGTTTACAAAGAGATGGCAGATTTATTGTTGACACTGATATGACTGAAGTAGTTCTATATACATCTGGTTCGACCGACGAACCGAAAACTGTAAATCATTCTTGGGATTTTATTGATCAGTGTATTGACACATCAATAAATGAAATAGGCTTGACCGACAAGGACACGGTCTTAGATGTCTTTCCAGGTAATACTATTGCTCATTACACAATTACTGCCATGCCTGCCCGACGAGCAGGTTCAAAATTAATATCTGCAATTTTTGATCCTTTTAGGTATATTAAATTGTTCAACGAGCACCGTCCGACATATATCAGCTTAATTCCCAGGCACTGGGAATTGCTAAAGAAAACCAAAGGATGGGATAATCTAGACATGAGCTGTGTAAAATATATGGTTACCGGTAGCGGCCCTGTTTCTCAAGTAATGATCGACGACTTTATCAATAAAGGAGTAACAGTTGTATCTAATTGGTATGGCATGACTGAGGTTCCTCCTCCTGTTTTTGTAGGGTATAATTCCGAAAGTTTTGATTTTACTCCTAAGAAAGAGTATAGCATTGAATTCTCAGACGAGGGCGAATGCATCATTAACGGAATGTTTACTGGCGATATTTTCGATCTCGAAACAAAAAAATTTTTAAAAAGGCGTGTTCAAGCAAATGGTATTACCTGGAAAACCGCATCTTGAAATTCGAGAATTAAAAGAAACGGATTTTGCAAATCTTGAAGTGTTTTGCGATCAATGTTTAAAACTAGGTTGGCATAACAATTCTTCTTTAGAAAAACTCAAAGTAGAAAAATTGATAATGCCTTATGGCAAATTTTTTATAGGGTATGATCACAACAACGAATGCATTTGGAATATTGCTGGGATTCATCAGCTTCCAGAAATTTCGCCGACCGCGTGGAGGTGTTTATTTAGAGGGGCACAACTACCGGGATATTCTGTATCGTCATCGTTTAGTAAAAATATTTTTAAAAACGGTTTCCATTTAAGTTATTTTTTACCAATACAAATAAATTATATAAAGAGTTTATTTGAAGATGCTCAATTTTATATGACTAGTAATAGTCCTAGCAATCAAACTGATACTGCTGGAAAAAGTATACGTATGGATAAAATAATGCGTAATACTCTGTTAAAGTCCGGGGTAATAACTGAGTATGCTAGCGAATTTGATTTATATTACACAAAACAAAGTATATGGAAAATAAACCAAAAACGCTATTGGGAAGAACGATCTAAAGTTCTTTTTGATTTATGTGATCTAAATATTCTTGAATTGTAAGATTGTTTCTTACAATGTGCTTGTAATTTTGTATCAGTAGATCAGTGTAGTGTTTGTAGTTTTCTAGATGTTCTTCACTTATTTCTGGAAGATCGTTTATGTACTTCTTATCGTAGCCTAACAGCATACTGAGCCAGTTCCATTGATTTAGCAATGTTTCTCCCTTAGAAAGCCACTGTCCGTCAGCAAGAACATCTATATAATCGCATACGTCTTTTACAGCATTTGGATCATTTGCAACATCTCTCCAGTACGGAGTGTCATCTCTCTCAGATAACTTGTAATGAAAATGTACAAATTTCTTGGTATGATTTATAAATCTCTTCATTACTTTATCGTGTACCTGTGTGTTCTTAGAAGTCCACTGTTTGTTTTTATTATATACATCTACAAAGCTTTTTACAGTAACGCAAGTTACCATAATGCTGGTTGCCTCTAATGGTTCGATAAAACTCTGAGACAGTCCGGTAGATATAACATTACCGACGCTGACATTTTTTTGTATTCCCGCATTAAAACTGATTTGTTTTATCGGCTGGAAATCTCTGCCACGCTCTTTCCAGAAATCTGTAATAGTTTGCAACGCATCTTCGTCTGATTGATACTTGCTACTGTATACGTATCCGGTTCCTAATTGATTATATGTAGGAATAATCCATAACCAACCGTAAGGCATTGCGTGTGCTTCGGTACATGGCTTATAAGTTTGAACTCCGGCAAACGGTCCCCATATCGCTCTATCATTAACAAGATCTTCATAGGGTTGCCATTCTGAGAAATGGCTAATTAACAATTTATGGAAGCCGGTAGCATCAAAAAATATGTCAGCTTCGATAGTTTCGCCGCTTTGTGTTTTAACACTTTTAAGATTATTATCTACAATGTCAACATCAACTATGGTATCAACTATTTCAGTGTACCGATCTTTCGAGGTGTGTTTTTTTAGACTTTCACCGAATTGAAAAGCGTTTATATGATAACTGTAACCTGGATAACGACTGAGATTTGCTTTGTAATTTTTATCGAAAGGACTTATTTTATTTTCTAAGAGGTGTTCTTGCGGACCGTGTGTTCTATTAAAAAACTCAACATCTTGTCCGTAGGCCTTTAAAAAATATTCTACACTGGTCAAATCTTTTTCGTATTGTTCTTTACCATATTCGGTTATGGGTCTGTGAAATGTTTGGTGCGGAAGCATGTCGTCAAAACTATGCAACCATCTAGATCCTATTTTATTCCAGTTATGAAATTCAACTCCGTATTTTAAATATGCCTTAGCATCACGCATCCATTCTTGCTCGTCTACACCGATTGTGTCAGCTACGTGTTTAATAGTAGGTGTTGTGCTTTCTCCCACACCGATTGTATCTACTTCGTTACTGTGAATAATAACAAGTTCTGCATCGGTTGCGGCAGCCAAATAGCTTAAAGTTATCCAACCCGCGGAGCCGCCTCCTACAACAGCTATTTTCATTGGTAAAATCCTTGTGTTTTTAATTTGTTAAAAAGTCTATTCCATTCAAAATCTTCAAGAATAAAGCCATTGACCGATTCTGAGCGAAACATAAATGCAAAGAGAATTAGTGGTAATGCAGGGATCAAAAACCATAACCCTAGTAAAGAATATAAAACACCAAACAATATTACAGGCCCCAATAACGGAACAGCATGATATAATTTATCAATAAAAGTATTTGGAGTTTCTAAACTGTATTCATTTACAATATTTTGATTTTTCATTTGTACAAAATACATCTTGGCTCGTTGCCATCTACTGTCTTCTTTGCCCCCTTTCCAAAATTCTTCAGCATTTAAATGATTGTGCCGATGTATCGATGCCCATGTTTTAATACTAACTCCTGTAGCCATCCACCACCATAGTCTAAATAGGTGTGCCAACGGATCATTTACACGCAAAGGAATATCTCGAAAATCCCACCATTTGTGTGTAAAATTTTCTTTCCATGAAAGTGTCTTACTTTCGTCTGTATCTGCATATCCTCTGTGTGTGCCCGGATGGACATACTTTACACCTGTAAAAAGAGTAAAGGCAATCAATATCACTGCAACCAGCAATGATAACAAAAACATCAAAAATATATCTAGCATTATAACCTCAGTTTTATTACGTCTTCTGTTGAAATTTTACCGTATACTTTTATACTCGGAGTCGAGCCTTCATTGAACACAGCATGCGGTACTGAAGTATTTACAATATAAACCCATCCGTCTGTAGGAATCTGATAACGCTTTCCGTCCATAATCCAATAACAATCGTCATTTGTATATAATGCTATGTGTACTCTAAATTTATCAGGGGCATCCTGATGTTTGTGTAGCACTGTTCCGGGAGTTAAATGACTGACCACAAATTTTTTTACACGAGCATGTTTTTCGATTTCTTTCGCTACTTCTAACATGTATCCGTTGAAACATTTTCTAGGATACAGTCCATAAAGGTCTTCGCCTGTTTCTTTATATTCTGGCTTTGCATTGCTTCTTTCAGGAGGTACGACACCTTCTTTATCGTTGGGGTTCCAACTTAAATTATACCACGCACTGTCATCCATTAACTTGTGCCCGGTTGTTCCTGACGGATCACTAGGGTCCATCTCCCACATATATCTATGCTGTCCTTGAACAAATTTCCAGTCACCGTATTCTTTTTCTAGATCACTATACCAATCTCTTATCTTTTGAAGATCGATTTTAAACCAAGGTTTGATACACCATCCAGTATCTACAACAGGGAAATCAATAATATAAGGCTTCATTCCCGGAACAGGTGTTCCTTTAGTATCTAGTGTATTAAAATCTACTTGATCTGCTGGTATCTTTATCATATCGTATACTCTGTGTTAATAACGTCTTCTACTTTTTCTATAGGAAATTTAAAAATTAAATGTATTCTATCATCGTCGCCTTGATTATCAGTTCCGTGCAACAGTGTTGTATTAATCAAGTATGCTTTTCCTACTTCTAAATTATAATGCTCTGATTCAAACATAAACAATGCATTTTTATTTGTTTTGATCGGTAGATGAATTTTTAAAAATTCTGTATTGTCATAATGTAAATTTATTTTTGTTCTCGGAGGATGTCCGGCGATTCCTAACTGTCGTACATCAGGAAACAATTCTAATATTCTTTTAGCAAAACCAAAAATCATAGGGGTCGGCACCTTGCAATTGTCTTCCTCGCAAAATTCATAGCCTACATCTATATGGTAAGGCGGGCATGGCTTTGAAGGATCTTTTAAATTACTTTGTATTGCCCAGCTGTACATTTTAGATACAGAATGAGATTCGGTATTAACATTCGACGGCAATGTCCATTTCAACGATTCGTGATCTTTTTCTATGGTATAAAAATATTCTAGTAGATCAGCCTTGTTAAACTTGATATTGGCCAATTCTTTTATTTTAAATTTTAGATTTGACATAATAAATTGTACACATGTTTGTTAAAGTTAGAAAAACTTAATTCGTTTGATACTTTTCTAGTTTCTGTAACATACTTTGCAATTGCTGGAGATCGACTTTTTCCTTTCGTACAGTGAATATGTAATGAACTATTGTTAGGAATATTTTTTATAAATTCTTTTATTTTAGAAGATTGTTTTTCGGTACATGCTTTAGCATAGAATGTTAAATTAAATTCTTCGTCATATTTTTTTTGATCTTTTTCTACATCATCAAAATAAAGATTAAGAACTCTTGAATTCTTATTTTTAAAATATGGTATACTATCTATGTAACCAGTTGCATTAATACATATAAAATAGTCGTTAGGATAAGTTTCTAAGTTGTTGTCTTCAAATTTAGAATTAACAAGTTCTTGTCTAGAATAAACATATACTTTAATTGCCATTTTCCAACTCTATGACATTCATTACATGATTTCTTGTTACTCTAGTAATTAAATGTGTTCTTTGAATATTAGTGTCGTTCGAAGTCCCGTGCCAATCACCTGTGTTTAAAATGTAAATTTTTCCAGACTTCATATGATAAGACCTGTCTCTGTTTTTTCCAAAATGAAAAAACGAATCTTCAGAAGTTTCAATAGGTATATGTAACTTTAGACGTTTGCTATCGATATGTTGTTTAATAAACATTTCAGGGTAATGTCTAGAAACAATCGCTTGGCGAAATGCATCGACTCCTAGCTCGTCAACTAATTCTTTAAAGTATCCGAATAAAAATTTTGGGAGGATTTTTGCATCGTCTATAAATGTGTCCGAATTTATTTCCGGATAAAGGTCTCGGTTACACTGGAAAGGCGGAGGTAACGGTTCATATCGTTCAATCGGCCATGCCAGTGTAATACCATCTATAGGACCACAATAATATCCGCAATATCCATTCTCTACCATTTCTTTGCTTTTGTTTAAATTTAACTTTTCGTGATGTATATTGAAATTAAAAACTAAATCAGGATATCGTACCAACATAGAGTCCCACCATGACAACAATAACTTACTATTGACATCATAATTTAACTCGATCAGATCCCAATCATTGGTATCATACAATAATTCTTCGGTGATATTATGATTTTTCGAATCATAATTTTTGATCACTATGGCTTCTTTCATTTTATTTTTCTCTTATATTCATATTTATTAAATACACAGAATGACAAATAAAACAATGATCTGTAAATTTTATGTTTTTTAATATTGGCACTCGGCCAAATTTTAATTTTCCTACACAGGTACAATACGGTAATTTGTATGTTGGCCTCGATCCGGGCTGGACTATAAAAGACAACGTTGCTACTAAAGGACTACCGGACACATATTGTAAACTAATTTATTGCGATAATAATATTAGAATTGAATTCGGCGATCGTAGAAAGTTTCCAATTTTTTACGATAATAACAATATTAGTAATCTTATTGAGCTAGACCACGAATATAAATCAGGAGAATCTAAAAATTTTATTAAAGGATCTGTAACATTGGATTCTAATAAAGAAGATGTATCTTTCAAAAAAATAAATTTAAACGACACTGATCTTTTCGAGTATCTTTATAGTTATCTTGACGACAAAATTAAAAATTTTGACACAGATTTACCTATAAACTTTTTCCCCACAGGCGGCGCTGATGTATCTATGCTTATTTCTTTTGTGTTAAAGCACAAGAAGAAATATAATCTTTTAGATTCAGAATACAAAGCGATGGATTATTTTACCTGTCACAATCGCAACACCGTTGGAAGATTTTGGGCATACAGAGATATCCATTACTGGAGGGAACCTTCGATACTATTGTCAGGAACTCACGGCGACGAAATGATGTTAAGAAATCCTATGCATGCATACATGTTAGGCAAGGCCAACGGCGAAGATATCTTGCAAGATCTAAAGAACAATGACAACTATTATCATAGCCACTATTACTTAAGAAACAAACATCAAGATTCATATAGAAAGGCCGATGATTTAAATTTAAGTTTAGACAACGTTCGAAAATTTATATTAGAAAACAATGCATTCGATTATCAGTATTGGCATATGGGAGAAACTCTAACATGGACTCCGTTAAACGATTTAAAGATTACAAATATACTTTTAAATTTTTCTTACAGCGAGATTAAAAATCAATTGTTAGATGCAGGAATTACTAAAAAAATTATTTGTCGAAATAACCCAGTTCATTTAAAACTGATGTCTAAAAATAAAAACGTTAATCATTTTAATCATCTATATAAAATTTTCGAAGGAGAAGAAACACTTTGACTCCGCAATCTTTCAGTTACGGTGTTGTCGGACAAAATGAAATGATTTATTTGCCACCCTATGGTCTAAACGAAAGTTTAAATTATATGTTAAAATTAAATCCTGATACACACGAAATAAAAAAAATATTATTAGATGTAGATAAATCTTTTGAAAAATGGATTTGGGGGATTTCCCACGAAAACAAAATTTATTTTTTACCGTACGGAGAAAGTAAAATTTTGATAGTTGATACAGATAATGACAAAATAAGATATGTTCATCTAGATATAAAAGGCCATGGGAAATATGCAATGGGCCATTTATTCAACAACAAAATAATAGCACTTCCCCATGGGGATCTAGAACCGTTTGATCACATTCTTGTTTTTGATGTCATAAACGAATCTGTAATCTTACAAGAAATTCAATTAGATATTAATGATACTAAAAAATGGCACACTAGTCAATTACTAGATAACATTATCTACGCAATGCCCCGGGGAGATAGAAAAGAATCTCCATATTTTCCTTACAGAATAGAATATAACTGCGACACGCTAAGTTATACTTTGCATGATCTTAGCGCAATCTGGTCAGAAATTGATACTGAAGAATATGCAGGAGCAAAGTACACAACACTTGCACAGTGTAATGGAAAACTTTATGCGCCGCCCTATGGTCGAAATTCAAAATTTGATATTATGGCTATTTTTAAGAATAACTCTTGGAAATATTTTAGTACCGAACAGAAACAAACCAGTAGAAAATATTATACAAATATTGTTTCGAACAATGGAAAGATATATTTTCCTCCAGCAGGCCACGAAGAAAATTGGAGTCAGCTAATGATAGTTGATTCTCGAACAGATGAAATTAAAATTAAAGATCTAGGAATAGAAAAGGAAAGTAAAAAATATTTTGCCGGTGTCGAAAACAGCCAAGGAAAAATTTATTTTCTTCCTAGAGGAGGATGTGTATGCGAACCAGAAGAAACCTGGAAAACGTTTGGCGACTTGACAGAGATATTGGTGATAAACACGATAGACGATACAACATACACTATAGATGTAAGTGAACATTATAATAAGTCTACAACCATAGAAAAGTATAACAGTTGTATAATTTATAATGATAAAATCTTTGCATTGCCTTATGGCGAAAGCAATGATTTTCAAGAAATTTTGGTATTCGATACTATAAATGAAACTGTAATTGAAAAAATAAATTTAGATGAGTTATAAAGAATTTGAAGATTTTTATAGAGAAGCAACGATCAAACATCTTGCATTGTTTGAGCACGACGGTTTCCTTATATCTCCGCCTTTTTGTACTGAAACGTGCAAAGACTACAGTAAGGTCATGGTTTATAAAAATAAAGAAATCAAGTTTATAGATGTTGATACCCCGCCGGCAACTAGCAAATATAATTCGATGGCTGCTATCGAAGATAGTTTGTTTTTTATTCCTTATGGAATATGGGATAACTTTAACACTGTCTTAGAATTAAGAAACTTTGAACCTGCATATCACGAAATATCTAGCTCGGCGTCGGGTCAATTTTATAATCTAGCATCCGATGGCAAGACTGCATTTTCTGCGCCTCTAGGGTACGACAACGTTAATTTTTGTATTTTTATAAAAAACGGAAAAGTGACCCAAGTGCCGGTAAACACATCAGATCTAAAATGTCATATGGGTACTGTATTTTTAAATGGCATGTATTACAGTCCGCCGCGTGGCGAATGTGTACACTATAATAAAATATTAAAATTTAATCCCGAACTCGAAGAAATAACACAACTCGAAGTTCCCGGATTACCGAAAGCAAAAAGAAAATATAGCGATTTTATAGCTGTAAAAAATAAATTGTATGCTTTACCTTTTGGACATCTAGAATCTTTGTCAGATATACTTGTGCTAGACACCGATACAGATCAGATCGAATTAATAAATTTAGATATACCTGCGTTTTTAAAAAAATACAATACAGGAGTATTAGTCGGGGAAAAAATTATAGCATTGCCTTACGGTCACAAAGAAGAACTATCGTCAAATTTAGGACTAGTTTTTGATACCGAAACGCATGATTACTTCACATTCGATATTGGTTCAACATTTGGAGGAAAATATAGATTTAGATCCGGGGTAGAGTTTAATGGGTGTGCCTTGTATCTTCCTACCGGATCGCCTAATGCAGAGATTATGTCCGTGAATACCGAAGGAAAAATTGTTTTTAGAACGATAATGAAAGATTATGTGCTAGGCCGACCTGTAATATATTACGATAAGGTTTGCACAATGGCATATAATATTAACAGCAAAGATCATTATCTGTTTAGCCTCGATAAAAACTTTACAATCAGTCTTGACTTTCTTTTCTAAGATAGATATCGCCTAGGCATGTACACCTATCTTTTCCACAAATAATCGGGTCCTGTGGTAGGCAATAATCTTTGATGGTTCCGAGATTGCCGCCTTGTAAACAATCTGATCGATACACATCCCCCCACTGATCTATGCCGATGCCATCGATTCCTCCCCAACACCTCCATCCTTTATGCGTGTTCTGTTCTGTGAGTATCAACTCGTTGGCCGAAATCTCTTTTCCGTCAAGTAGTATATTTCCTCTATGTAATTTTTGATCTGGTAATGATCTAAAATACTTCCAATTATCTAGTATCTCTTTTTGACTTTTTGTAAAAGAATCCGGTTTATTCGTAAAGCTAGTTTCTTGCTTGTCAAGAATTACTTTTGGCCAGATTGCAATATTCGTCTGGCAACTATATAATTCTTCTGATATTCGTAATGACTCGTCAAAGTTCGACGATGAAAACATCATATTAATTACTGTAACGCAGTCTACACTTTGAATAATTTTTTTAAAATGTTCTATGTCAGCATACGGTTGATGCCAGGTTAAAATTAATCCGTCGGTGTATTTAGATATCTCTTGATAGTACTCTACTTTTTGACTTCCGTTAGACAAAAAACTAAAAATATGGCCTTGATCCTTAACTAATTTTGCAAGATCTAGGAACCGTTTCCAGTATGTGGGCTCGCCACCGCTAATACGATAACATATTTCTTTGTTTGGTAATTTTAATTTTTCTACAAAATTGCTAACATCGTTCCATTCGGGCCATCCCGAGGAACCGTCATTTAGAAAAGACGGACAGTACGGGCATCTATAATTACATTTGTTGCCCAACGTCCAACTAACTAAAAACCAATTTTCTTTTGTTTTGTCTTGATAAGAAAGGATGCTCATACATTCATCATATTATTTAAAATTATGTCATGAGTTCTTTGATTTAATTTAACTGTGAGTATTAATGCATAAACGCTGTCAGTAAAACTAAAAACTGAATGTTCTCTTTGAAAATTAGCAAAATAAAAAAATCCTGGTTCGAAATACGTAGGACGGCCGCCTAGCATGTGTACATAGTTTTCTGGACTGCATTTTCCGAAAACTGTGATAAGTCTAATATAATCCGGACATGCACCTATATGATCTACGTGTGGAGGGAAAAACCCTCCAGTATCAATTCTTAAAAAATGTACTCTTCCGATATCAGGATTAAATTGATCTACAATATTCTTAATATCAGGCAACGCATGATAAACTTGTGTAGGGTTTTTAAAATTTTCTTCCTTCATTTCAACGTCATGATATTTTTGCATATATCCGAAACTGTTGAGATGGTAGTTATCTAAAACATCGCCGGTGTGACTAGTTACAGGCAATCCCCAGCGGTTATTCACCGTATCTTTTTTAACATTATACGGGCACCAGTTACCACTAAATTGCTCTATATCTTTTTCAAGTTGTTTATGGTTGATTTGAAATTTTAGCTTAAAGTAATCGCCAATATTGGCCAAGCTATTAAACAGCAACCCTCTTTCAATTTCTTCTTGTTCCATATGTGTCCTTAAATTGTTCACAAGCTTTTCTCATAGCCGCGATGTCCCAATCGTTTTTTGATGGTGTAATAATTATATGAGCTCTATGCTCTGTTCCAATATTTCTGATACAATGATAACTTCCAAGATCCATTGATCTTATATCTCCTTCCGCCCAGGGCACAAGGCCGCCGTCCTCAAGAACAAACTCTGATCCTTTTGGATTAATAACCGCAATGTTTATAGGACCGCATGTGAGTTGTCCTTTGTCGTAGTCTCTGTGAGGATACGACGAACACCCAGGATCTAATATCATAATTCTAATTCTTGCAAACTCTTTTAATGGAGTTATAGATTTAATCCATTCGACGGTATTCGGCAAAAACTGACAAACGTCAGTCCAATCGGTGGTGTTTTTATCAGTTATCATTCCTTCGGAAATATATTGTTCGTATGAATTGGTCATGATAGACGAGTATCCGTACAGTGTGATAGATCTCCAGCCAGACGATTCCCTATGGGAAATCGCTAACGGTATTACTTTTTTAATTTCCTCTTTGATTGTTTCAGAGATAGAAACTTTATCGAGTAAAAGCGACATGCATTTACTGTCATGCCTTACCCACCTAAAAAAATTCTTTATAGTAGTCTCTGAATTATCTGTTAAAAATTCAGAAGGTATTTGTTGAATATCTTTATTATGTTTTATACCTATATTTTTATCAAAAAAGTCTATTACTTCTTTATCCACGGCAGTACCTCAAATCCAGTATTCAGTTGCTTGTTAGAAATATCTTCAGCTTTCGTTAAAGAATAATTGCTTCCGTCGGCCGAAAAAATTGTTACATACCATTCTTTGTCATCGTCGATCAACGCCTGAATAAATTTGTTCTGTAAATGTAATCTCATTTCCACGTCATACAGTAAAGAACTAACAATATAATTAAAACAATTACTAACTACAAACAATCCGCATGTTCCTTTGCATTTTTTTAAAAATTCTTTAACATGATCGATATTGAAAATATCTAACAATTCAAATTGTGACGTTACATCTTTATACAGATTCATAGTTTGATGAATAGCTGTTGGACTAATATCAATTATATAATGATTATCTGTAGCTAATCCTATTTCTTTAGGGTGCATTTCGACCATCTGTCCTGCTGCCAGTGATACTAAACAATCAAAAGTTCCTTTCATTTCGTTTGGAATTATCAATTGATCTTCGGTGTTTTGTTTAAAGAAAAGATTATAGTTAAATATATCGTTAACGATGTGTATGTCTTCTACAGTGTAAGGAAAATGATCTAATACGCCGCCGACAATCTGTAATTTTCCAATATAAGCATAATCGCTACCGTCGGTAGGGACCGTCTCAGTATAACACACTTGAAAATTATCTGCAAGTAGATCAGCTGTATTATATTCTGTAACTCGTCTAGCTAAGGAGTTTAAGCTTTCGTTATTATAATCTTTATGAACCCAGTAAAATTTTTTCATACACTCGTTTAGCTTAAATAGTTGCAGGTATTTATTTTATATGTTGAACTACAAAATTATTTGTGATACAGAAACAGGATCTGGAATAAAACAAGAGATTCTAGAAAATGTTATTATTAAATCCGATGACAACTCCGAAGGATTATATCTAGACGGTACTGGTGATAGCGGTTCTCCTATATACATTGGTATAACAAAATCTAACGGAAATCAAAATCTTAAACTGCCTCTCAATCCTGGCGATATTATAGGCGGTCTACAAGTTTATTCCAGAACCGAGGCTGGAAAAAGTATAGGTTACGATCATAACCAAACTCCCCTTTCTGGTAGTGCTATTTTTAAATTATCAGATCAAGATTCTAAATCTAGTGAATTCCTTGTAGCTGTTTCGAAAAACTCTTACCCTACAGTTAGGTTACTTCTCGATTGTGACGGTAATTTAAAAATTAGCGGAAATGTGTCAACCGGTAATCTAACGATTACAGATAAAGTTGTAGACGCAAAAGAATACATAGATACATACGTTAAAGTAATTTATAACGGCAAAGAATATGCTATGCCTTTACATCCAATTCAGGAAAAATAGATCTAAAATTAGTTCCGCGTGTATTGTCAGTGACCTCTAGATACTCTACCATCGCAGGAAGTTTATGACTCCAATCTTCTTTATACATATAATCTATCAGTCCTAGCCATCTTTGTTTACCGTACGGATCTGCATCAAATTTGTTACAACTCAATTTGTTTACGAGAGAACTTATACGATCTGAAGCTAATCTTTTTGCGGATGCAGGAAGAGTCCTTATATTAAGATAGCTAGGAAGATATACTAAATGCAACCCGATAAGTCCTGCTCCGTATTCTGGAGGGTTTATCTTTCTAAAATTTTGCGCCAGTTTCCATTCTACTAGTTCGTCTAAGTAACATATGTTTAATGCCTGGACAGCGCATGCAATATTTACAGTGATATGATTCGGAGTCTCGTCTAGGAATTTAAGATTCTGTACTAAATCATCCCATGAGCTAGGATACCGAATATAGTCATTTTTCTTTCCAACAGCATCAATACTAAAATTAAATTTTACAGATTTAAATTTATTCCATAGTTCTAATAATTCCTCAGTAATGGTTGTGCCGTTCGAGTTGTATCTTAAACTGCATTCTGTAGAAAATCCTTCGTCGACCATAAATCTAAGTATATTATAATGCTCTGGTATCAATAAAGGCTCGCCGCCGGCAAAATATAATTCTTTTATATACCTTGCTTGATCTTTCATAGATGTTAAAAAACTGCTTTTCTGATACCATGTATAGTCAGTTTTTTGATCCCATCCTTGATCATCAATTAACATGTTACTTTTATATTTAGGGAATTGTATCTTCCAATCTTTGATCCAACTAGAGCTATCATGAGGAGAGCACATTACACACTTTAAATTACATAGATTTCCTAACCGTAAATCGAAATACGGAATGCTGACCGGTAGACTGCCGTCATCGCCGGTCCTCGCGATAATGCTATCTAAATCGATTCGTTGTTTCCATACTTCTGTTTCCCAATTTCTTTTGCTCTTTATGCCTAAATTTTCTTCATTAAAACATTTGGTACAGCTACTGGGAATTTCTCCGTTAAGCATTTGCAAACGAGTCTCTTTCATAAATTCAGAATTCCATACTTCTTCAACAGTATGTTCTCTTAAATTCATTCTATTGCCGTCTTTGGTGATTAAACCAGCAACTTTATTATCGAGAGTCCCTGCTCCACTAGCATTGCTGGTACAGCACAAGCGGATATCGCCATCTGGTCTAGTTGCCAAGTGAATCCAAGGTAACGGACAGAATGTATTACTCAAAAAGTTCTCCTAGCTCAGGAATATAGTTTTTGATGTCTTGATTTCTTTTAGAATCTAAAAATTTAGTAAATTTTACAAATTCTTCAATTTGATGAGTTTTGTCTTCTAAAAAGGTAAAATTTAAAACGCCTTCTAGCATTTTAATCGCTGTGTCTTTAGTGTTTTCCTCTAGGTCAGAGATTAGTATTTTCTCTTTCCACATATCATACTCGGACCTGAGATTTTCTTTTATATGCAAAGGAAGCATCTGCACCGATAATCGATCAGGTTCATGCAACACATGATATGATATCACCGGTCTTCTCTCTACACCGTTGATTTTTTTGAATCCGCTTTCAAAAAGTTTCCACCAAATAAATCGAGGAAAATGAAATACATTATAGGCTGTTACTGTATAACCTATACAAGGTTCAATATTATCATATCGTACAGCTAAATCGTCTAATGCCTTTAGATTTTTTAATGCGGTCGACCACTTGAGCGGATATCTTTGATATTCCAAAACTTCTTCCATGCCGTCGATACTAGACCCTACTCTAACCATTTTGAAATGGGTCCACAAATCTAATACCCTTTTTGGTAAAACAGATAGATTCGTATTGTATTCTAGCCTTATGTTTTTAGCACAATCTCTGTCAACGCAACTCTGTAAAAAATCATAATGCTTTTCGATAAGCAAAGGCTCTCCGCCTGCCATATAAACAATCTGGATATTCTCTATGTTTTTTTCTAAATTTTTCCAGAAAGTTTCCTGTTCGTGCCAATTGTAAACATCGGTTGTCCATCTTCCTTTGTCAGTAGCAATTAGTTCTACAAATTCTCCTGTATCCCAAAAACCTTGTTGTATTTTTTTCTCTGGTTGATCTAGGTTATCCCATCCTACATACTCTTCGTACCAAGCATGACTATCTGTCGGACCGCACATTCTGCATTTTAAATTGCAGAAATTACCAAATCTCAAATCATAATATACAGGACTAATATCTACAGATCCGTCTAGTGATGTAGCATTAACAGCATCGTCGATTGTAAAAGTGTCCCTCCATTGGTGGACTTCGTTGGGCCTTCTGGATTCTAGACCAGCTTCTTCTTCAATTTTACATCTTTCACACTCAGGATTCCATTCTCCGTTTAGCATATTCAAACGGATTCTCTTCAATAATTCACTGTTATATGCATCATCAATCGAATCTATCGAAGCATTAAATGGGGCTCCGTTTTCTTTTCTAACAATACCTTGGTTTTCAGTGACATTGGCTTGACAGCAGATACGAAAGTTTCCGTTATTTTTAACGGCCTGATGTACCCAAGGGATAGGACAAAATGTTTTATTCTGGTGATTCATACTTGTACTTAGTTAATCGAATATCACCCGAACAACTACAGAAAGCTTGATTGCATATTACAGGTTTAATAATATCTGGAGTAAATTTTTCAATAAAATCATCTTGATATATATTGATATCTTTTCCGTCAAACAGTTTGGTTTGAAAGCAATTACTATATATTTGTCCATTGTGATAAACCATAACTCTATCTTGAATAAGATTACATTTCCAACCAGCAAAACTATTCTGTCCGTTACGCATCAAATCAAATTTTTTGTATGGATGGACTTCGCCGTTATCAAAATGTACATATGCTTCTGTTTTATCAAGCTGAATATTTCCTAGATCTTTCATCTCCTGTATAAAATCATCAGGAGGAAATCTTTTGATTTTTTCATCTAGATAATCTAACTGTTCTTGAGTATAATTCATTATTTTTTCGTTTTGGCCAGGGTCGACTAAAGGAGCAACCTTTACCATCCATTCTGAACCTGAGTTTAAAAATTTTTCTATATTTTCAATACATTTGTCCCATCTTGCAGGATGCATTAACGCTCCGACGGAAACCATCGACTTTCGTTTGGAGTAGATTATATCAGCTACTTCGATAATATGATCAGGATCAACAAATTCATGATGTATGCTTATATGAACATCGCTAAATAATTCTGAATTTTTTTCCCACCATTTAGTCGTTCTAGATCCATTCGTAGCAACGGTTACTCTAATGTCATGTTTGTCGCGAATGTATTTTACAAAATCTGCAAATTTTGGCCAGAGAGTAGGTTCACCGCCTGAACATAATAATCTAACTTCTTCCTTGCCTAAGACTTTGTAAACATCAAGTAGATGATCAAACGAACGACATGCCCTATCGAAATCGGGCCATCGCGAAGTTCCGGCATGGCATTCTGGCCAACAATAACTACAACTATAATTACAGGTATTTGAAGTTACAAAATTTATCTCAAGGTATTTTTCAGAAGTTTTATTAACTATTGCAATCGGCTTCATTTTTAATAAGGTACCTTAATAATGGACTAATTCCTACAATATTGTCTTGTTTTGTTTTGGCAATGTGTATTGCATGTGTCGGTGTTAGATTAAAATCATCACAAATTTTTTGATTTAGATGAGAATACTTAATCCAAAAATAATCTTTTTCAACGTTATCTAAAATATAGTTTGCAACTATAGTTAGCATTCTACACTCCATGTGGAAGTCGTTCATGATAGAAATGCTGTCAGTTTCTTTGTGCTTGGACCATCGCAATCCTATTCGATTCCACCCGAGTCCTAACCCTTTGGATAAACTAATTCCGACGCTTTGGATAGCGGGATGATCAAAATCAAAATATAAATTCTTAGAACAGGTTATCCAGGCACCGTCGATGTGGACAGGAATTTTATTTACATAACAATAATTTAGTATATCTTGCATATCTACATGTACACTTCCTGACGGCTGTGGAACTGATATAATTAAATTCTTCTCTGGTTCAAGAAGTGAATAATGATCTACTGGAACATTTCCTAAACGCTGATGATACTTATAGTCTCCTTTTAATGTTTGAACCTCGCCTTTCATGTATAGATTATCTATGAATTGAGTGCATCCAATCATTAAGTCAACGTAAGGAAATTTATGTATTCCTGTTAACACATTTAAAGAAGAACCAAAAATATATTCTTGAGACTTTTCTTTAAATACTTCGTGTGCATGTAATGAATGATCTATGTTAGAACCGTTAAAACCTTTAAGAACCGTGCTAAACAAAGACTCTAAATAATCGTCGCACAAGGGTTGAGGTCTCTCGATCTCTAACCATGTTTCATCATATGAAGATGCTATCTTTAATCTTGCCATTCTTGCATCATCTGATAGCACATTGGAAATATTGTTTTCCAATCTTTATTTTGTACAGAGCTCATGTTATTGAAAAACGTTCTTAGATCTTTTCTACCTTGATCAATTTCTTCTTCGGACATTGGAATTTTTCGAGAATAAATTTCCCATTGATTTAACTTTTCTATCATGTGATTATCTGTACTTTGAGATCTTAAATAATCAAACATTTGTTTATTTTGTTTGTCGGTCATCAGTCTTAAATTAAGATATTTTGGATTCATAACTGGATGGCTTACTACTCCTGCATACGTATCTTTATTAATTTTATTGAAATTTCTATGCTTGAGCCATTCCATCCAAGATACAAAATGTTCAATATTTAAAATTGAAACTGTTGTGCTTGTAAAGACGTTAGCATGTGCAGGAGACAAATCTAGTAAATCTAAATTATCACTCACTACCTTCCATTTTGTAGGATGTCTTATTGCTTCATTAACTTCTCCGTAGCCATCAACGGAACAGCAAAGTTTTACGTGCTTAAAGTTTTCAATAGTATCCAATACATCTTGAGGGACAAAGGTCATATTGATACTGTATTCGAGTTCGATGTGATCCGAGTATCCTCGCTGTATTAACTCTTCTATGAAATACATATGGTTTTTAACCAGCCACGGCTCTCCACCGCCAAATTTAATTTTTTGTAAGTGAGGAGCGTGTTCTAAAAGTAAATCATAGTATTCTTTCTCATCGCACCATTCAAAATGTTTATGCCCTGATGAGTCATACATAACGTGGTCAATCATAAATTCTTTTGAACCTGTTATCTGTTCTTGAATTTTATACCACTTGTTACTTTCTCCAGGATAACACATAACACACTGAAGATTACACTTATTTCCGAGACGAAGATCCATTGAAAATATTTTTTGATCGGTAATTGTTCCGTCTACCAGTGTAATGTCACGAGCGTCATTTTTGTCAAAATCATACATAGTCGCTTCCCACTGATTTCGACTGCGTTTTCCAGCTTCCTGTTCTATTTTGCATCGCCGGCACTGTTCGGGCCACTCGTTATTGATAAACTTTTGTCTTACTTCTTTTAGAGTATCGCAATTCATTACGTCGTCATTGATATTTTCTATTCTTAGAAATTCTCCATCGTTTTGAAGTAATGTGTTTTTGTTCCCGCCGCTTTGGCTATGAGAACATATTCTTAAAAAACCATTACTTTTAACCGCAATATGACTCCACGGAATAGGACACCATATTTCACTCATTTATATTCCTCTTTCCATTGTTCGGATAACTTATCAAAAGACCCACACTGTTTTGAACAAACTCCGATCCCGCAGGTCGACCAGGTGTGCTTAATTTTATCAAAAAACCCGCTAGAAAAAATTTCTTCTATTGTACTTTGCTTTAATGAAGGCCAACTTCCTATCTTGTCTAAAAATTCTGTCCTTAATGATGAGGTAATTACGTCAGCTGACATCTCTGTCCAGCAACAAGGTGTAATCACACCGGTTGCTGAAACATATATCGAATTGTCTTTCTTTGCTTTGCAGTGTATTTCAGGCAGAGTTTCCTCCATAGCATTTTTTATTTTTGGTATCATACTATTACTGTGTGTAGTAGGGTATAAAATATGAGTCGTTTTACCTGTATCGTCTAACACATTTAGTTTCCCGTCTCTAAACCTACTGGTATGTTTTACCGTAAACTCTCGAAACCCTAGTTTTTTTGACAGGGATCTGCAATCTTCAATTTGATGTTCGTTGTGCTTAAATGCAAGCATGTCCCATCTGGCATAGCCGCCTGCATTAATAAAAGATCTTGCGTTCTCGATAATTTTTTTAAAATCGGTATTTATTCGATATAACGAATGAGTATCTTCTAATCCGTCCAAACCGAATATTGTATGAACGTTAAGTTTTGCCAACCTTGTCCACCAATCATTATTTCTGCCGCTGCCATTTGTGTGCATTTTTAACTGTATTTGATTGTTATGTTCTCTTAGATATTCAAATATTTCCAAGGTGTCTTTAGCTATTATCGGATCTCCATAATTTCCGCACATAGAAAGATTATCAAGTCCGGTTATAAAATCTATCGAAAACCATTCTTTAAACTGATCTATCGAAACTTCGTCAAGTGTTATAAACGGATTAACAATGCTTCCTTGCAAATTTCGAGGGCACATTGGACACTTTGCCTGGCATTTTGACGTAACTTCTAGATGCACTGATTTTATATCTTGTAAACTATACACGATATTTTTTTCCTACAATCATATATCGGTCATATTTAGGTAGCTCTAATCTATCCGAAAACACGACATTAAGTTTAGATTTTTCAACAAACTGTTTCAGGTCCTCACTACAATTAATATGTTCGTCTAAATTAAAGTAATTGTTACTTTGTAAAACATAAAGACTATTATTGCTTTGATTGTGTAACCAATCATAATATTGGAGCTGAGTAATGTGTTCGCAGCTGGTATTAATAATAACGTCTGCTGTTTCTACATGTTTGCACATGTCTGCGGTTACCGCACGAAATCTGCCTTCCATTTCGTATCTTTTATTGACCGTGTAGGCTGTTTCTTCGCAGTCGGGATCTATATCCACGCTGGTTATTTTATCCACTTCTATGTCGCTGTTGAAAATTAGGCTGGCTAATACACCGTTCCAGCCACCGTGGATAACAATGTGTTCCCATTTCTGATCTTGAAATCTCAGCAGATTGTCGATCAACCAGATTTTACTGTTAACTTGTCCTTTCCAAAAACTTTCAAGTGTACGATAACGATCATCGCTGTTACGAATAGCGTCCATCCAGAACAGGACATCTTGTATATCAACTTTCATATTTTACCTTTGGTATTTTGCTATCCGCTGAGCTCACACAACTAGGAGTGATACATTTAGCCGGTACCTTAAATAGTGAGAACCCGTCAGTGATCGTACCTAGCGGCTCGTCGTGGCAAGAATAGCTTCTCTTGACTTCATTGCTTCTAATAATACAACTTTGATAACCAGAATTACAATTCCAACCTGTAAATTTATTAAAATCGAACGCATTAAATCTTTCTGCTTGGTCAAGATAATACGTTTTACCTAAATGATCTTTTAGTTCTATTTGTGAGATTTGCTCGCCTGCAACAGTTTGAGGAAATCCTAGTCTCAACATATTAACTTGTTCGTCAGAATAGCCGCCAACAATATAACTCGCGGTAGGATCGCTTTGAGGTTTTAGTGTAACATTTATTCCTTTATTATGCAAACGCTGGCATCTATCATAGTATTCGTTAAATTTTTCTGGAACCATCACTTGATTAACAGTTACAAATACTCCCGATTCGATTAACTGGAGGCATTTATTTGCAAACTCAAATTCGTTTGCGAATTCTGCGTGATAGCTAGCGGTAATACTTCTTCTTGCTAATGTTTTAGTATTAGCAATCCAGCGTTCCCACCACAATTTTCCCGGCGATAAATTAGTAGTCATATGTATGCTCTGATACTCTGCTTCGGCATCTCCGCAGTAATGTTCTACCAATTTGTTGAAATGTTTATATGCTGTAGGTTCTCCTCCTGAAAAACTGAAATGAAATTCAGTGAACCCGTTAGATCTTGCCTGGCGTTTGATTTCGTCTAATGTATCCGTATATTCTCGAAACTTAAAATAATCGGGTGCAGACGATCTTGCATATGGCCAACAATATGAACAATCATAGTTACAGAATCTTCCTAATATCCAGGATACTGAAAAAAGAGGACGTTTTAACATAGTTTGCTGTCCTACTTCTGTAATGTCATTAAAAGGTATTTGATCAAAATCATTCATTACACTGTACTTATAATATGCGTATATATATTTGAGTACATTTTGAAATGGTTGACGTACTGTTTCAAAATTGTTATAATTAATTTGAGGCCGTGAGCAAAACTTCGGCAAAGCTCCCTACAAGGGGACGGCATCGCAGACGTAGTCACAGATGCTTGTAGGTTCGAATCCTACCGGCCTCACCATTACTTATAATAAGTAAAAAGCACATTTAAAAGAGGAAAAATAAAATGTCAAATACAACAGAACAACTTCAGCAGTTTATGAACGAGTATATCGCAGAAAACGAAAAGTTTGAAAGTGGTAATGCGTCAGCCGGAACTCGTGCTCGTAAAGCACTTCAAGAAATGGCAAAACTGGTCAAGTCTCGTCGTACTGAAATTCAGGAAGCAAAGAACGCTAAGAAAGCTGATAAGGCTTAATTATGGGTAACGACCAATACGATTTCGATTTTGATATTGATGCTATATCGGTCGATCCGATTGATGTGGAGGGTGTCGATGACACCTTCACTATCACACTTCCGAACATGGATGATACTATATCATTTGACAGTGTATACACAACTGGAACGGCTGGTTATTCATTTGACAACTTTTATAATCCCGGGATAGATGTCACAGCTGGGGATTTGAAGATTCACGACCAAGGCGATATCAAATTAGGCGATCGCAGTCTCAAAGAATTTATGGATAAGGTTGAGGAAAGGATGAATATACTTCACGTCAATCCGGAACTCGAAGAACAGTGGGATGAACTCAAACATCTAGGCGACAAATATAGACAACTAGAACGAGAGTTATTAGAAAAAAATCAAATGTGGGAGACTCTCAAAAAGTCATGAAAGTAAAATTAGTAAGTTATTCGCAACCAAGTAAAGAGTTTTTACAAGAAGGAATAGATGATGTACAGGATCTTATTGCCTACGCGGCTCGAGTATCTAATCCATCGAATCAGAATAATTCAGAGACCTCTGCTCGCCTACTCAACTACCTGGCAAAACATAAACATTGGTCGCCGTTTGAAATGGTGTCTGCTTGCCTAGAGATTGAGACTACAAGAGACATTGCTAGACAGATTCTACGACATCGCAGTTTCAGTTTTCAGGAGTTTAGTCAGCGTTATGCCGATCCGACTAAAGATTTAAGTTTTGTATATCGTGAAGCACGACTACAAGATCCCAAAAATCGACAGAATTCAATCGATGTGGACGATGATTATCTTCAGGAAGAGTGGAACCTTCGTCAGCTATCTGTGATTAATGCGGCTAGAGACGCATACGAATGGGCTATCGAAAATGGCATTGCCAAGGAGCAGGCTCGTGCCGTACTACCAGAAGGAAATACTGTTAGCCGTATGTATATGAACGGTACACTGCGTAGCTGGATTCACTATATTGAACTTCGTGCGGCAAATGGTACACAAAAAGAACACATTGAGATTGCTAGAGAAGTGGCAAAAGTAATCACAGAAATCTTCCCACTTGCAGAAGAATATGTTGACAACTTATGATATATTTGCTAGTATAACACTATGACACCACAAGAAATTTTTGAGTACAAACGTAAGTGGATGGACCGAAGCTATCAGGTCACAGTCCACAGCGACTTAGATGTACAGTGCAAAGACTGGTGTAGGAAGAATCTTGACAGGCACCAATGGAGCATGGAAACCTATACTGACGTATATGCTCACACTTTTTATTTTGAGCACGATCTTCACGGACATCAGTTTGCGTGGGAGTTTAAGGATTGGATCCAGTAAAAATGACCGAGGACTTCGAGAAGGTAGTCCGGGTCTTTGACAGTTGCGAGAACCACAAACACTTTGCCACAGCCAAACAGATGTTGGCTAACTTTTTTAACAAATACAACAGAGATTTTGATTATTTGAGCAAAGAATATACCATGCAAAAAATACAACAAACCATCGACGATTGTTTGGCAAGGATACAAAATGGCTTATAAGTATAAACACGCTGTAGTAAAGTTTAACAATGGCAGTGGGGCCTTGCTCTGTAATGCATGTGATGTTATTATAGCATATGGATTTGAACACGAGGACCGTGAACACTATTGTCCTATGTGTATGAGTGGTAAATGCACTACGAGGAACAAAGATGAAAACAAAGATTAAAAACTTTATTATGAAACTTTTTCCTAAAAAACCATCAGTGCCTGATCGAGAAGTATCATTAGCAAATATGCTAGTGCATCATATACAGAGTGCTGAACAAAAACCAACGGCGGTGATCAAAAAATGAAAGTGAAGATTAAAAAATATCCAACTTGGTTTGGACCATATCAGTTAGTAAACAAGATTTTTTTCTGGACGATGGCTGAGGACGAACATGGACTGCCGGATCATCCAGATTGGGTAGACCGTGCCGGAGAATGGTATGCGGATACTTGGCTAGGTCGGGGTCATACATGGTTGGCTGAAGAGTATCAAAGCTGGCAGGATCGTCGCCGTGTTAGTGTGAAACTTGATCCGTGGGATACTTGGAATGCTGACGACACACTGGCACACATCGTGTTGCCAATGCTGGTAGAACTTAAACGCAACAAACACGGTGCTCCCAATGTCGATCCAGAAGATGTTCCGGAAAATCTTCGACCAGGCAAACTTGAAGTAGAACAGTATAAGATGGATGGCACCACAGACGCATTATTCTTCAAGCGTTGGGATTGGGTTTTAGACGAAATGATCTGGGCATTTTCAGAACATACCAAAGATTATAACGAAGCAGAAGGCCGTTTCCACACAGGCACAAACGACATAGTGTGGACACCTGTTGACGAAGACAGTAATGAAGTTGACAAAGAAGATGCCAAATACTTCCGTATGGATCGTGGTCCAGATGACACCAGCCATTTTGACGCAGAAGGCTACGACGCATGGCTAAATCGCAAACAGAATGGATTTAGACTGTTTGGCAAATACTACACCTGTTTGTGGAGTTAATGATGAACGACTTAAAGTTTACCACCGCAGAAGATTATATGAAAACAGTAAGAGGGTTCCGTGCCTGGTTAAATCAACGATGGGTAGAACACAAAGACGAGGTTGTAGAAACTACAGGTAAGCCTTGTGACTACGATCTAGGAATTTATTTTAGCAAATACAAGTGGTGGTTACGCCGCGTTTATAAAGAGGAAATGAAAAATGGCAACTGAGCAGGAAAAACAAGAACTGGTGGATAATCTTAAGGACCCTAGATATTATCGTATTCAGATTAGCGGATACGGCGGCGAAGCGTCCTATATGGGCATTACCAAAGAGGCATACGATTTTTGGAAAGATCATACAGAACAGTACGGCGACGGCGATCTTGTAAATTATATGACAGGTGCCGAGGAGGGTGAGTTCCACTTTGACGAAATTGAAGGTGTTCCTGCCGAAGCGGAGTTTATGACAGATGAGGACGGCGATCCTCGACCTTGGTATGAGCCTCCAAACGAGTTAGATCACAGTTTTGGAGGTACATACGATTCTTGTTGGATCACTGTGGACGAAGTGTCGGATGATGAATATAATTCAGACCACATCTGCGAAGTTATCGATCGCGAAGACGTACCTGATTTAGTAGGTCGTATCTTGGAAGAAACCAATGACGAAGTTGAAATTATTGAGATGGGATGCTGTGACGAGCACGAAGATGTAGATTATATTGCTCAGATGTATTCTTCTGAAAAAGGCTGTTTCTTTGATGGCATCGTACAAACACACGGTGAGTTCGATCCACGCAAACTCGGGATTCGCACGGTAGAGTATATGAACGGCGAAGACACCATCACTGAAATTTATTACGACGACGAAGAAGTTGACAATATGGGCGGTGACACTAACGGAAAAGGGTATTACGCGGCAGTTTTTGAGAATTAACCACGATTTCTATAAAGTCCGATAGAAACACAAAATGATTTGCGAGTGTTGGAAATAGATCTTCATTCATTGTGCTCGCAATTTCATACGATGTTGAGCCGATGTCTTGATAGTATCTTCTGTTAAGTCCGGCTCGTTGTTTTAATCTCGGAAACACTCCGCTCACAAAAAGGCAGACATCACCTAGCTGTTTTGCTTGATGGTTGTTTTGAATTGCAAGAAACTGTTCGGCAAATGTTTTTTCCGGTGGAATATCTTTTCTATCGACAAACTCGCACAGCAACATCACAATATATGCTTCGATGTGATGTGGTAAATCGTAGCCTGAACTGGCCTGTGTGTCTTTTACCACTTCGTAGAACGCTGGAGTATAATCATCCTTCATAAAAATATTTATTGACTTTTACAAAAAAAATGCTAAAATAACATTATGGCAAATAAAAGTTTACAACGATACCTCGATCGCTGTGACCGCAGTGGAGAGGACCCTAATCCGGATCATATAAAAATGTATGAAGACTTTGATCGAGAGCACGAGCATCGATTTGACAGTCACGATCAACGAGTGAACAATCTCGAATGGGACATTGTGAGCTGTGAGTGGATGTCAGAAAAAGTTCGCTCCGACGATGTTTATGCACAAAACCTCTACGCGGCTTTTTGTAATAACGAATTTCAAAAATTAGATGTGATTCCTATACTGAAAAATGAAACTTGGGGTTGCAGTTGGCGTAGTGCCGGTGGTATAATTGCAGACATACAACAGCACGGCGATTACCTTAATTGGTACTGTAGTGGTATAATGAGTCCTGAAGAAGAGGACGGCGGCACCAAATCGGGCTATGTTTCCGAAAGCGTTGTCACTGACGAAATTCGAGAAGATCTAAAGAAAATTGGCTGGATTGTTGTTGAAGATGATATATAGTTCTAAAAGGAAAATCAATGGCTGCTAAAAAAACTCGCCAACCGGCACCTAAAAAAGTAAATGCAAAATTTGTAGATTGTGAATCGATGAGCGGATTGGAGTATCATCGCATTCGCAAGCAAGCACTAGACTACTATCACTTCGAACACAGGACCAGCGACCTATTGCCCAGTCTGTACAAATGGATGAAAGACAACGAGTATAGCAAACAGGATATCGACGCTGTTAAAAGCCAAGGAAGTAACGGACTTAGCACGGCAGCTATCTTGGCAAAGTGCTTGGAAATCGGAATGCCCGACTATCTTCCACAACACGACGAATACTGGCAGAGTCTCAACGGCACCACCGGTGTTATGCCACCCGTCACAGACAGCATAAAACGCTTTGTAACGCAAGCAATCTCCCAAGGTAGTATCACAGTACAGGAGAAGCAAGAAGAAGAAGCAGAGAAGGCTAAAGCACCTGTTAAAACCATTCAGCAGAGAATGATGGAGACAGCTATGGCAATGGCAAGACCCATCGATGAGCTAACAGATTTGCTGTACGACGATCCTGAAAAGTTTGACCCAAAAGCACATAAAATTATCAATAAACTTAAAGGCATGGAAGTAAAGCCCAATCACGCAAAGCTGATCAAAGAATTTTATGTAGACGAATACGAAGAAATGTTAGAAGTGCAAGAAGGAACAGATCCTGACCTAAAAGAAGCGTATGCTCATTTAAGCAAGAAAGCAGTCAAGAACATTATTGCGTTTTATAACGAAGTGTTAGGTGCTTGTGATATGCTACAAGCTGAAGCAAAGGTTACCCGCAAGCCAAGAGCTAAAAAGCCTGTTGCCAAAAGCAAACTGGTTGCTAAACTAAAATACAAAAAAAGTGACGACAAACTTAAATTAGTCAGCGTAGATCCCACAAAGATTCTAGAAGCAACTGAGCTTTGGGTTTACAATACTAAAACACGTAAACTTGGCCAATATGTAGTGGACGATGAATTCGGAACTGGATTAAAATTAACTGTAAAGGGCACAAGCATTGCAGGATTCAGCGAAACAAAAAGCGTACAAAAGACACTGCGAAAGCCTGAAGAAAAACTCGCAGAATTTAAAAGTGCAGGCAAAGTAGCACTTCGCAAGTTTATGGATGGCATCAACGCTGTTGATATTAAATTAACAGGTCGCATCAATGAAGAGACTATTCTATTAAAGGTACAGTAACCGCATAGTGATAAATATATTACTATGAAGAATGACAGAATAGATCAAGCACTCTCTGCGTTAGGATTTGCCTTAAAAGCAGAGCGAGACGAAAATCCCCTTAACAACCCGATGGCGTTTGTGGAGAAACTTCCTAAAAGATGTTTTTCCGGCGACCACATCAATGGCGGGAAAATCATACAGTTCGCCAGCCAAGGTATCACAGATAACGCTAAAAAAGAGCAGATCGTTGTAAGCGATGACGGTGTTGCTATATCTGTACTGTCTACAAACAAAATCAATTCAAGCGTTGAAATTGCCGGAGACGTAACTGCAAAAAATGTTTCAGCGACCAGCATTACCGCCGATGTTCTTAATGTAAAAGAAATCAAAGCAGATATAGATTTTGATAAGAATACTCCTATTAAATTTTCAGGAGACCTTAACGGAAAAGGAATGTTGTGGACCGCTAAAGATTACACCAAACAATTTGTGTTTAATCATAAGCCGGATAGATTTTTCAGTTCAGAGAGTATCGATCTAGCAAAAAACAAAGCTATTTCAATAAACGGCACTAAAATACTAGACGAAAAAGAATTAGGTGCTTCGGTGACCAAATCTAATATACGAGAAGTAGGCAGATTAAAAGGATTAACCGTAGACGGAAGTATAATAATCAATGATTACTTTTACTTCGATGGCAGTAGTGACAGATTAGGTTTAGGAACCGATGAACCAAATGCTGCACTTAGTGTTGCTGAAATGGGTACTGAAGTTATGCTGGGTACCAACGACAATATGAACGGAATGGTTGGCACGTTTGCAACCAGCGATTTCGATATAGTTACCGATGACACTCCTAGAATTACTGTCAAGTCCGGCGGCGACATACAATTAGGCAATAAGAATCGGCCGCCAGTACAAGTTTCTGTACACGGCAAAGTAGCGATTAAAGTTAATACTCCGGATCCGGAAGTCGATTTGCATGTTAATGGTGCAATAAAATATAATGGAAAACTGCAAACACACGGTACTAATGCTCCTACATCCGGTGTTTATAATACCGGAGATATTGTTTGGAACGAATCGCCTAAACTGAATTCTTATGTTGGCTGGATATGCATTATGGCAGGTTCGCCAGGACAATGGGCACCATTCGGCAAAATTGGAAATTCATAATGACTGATAAAATTAACAATCTGGTTACGGCTCTTACAGAAATACTTGAAGAAAGTAATAGTACCAGCAAAGAAAACATTATAGAAAACTTCCGTTTCAACGGTGAATCGTCAGGAAATGGATTATTATGGACCGCTAAAGATTATACTAAACAATTTGTATATAACCAAAAACCTAATAGATTCTTTAGTTCGGAGAGCATCGATCTAGCAAAAAACAAAGAAATATCTATTAACACAGTTAAGGTTTTAGATAATGAAAGTTTAGGGCCAACTGTAACTAAATCAAATCTAAGAGAAGTAGGAAGACTAAAAGGACTTCAAGTCGACGGAGGGATGGTTGTAAATCAGTTTCTCTACTATGATGCATCGACTGATCGATTAGGGCTAGGAACTGATCAGCCTAATTCTGCCTTAAGTATAGTAGACATGGGAACTGAGATTGTTCTAGGTGCAAGAGAATTTAATGATGCAGAAGTGGGTACGTTTAATAATACCCCATTACATCTTATTACTGATAACACGCCAAGAATATCTATTTCAGCTGGCGGTGATATAACTCTAGGAAATTTGAATTCAGGACCTATAAAAGTTTCAGTCAACGGCAGCTTGGGTGTAAATGTAAATAATATAGATTCGAGAGCAAAGTTGCATGTTAATGGACCTATAAAATTTAATGATAATCTACACTTAAAAGGGGCAGAACCGCCAAGAGCCGGATCTTACAATCTCGGCGACATTATGTGGAACGATAATCCACAACAGAAAAAATATGTAGGATGGGTTTGTACACAGGCAGGAAACCCTGGCATTTGGAATCCTTTCGGCGAAATTAGGTAATGTCAACCGTACTGGTTATTGGAAATGGCGAAAGCCGGTCGAATGTCTGTATCAAGAATTTTTCAAAAGATTATATTTCTGTAGGATGTAATGCTATTCATAGGGAAACAGTCACAGATCACTTAGTATGTTGTGACAAAAGGATGGTAGAGGAAGCTGTAATAAGTGAAAATACACACAACACAGCTATTCATGTTCGTCCGGATTGGTTTAGATATTTTCGTAAAATACGCAAAGACAAAAGAATTGTGCAAGTTCCAGAATTGCCCTATCAAGGAGACACAAAAAAAGACGATCCTATACATTGGGGTAGTGGGCCTTACGCTGTCTTGTTAGGGGCCAACCTAGGATCCACCATAATGCTGTTAGGATTTGATCTTTATTCGGTTAGCGGCAAATTTAATAATTTATATAAAGACACACCCAATTACAAATCTGCAGATTCATCTGCAATAGATCCTTGTCTTTGGATTTATCAAATTTCTAAAGTGTTTAAACACTTTCCAAACAAAGATTTTATTGTATGGAATACTAGAAATTGGCAAATGCCCAAAGAGTGGAAACACCCTAACGTAAAAATAGAAATTTTATAAAATTTTTAGTTGACATTAAATAGTATCATTGTATAATAACAACTAAGAGGTCTCGAGCTCATCCCTCTATAAATATTCTGCGCATCAAACTTACTCAACACGGAGGCAAGAGATGGGTATTAAAGTAAAAGCAACTAAAGTATATAAAAATTTACCGTGCGGTCACGCACAATGGTTTGATCAAAAAGAAGACGGAACTCCCGGACATTGTGCTCAGGTACATGGGTATGATAGAAGTGTAGAATTTACATTCGCAGGCGATGTAGACGAACACGGTTGGATTGTGCCGTTTGGTGGATTAAAACCTGTTAAAGAATTTTTAGAATATTACTTCGATCATGTTACTGTATTACCGGCTGATGATCCAAGATTAGATGATATTCCAGACACACTAACAGACACAGGTGGACTGTTAGGAACACTACGTGTATTACCAAGTGGTGTAAGCATGGAGATGAGTAGCCTGTTTATTTGGGAACATGTAAATCACTACATTTACAAGATTACACAAGGTCGCTGTTATGTGGAGCGTGTGCGTGTATACGAACATGATCGCAATGATGCTATGGTTGAAGTAGATGAAGACACTGCACGATTAGATGCACAGCGTAAAATGACTTTAGGTGAAACTCTTCCTATGAAATCTCGCTGGGATTGGGAAGCACCTAAAGAAGCTATTAAGAGACTAACCGATTGAATCAAAAAGATTTAACAAAATCAGAAAGAAAAGCATTTAAAGCTCAACGAAGAATCGAAAAAGAGCAGAATAAAATTAGCAAAGAATCTGGTTCTTCTAATCCTACACATGATAAAGATATTACAATACTCTGTGTAAGATTCGGAAATAAATATGGTAGCGAGTATGTCAAAAAACTAAGAAATATGGTTTCTAGGCATCTAACAGTTCCTTATACTTTTGCTTGTTTAACCGATGATCCTACTCCCATCGACGGCGTAAAAATTATTCACCAAAAAAATAAAGGCTATACTAGAGGGTGGTGGCATAAGGTGCATATGTTCGACCCTAATCTTCCGATCGAAGGACGTATTCTTTATTTTGATTTAGATGTAATTATTCATAATAATATAGACAGATTAACAAAATATGACACAAATAATTTTATTGGAATTCGAGATTTTAATAGAAAATTTCATTCTTCATGGAAGCATCTTAATAGCTCAGTAATGGCCTGGAATCATGGAACACAAAAACATATATGGGATCAGTTCCGATCTAATACTTCGACAGCTATTAGAATGCATGGAGACCAAGACTGGATATGGAAAACCTCTAAAGACAGATTAAAATTTTGGCCGGATCTGTGGATACAGAGTTATAAATGGGAAATTAGAAGCAAGCAAGAGCTGTTTGTTACTAATGGTAGAAGAAATTTTAAAGAAATAAAAAATGATATAGTTCCTCATCAAGATTGTTCTGTAGCTGTATTTCACGGAGATCCCAATCCAGAAAACGTAAAAGATAAATTTGTGGTTGACAATTGGAAATAAATCTTATATTATAAGACTTATGAAAAAACGTATTGGCTTTGCATGCAAATATATGCACCCTGATCAAGATCAGAAAAAGAAAGTGCTGGAAGAAATCCAGCGTCCACTCAACACTAGATGCACAACAGTTGCATGGCTTAACCGTCAGTCTCGTGAAGATGCAGAACAACGTCTTTGGGAGTTAATGGAACACAACATTCAAAGTTATTACAATCTTGTAAAATATGTAGGAGGTTTGCCCGATGGGCTTAGAATGGTTCGGCTGGGGAGTGATTGTCTTCCTGTTTATACTGAACGCAGTTGGAGCTACT
>Ga0209953_1000070_pt1 | contig 39492 bp, 39 predicted proteins | sample SalPonred_H2O_MG_FD_185713 | JGI IMG/M metagenome (GOLD analysis project Ga0209953, IMG submission 185713) | Salt pond water microbial communities from South San Francisco under conditions of wetland restoration - Salt Pond MetaG... | ecosystem: Environmental > Aquatic > Non-marine Saline and...
TGGTCTGCCCCACCTGCTGCAGTCGGGCCGGCTGTGTCGCATCAAGCCAACTGTCCTGCAGCCGCCAGTTCACCACTTGAGCCACCAGACGACTGTTGTAGAGCAACGCCGCCTGATTGGCACTGTAAATCTCACCTGACCAGTCCTGATACCAACCCGGTAGTTGGCTTGGATCATCATTGAGAATCACATCGTTATACGGCTCATCGCCTGTGCTCTGACCATCAATGGCGTTGGCCACTGATCGCTGGTTATTCGTCTGCGCAAAGGCTGCCATCGGCGTCTGATTACGCTCGGCCACCATGCCCAGCTCACTGCCACTGCCTGTGGTTTCAGTCACAAAGTCGAGATCAATAAACGTGTAATTGGTGTGCAGGTTCTCAAAGGTGCCGTTCAACGTACTGGCCTGAATCATCGGGTACACCTGGTCCAAATACACCCCATCTTCTGCAGATAGCTCAAATACCGCCTCATCATCAATCGTGGCCGTGCCGGTCACCACCACCAGATCACCTTGTTGGTTAGCATCGATCTCATACAAGTAGGTTGAACCGGCACCTAGATCGAGATTGCCCTCTACTGTTAACGTGCCCACCGAATTACCCGGTGACAAGATGCCCGATAGCATCGTGTTACCGACCGTGCCAATGCCTTGCAAGGTGGCGTCTAAGCCGACCGTCAGATCAGAAGTAGCAATCGAGCCATCAACCCGCAGCACACCACCCGTGATCGTCGTGTCACCCGTGTAGGTGTTGGTGCCTGTCAACGTCAGCATCCCAGCGCCGGCTTTGCTAAACCCGCCATCGCCCGTAATGTCATTACTCCACACCGAGTCGTGGCCTTGGGTGTTAACCGCAAAGATCGGGGCAAAGATCGATTCGTTACCTTCAATCAACGACGGATGGCCAAACTCGATCGGGCCTCGAACGGCACGCTCAAGGTTCAGCAACCCATGGCCGTAGATAGATGCGTCACCCAAGTCAGTGGCTGTGGTCAGCACCACTTCAATGACCTGGCGCGCTGTCATGTAGGGGAAGGCTTGACGAACGACAGCAGCTGAACCAGCAACAATGGGTGCGGCCATTGACGTGCCTGACCACCCATCGGAAGCATAGGTGCTCATCGGAATCGTTGAGAAGATTTCGACTCCGGGGGACGCCATGCACCAGTCAGCGGTTGCACCGCATCGGTTACTAAATGAAGCGATATCATTGTCTTGGTCAACGGCTACTACAGCGATGAGCGTGCCGGCATATATAGAAGCGTCTATGTCACCGACCTCAGACATCGGTGAATATTCCCAAGTGTCCGGGTCGTAAGGGTCCCCATCGGCCAGTACCCGATACAAGGGAGTTGCCTCTCGCGTATTTACAGGGGCAATCAAGGGCAACATCGCTGCACCATTGGGAATCTGAGAGGCAATGGGTTGTTCTGCGTATTCGTTACCTGCGGCAAACACCATGACCACATCGGCTTCGGAAAGCCGGGGGACGGCACTGAGAAGCTCGTCCAGATCATCATCTGTAACCGCCAAAAAATCGATAACGCGATAATCTGGGTTTGGCTCGCCTGTCTCTAAGTCCTCAGGCGGCAAAGCCTGTGGCCCGAAACTGCCATTCATCACTGACACGCCCGCGTCGATTAATTCACCCGCCCAATCCCCTGACTCCGGGTAGCCATCCGCGTCTGTTGCCAACACGCTGGCCAGACTGGCGTTGTAGGCCACCCCCATCATGCCAACGCCATTACGTGCAGCAGCGGCCAATCCCATGACGTGCGTGCCATGCTCCGGTATTTCAAACCCAGGGATGGGGAATGCAGGAAATACCGCCGGATCATAAATACGCCCGGCGAATTCTGGGTGCGTTAACTGTATCGGACTATCTGCAATACCTAGCTTGATACCAGCACCCGTATAGCCCATGGCGTAAGCATATTGCGCTCTGACAGCACCCAAACCCCAACTCGCCTGAAACTCTGGTGTCACGAAGTCAGCCGGGGATGTTTGAGCATGAACTGGCAAGCACATTCCAATCGTTGCCCCCATCAAACAGATACCACCAACCCACACTTTTACTTGATACCAGATAAGCTTGCGCTTCACGCCCTTACTTCCCTATGTCAGATTGTTTCTTTGCCAAATTGTGTGTTAGCGACCGATGCTACGGCGGAGTCCTTTTGTTGACATCAGCGTGCCGATCGATCGCACCGAAGCTTTGCCATAGCAGAGGCCATCAGCAATAGCCCTCAGGCCCCTCCCACTGAGCACGCGAGTAGCGATCGCCATGCGCCCATCCAATAGGCAAGATTCTATCAATTGCCTTAAGTTCCTCTGCGCTCAATTCGCGATTGGCTCCCTCAACCAGCTGATTGAAGTGCGCCACTGACCTCGTGCCCGGAATCGGAATCACATGCTCGCCTCGCGATAAAAGCCAGGCAATGGCCAGACCAGCTGCAGCAATACCCATCTCGTTGGCCAACTGCCTGAACGCATCCGTGGCTTTGATGTTGGCACTGTAATTGGGCTCCATGAACCGCGGGTTTTTAACGAGAAAGGGCAGGTTTTGTGCAGCCTCAAAACTCAACGGCGTGTCAGTTAAGAGCGACCGCCCAACGGGCGAGAAAGCCACCAACGCCACCCCGAGTTCAGCGCATGTCTGTGTCAAGCCAAGCTCAGGTGCGCGTGTTGACAGCGAGTACTCTGACTGCACGGCAGCCACCGGATGCACCGCATGTGCACGTCTTAACGAAGCTGGCGCAATTTCAGAGAAACCAATCGCCTTGACCTTGCCCGCTTTCACAAAACCGGCAAGGGTCTCGGTGACTTCTTCAATCGGTATCGATGGATCACGCCGATGGATGTAATAGAGATCGACTGCCTCGACGCCGAGACGGGTCAGGCTTTTGTTTAGCTCTGACTCTAAATGCTCGGCCGAGTTGTCAAACGTGTTGCCGGTACCATCGGCTTTACGGGTGATGCCGCCTTTGGTCGCGATCTTAAATACCTCTTTGGCAGCTGGATTGGCTTTAAGGTAGTTACCAATCACCGTCTCAGATGCGCCCTGACCATACACATTAGACGTGTCTAACAGATTCACACCCACCTCTAGTGCCCGATCCAAGATCGCATGGCTTTCAGCCTCATTGGTCGGACCGTAGAAGTTAGTAAACGACATGGCCCCAAAACCCACGGGATAGACAGCAGTCCCGTCTTGTCCAAGCTTGCGATGTTGCATGTTTGTCCCCTAATGAGTGGTGTTCGTCGAGCAGTCCCTAACCAATGATGACGCATTGCATTGTGGCAGGCTGTTTCTTCAGTATCCCTATCGTACCGCTTGCGACAACGACGTTTGGGACAAACCTCGCCGCAAACACCTGCCTCCAATTCCCACAGATCATATCCGGCAAAGAAAGCCAACCCTATCCAAATGGATTACGCTTGATTTGATTTCGTCATACTCAAGGTACAACCATGCTAGAAAACACCGCGCTCTTGGTCACTGCCCTGCTGTTTGGTGGCATGGTGCTCTACTCCTTCGGATTTGCCGCCTTTATTTTCAGCAATTTGCCTGCTGAACTCGCTGGTCCTACGATCCGCAAGGCATTTCCGCACTTCTACATCTTTGTCATGGTGACAGCTTTAGTTGCGGCTGTACTACTGTGGTCAGTGAATCCCACCTCAGCCATCCTAATGGCCATCATCGCAGTCACCACGCTACCCACCCGACAGTTGCTGATGCCAGCCATCAACCGTGCCACCGACACCGGACAAAAGTCACGCTTCAAATGGCTGCACACCTTCTCGGTGTTGATTACGCTAGCGCACATGGCGATGGCCGCGATTGTGCTCACACGCTTTGTCTGAGTTTGTCTGAAATGACCAAATTCACAACGCCACGCGCAAAGACATCGCAAGATCTCGATCCTGCCATCGTTAGTGAGATTATTGAGATGGCCTTAAGCGACCATATTCCTTTTGAGGATATCGGGTTGCAGCACGGCATCACCGCCGACGAAGTCAAAGCACTGATGCGACGCGAGTTAAAGCCAGGCAGTTACCGGGCGTGGCGCAAGCGTGTGCGGCACATGCGCGATCACCGTTCGACATACAAATAGAGCAGTACGTCCAAGCAAAACGTCAACTCGCACACTGTTCTGCGCTACTCACGCAAATCCACGAAGTGAATCCTTGCCATGAGCATCATATGTGGCACCGTAACTGCAGCCAAGCCAATAAAAACCAGCTTTAGCACCAACGTGTCCGACGGCAGGTCTGACCACAGCCACCAAAGTACGCCAGCAAGCGCCACTGTGGCCATGGTGTAGACAACTGTCATTCGCCAAAGACTTGGTCGCTCAGTCGGTGGTGCCTCGCGAAACAGCCCTGCCAAATGCCGCAGGCTGTGCAACGCACAAAAGTACAACGCGAAATACACCAGTGGCTCTGCAATAAAAGCCAACACCAACAAGCTGACAAACTCCAACGCCGCTTGCCAGCGTCGCTGACGTAGTGCCAAGGCCACCAACAGACCAATACCCGCCGTTAAAAACCAAGCCGGCAAAGCCAAGGCATGTGCCAACTGAACACCACCGGCGCCCGACAAATGCGCAAATAGCATGGCCACGTTCTCGGTATGCAAACCAATGGGCAGTAGCAATAGCAAAAGTCCGGCAGCCACTCGCGGCAATCGACTCAAATCACTTGCCCAGTCACCTGAGAAGTGCCACGCACTGATCGCCAGGAACACCGCCAGACTGAATACCGGCAACCACATCCAGATCAGTACCACCAGCGCAGCCACACCTAGGTACCCAACGTTAAACACCACCACCTCGCGGGTCGTTCGGGCCAGCCCAGCTCGCTTGGCCAACCACGGGTCAAGTGCCCCATGCGGCAAGCCAAATACCACCACCATCGCCGCCAACAAGATCAATTGCACATTCAATGGCAAGACATCGGGCGCAAGCGTCAACACAAGCAGCGCCAACACCGTCACCACCGGCAGGGCCAATCGTTCTAGCGTTGGAGGGATCGGTGTAGTTGGTATCGATGTCGCTGTTGTCATGATCTAGCTCTCATGCTCTGGCCTTCATGGTCGCCAATAGACGCTTGGATATCACCCGCTTTACCAATGCTCGCAAAAAGGGGCGTTTGGGCAAGCAACCAATTACCTTTAGACAGTCGAGAAGTGTGGCCTCATCGTTCATGAACCGCACAAACCGCGCAGGCTCGGTTCGACCCAACAGCCGATCAAACAAATCAGGTGCTAACGCAGGCTCATGGGCAATCACATCCAGAAACAACTGATCCATCCATTGCCAGCCAATGCCGGGTTTGGGGTGGCCCACCACGCCGCCTGTGGCGAGATAGTGTGCCGCACAGCGCTTGGCCCAACGCTGAATCCGTAAAAACCCATACCCAGATGATGCACGCAAAGCGCCCCCACTCATGCCAGCTTGAACAGGCTGACCTGGCTTGTCAGCAACGCCAGGCAAGCCCATGGGCAACGAAGCCGACTCGCGACGGACAATACGTGCATCGCTCCATCCGCGAGCTGCTAATAGCTCGTTCAAGGTGGTTTCCAACACCGCCATATCAGGAATCGTTCGGGCAAAGAATGTCACTTCCACCAACAGTCGCGTGGGGCTATACGGCAAGACGTACGTAAAACAGAACTCGCCGTTGACTAGCCGCATATCAGTCATGAGTTCGACGCTATCAGTGGCTGCTTGCGTCGGTGTGGCTAGCTCGATTTCCACGCCCAGAAACACCTGCTGCAGTGTCGCTTGCGAGCGTTGCTCCAGCGGCGGCGGTCTGGTGTCAACGACCTCGCGAGCAACAAAAGTTTGTGTGTTTGTCGTGATTTGCCAGCCAGCCGTGACCGGTACAACGGTTTGCACAGACTGCCCAAGATGCAGTTGCACGGCATCGTTTGCGGCAATGCTATCGCAGCATGCCTGATAGAAATCAGCCGATCGCAAGTATTGATAACTCAAACCGGGAGATTGGCGGGTGTTGACAGATTGGCCCGCTAGACCAAACTGCCAGTGTTGCCAACGGTGATGAATATGCGAGAAGATAGAATCCGAAGAAGGCACCGCATCTGACGCCCAAAAACACCAACTACGGTCATCTTCGTAAGTCGTGCGCGGTTCAATAACCGCCACCGTACGTTTGACTTGGCGCTTGTCTAGCCCGCGTGCCAGTGAGCTTGGCAGTTTGTTTGCTAGTTCACTTGCCAGGGATAGACCGGCGCAACCACCGCCTAGGATGGCTAAGTCAACAACGGTTGGTTGACTCATGCCAATGCCGCTGTATCGGCTCCGAAACAATCCTGCAAATGCTCATGCAAACGTCCATCGTGTATCACACCGCCCGAGTTCGCGAAGTTGTGTATCGCATGGCCCGTCAACGCCTTAGATGCACACATGAGTTTGCGAGCGTGGGGCACCACAGCTCGGGCACCCCATGTCTGATAATCCATCTCGGCAATGACTTGACCAATCTCACGATACACCATCGCTGCCACCACGATGCCATAACGCGCTGAGCCCGGTAAATAGCCCACACCGGACAGACCGCTTTTGTAGTAATCCTCGGCCAACGTCAATACGCGTTGTGTACCTTGGCGCAAGGTGGCAGCAGTCGCATCATCTGGACTGCCCACGTCGCCGACGTTGACCTCACCAATCCACGTACTGGGCAAGTAGATACGACCTTTCTGTGCATCTTCACCCACATCACGGGCAATATTGGTTAACTGCATGGCGATACCCAGATCAATAGCAAACGGCCATGCGTCACGGTCATGCACATCTAGCAACATGCTCATCATCAAACCCACGGTACCCGCGACCTGATAGGCATATCGCACCAATTCAGCCTCAGACCTAATGGATACGAGGCGCACATCGGAGCGCACACCATCAATCAGCGCCATGACTGGTTCTTGCGGTATCGATGCCTCTTGCATCAATGACAACATGTTTGTCACGCAGGGCTCGTGCGAATGACCCGCCCGAATTGCTGCCTTAATCTCGTCAAGTTCAGCCGCAGCCTGACCTTGATCTGCAGTTTCATCGGCTATGTCATCGACGAACCGACAAAACGCATATAGCCTGGCTGCACGCGCACGATGCGTGGGCGTTAACAACCGACTGGCGAAGTAAAAACTGCGCCCGTTAGACTGCAACACCGACATGGCCTGATCGTCTGTCATGGTAGTCAGGTTGGTCATCTTGGTGATGTTGGTAATGTTGGTAACGTTAGTCATGTCGCTATCCCCTAAGTGGCCATAGGCAATAAACGTTCAAACACTTTGGCTGATGACACCACGCCAGGCAACCCTGCGCCCGGATGTGTGCCAGCACCCACCAGAAACAAATTCTTTGGGCCTTCACCACGGTTGTGAAACCGAAACCACGCGGACTGGGTAAAAATCGGTGATACCGAAAAACCCGCACCATCGGGTGATAAATACCGGTCCTGGAAATCCACCGGGGTCATAAAGAACTGATCGACGATCTGCTCGCTCAACCCAGGCAGTGTGCGTTGGCCAAGCGCGTGAATCACACGCGCGGCTAACTCAGGTCCTTTGGTTTGCCAATCGATGTTGGCTTGCAAGTTCGGTACAGGCACCAGCGCATAGAAGCTGTCACCGCCCGCCGGCGCAAAACTCGCATCGGTAGCGGTAGGCCGATGCAAATAGATAGAGAAGTCATCGGCCAACACCTTGCGGTTAAAGATGTCGTTAAGTAAGCCCTCATAGCGCGGGCCCATCCAGATGGTGTGGTGGGCCACATCGGGATACTGCCGCTTAGTACCAAAAAACAGCACAAACAGCCCCATGGATTTGCGCCAGCGATCAGACTTAACCTTTGCCAACCAGTTCACGCCTTGGCTTGGCAATAAGTCTTTGTAGAGATGTGCTGGGTCTGTGTTGGAAACCACCCAATCAGCTTTCAAAACCTCAGTGCTTCCCTGTGCGTCTTGTACTTGTACCGTCGAGATAGCGCCATCGGCCAGTGACATCGAAGTCACGGTGGTATTGAGTCGTATCTCGATGTCTTGCTCGACCATCAAGGTCTCAATGGCATCAACGAGTGCGCCCGTGCCACCCATGGCAAAGTGCACGCCGTGAGCTTGCTCCAGAAAATGAATCAGACCGTAAATCGACGTGGTATCAAACGGGTTGCCACCCACTAACAGTGGTTGAATAGAAAACGCCTGACGCAGGTAGTCACTTTCCAGATAACGGCAAACCATTTGCCAGACCGTGCGCCAAGCACCAAGCCTGGCCAAATGCGGTACCTGGGCAAACATAAACCCCATGCTGTGAAACGGTCGATCCGACAGTTTGGTAAACCCAATGTCATAGAGCTTACGTGAATGCTCAAGCAAGCGATGGTAGCCATCAACATCCGGTGGGTGAATGCGCCGAATCTCAGCCAAAGTATCTTCTAACGTGCCACCGTAATCAAAGTGCTCACCGTCATCAAACTCAAACCGATACCAAGGCTTTAGTGGCACGAGCTTGACGCGCTCGTGCAGCGATTGACCAAACAATTCAAACAACTCTTCAAATAAAAACGGCGCGGTCAAGACGGTGGGGCCAGCATCGTGCTTAAAGCCACCTCGCTCAAAAACCTGCGCGCGACCACCAAGCCGGGGGCAGCGATCAATCACCGTGACGCGATGACCTTTGGCACGCGCACGCAACGCTGCCGCCATGCCACCAAACCCGCCGCCGACCACAACAACATGGCTCATACAACTTGTTCCTCTACATCGACTGGCAGCCGAGCCAGGCACTTCAGTTGCAGGCATAGATCCACTAAGACCTGACCGCTTTTACGTGGCAACCAGCGCGCGCTGGTACTTGCAAGCACCAGATGCTCCTGCGCCAAGGCAGCCGCCCGATCCAGTGCTTGCGCTTGGTCACAACCTTCTCGCAGCAGCAGGGCGATCACGTTGTTATGCCCGCCACGCGCATCGGCCTCGTGATCTTTGATGTCATCAATGACCTGATAAGCCACAGCAAAGGCCTCAGCTGCTGCCGTGGCCATGGACAGACTAGACTGCTCGCGGGCCGCGATCAATGACAACTCTAGTGGCAACGCCAGCAAACTGCCAGATTTGCCCTTGGTGATCTGCAAATATGCATCCATATCCGGATATTGCTTAACTGCATCGAGGTCTTTGACTTGACCAGCGATTAAATCGGTTGTGCGCTGATGCACGTGCATGGTGAGCTCAGCGCTGTAGGACGGCACATTGGCCAACACACGATAAGCAGCCGACAGCAATAACGTGCCGCCACACATGGCTGTGTTGATATCGAACTGTCGCCATGCCGCTATTTGGCCACGTCGCTCGGCATCCTGATCCTGAATGTCGTCGTGCAACAGCGACGCATTGTGGATTAACTCACAACAAGCCGCGAGCGCCACGCAGGTACGGTCCGGCAAAGCCAGTGCCTGGGCACTCAACAATGCCAACCGAGCTCGTGTGCGTGCACCTTTGGTTGCAAAGTGATAGGCGATCAAATCGTCTAGTCCCTTCGAACCGGTGTTTGCGACCGTGCTTAACATCAATAATTCAGTGGTCTGCAAGCGTGACTCGAGCCATAAGTCGAGCCTCTGTGCAGACGCTTCATGGTGCGTGCCCATCGGCATATCCCTCTAAAAACAATCCCCGGCCATACATGATGACCGGGGATTGGTTCGTGCCAGAGATAGAACGTCTACGTTTGACGCAAACTTATGCTGACGCGTTCTGTGACTTCCGCACCGCGATCATGAAGATCATCACGCCAAACACTGCCTTGGCGACGACGTCTGCAATGGTGTAACCCACTTCAATCACGGCTGTGGCGGTACCACCGTCGAGTGCCATCACGAAAGGTGCGAAGTACACGACTGGGTAGAACGACCATGACAGAATCACCACCCAGCGGGCCATGCTGACCAAACCGCGGACATTTTCAGGCTGCTTGGCAATCGATTCCGACAGACCTGAGAACAGGCTGATTACGATGTAGAGGAAAGGAATCATCGACAGCGCACCCCAGATAAAGCGCGTTGAGTCGATACCACCAGAGACTTCGCCTGGATAACCCAGAACGATCATCAAGGCAGCAGCACCACCAAGGGCGATGCTCTTGCGAACTGTTTCTTCACGGCTCAAACCCATGACCAGAATCAATTCAACCAGCAACAGGGGCACCGTCAGGAGCCAATCGACATACCGATAGGCAACGTTAAATGGCACACCAGTGGCTGCGACAACACCGTCAATAACCGTGTAGGCCTCACCCCAGCTCGCGAAAATGCGCAAGTAGTGATAACCGGCAATGAAGGTCACCAGACCCGTGATAATGACCGCTGTCTTGTATTTCGGGGCCACTTGGGTAAGTCCCAACCAGAAAAACAAAGTCGCAGCAAGGAAGGTTGCCGTCCCGAATGAGAAGGCGTTGTATATCAATTCATACTGACCAAACGTTAAGTCCATTTGAACGATCTCCGTGAAAAAAGTTAAACGTCGACGTTCCGAGGCCCAAGTCCAACGCTGCTAGCTACACAGCCTAAGGGGGCAGGTCATTTAAATTAGTCAAGTCAGTTCACCCCACCGCAATGTCGCTTAATCGCGAACAAAAAAGAAAGATGACTCGACGTGTATTGTTATCTGACCAGAACGCCTCCACTCTACGCCTACATATGGTGCACACGCAACTGATTAGTTCAAAAAATGTACTCAGGGTTTACGCCACCAAATGATGAGCCAGCGCAAGCCAGCAGTCGCTAACATCAGTCAAGCATGTCGAACCGGGTAAACGAATTGCGTTCACGCCTACAGCACAAAGGCCATGTCGACTGTCATTCTAGTGACTCGGAGTTACCAAACAAGCATATAGAAGGAGAAATCAATTGAAACAGTGGGTTAACCCAGAAATCGGGTCGATCAACACAGGCCGATTTATGATGGCGTGAGTGCACTCGGTTTTGTAAGTCAAACATTTACTTTTGTCGGATGAAAGATTGCAAGCTCATTCAGACCTAGCATTTCAATGTCAGAGAGATCATTTAGCGACAACCAACCGACAGCAAACCAGCATTGATTTCAACAAAATAAAAGTGTGGGTTTTTTGAACAAAAAACCACAGAATGCGCACTGGTGGCGGATTTACAACTGCGCCCTAGCGATAAACAACACAAGCGCTGTCAGTTTCATGCTGGTGCCTTCATAGGTGAGAGTCATTTTTTTGAATCAGGTTGATCCACTGCCTCCAAGCGCGGCAAGCTGTGCGCCACTGACTTCCAACCGAACACCAATCGTCCCGCATATGGTGCCGCCATTGCCATTGGATCGGTACTTCTTTAAGCAGACCTCAACAGACTGAATGTGCTTAAAACTCGCGCAGCATTTCACAATCCGGCTTGCCAGCATTTCCTGGGTTTCGTAATGCTTGTTCTGAGAAATGGCATGAATCTGTTCGAGCAAAGGATCATAGTCAAACACATGCTGCATGCCATCTTCCTGAATCAACACCAAGCTCGAATCGATCACGAGCTTTAGGTCAAGCTGGTGTTCATAGGGATCCGACTCGCCGGTCGGGAACAAACCAATCGTTGCTTTGACCGGCACGCCGGTTAATTCAATGGTGCTGCTAACTGACACATCTAACCCCAGAATTGCAAATATGTTGTGTACGAACCGACACAATCGGACAGTGTCAGTCTAGTTTAAGACTGGTCACTTGACCAGCACCAGCCCCACCAGACCCAAGCCCGACCTGAACCAAACACGACAGTGGGTCGATGCGGTAATGTTAGAGGCTTATGCGCAAGTCAGAATAAGAAACCAGCACATCACCAGCACATCATGGCTGTTGACCAAACCGTCAATCCCGACCCAGTGACCAACCACCAAACGCACGCGCTGAACCTAAAAGCACTGCTGGCTCTCATGCTGAGCGTGGCCATGGTCACCATCGACATTTCGCTAACCAGCACGGCGGTGCCAGCCATTGCCAGTGGTTTAGGCGTCAGTCCAGCACAAACCATCTGGGTCATCAACATCTACTACCTGACAGTCGTGGCCTCACTGTTACCACTCGGTGCGCTTGGCGAGATCATTGGCCATCGTCGCGTATTCCTCGTCGGGCTCGGGGTATTCGCGCTTGGCGCCTTGGCCAGCGGGCTATCAGAAACGTTGACCGCTCTGATGGGCGCACGCGGACTGCAAGGCATTGGCTCAGCAGCAGTTTCAGCCACGACCCCTGCGCTGATCAAAACCCTCTACCCGTCCGACAGACTTGGCCGCGGTCTAGGGCTATACGCGATGGTGGTGGGTGTGGCGTTTACTGCCGGACCGACCATGGTCTCGGGCGTACTGTCAGTGGCTAGCTGGCCATGGCTGTATCTGGGCACCTTGCCGCTCATCCTTCTAGCCATGGCATTGGCCATCAAAGGCGTCCCCAACACCGAGCGCGCTGACCGTGCGTTTGATCCTATTGCCGCCCTACTTTGCGCGCTCTTGTTTGCTGCGCTGTTGACCGCTCTCTCAAGCCTGGGCCACTTAAAACCGCTCGCACTAATAGCAGGACTTATCGCTGCGGCTGTGTTTGGTTACAGCTTGGCTCGGCGTGAGTCTGGCAAGCAAGCACCTATTTTGGCGATTGACCTGTTTCGCATACGGCTCTTTGCCTTGTCATCGATGACTTCGATCACGGCCTTCGTTGTTCAAGCCTTGGTGTTCGTGGTGTTACCACTGTTGTTCACCATCAACCTAGGGTTCAGTGAGGTGCAGGCAGGCTTACTGATCACGCCGTGGCCAGCGGCACTGGCCATCATGAACGGGATCTCAGGACGACTTTGTGAGCACATCAAACCTGGCGTGCTCGGTGCCATCGGGATGGGTATTGTGGCTAGTGGTCTGGTTTTAATGGCCAATCTGCCCGAGGCACCGACAGCCTGGGACATCGCTTGGCGCTTGGCACTATGTGGTGTGGGGTTTGGTCTGTTTCAGTCACCCAACATGGTGGCGCTGATGAACAGTGCCCCAAAAGATCGCAGCGGCAGCGCCGGGGGCATGCTTGCCCTGTCACGGCTGCTAGGGCAAGCCATCGGTGCGGCGGCCGTGGCCTTTTGTTTGTCGGCGTTTGGAAACAATGGCATTGAGATCGCCCTGTGGGTTGGCGTGGCCGCAGCCGCTACATCAGCCACGGTCAGTGCGATTCGTATGACAAGGTTTGCACGCTGAGTTCGCGGTGCTAGTCTTATCTTCCTGCTAGAGATGATGACCAAGCTAGATCGGACATGAGATCATGCGGGCTAGACATTCGGACATACCCATCATGCCAGCCAATCCGACAGCGCGTGCTGCTAAACCACAAAGCATCCCCGATACAAAAGTCACACAAACGCTTGAATCGGTCAAAGCTGCGTTGATGACATTTCCATATATTGACCTTGCGATTCTGTTCGGTTCAATGGCCAAAGGGACACAACGACCAGACAGTGATGTCGATGTTGGCGTGCTGAGTAAAACACCGCTGGATGTCGAGCAGCGAATGGAATTGATCGATGCGTTGGCACTCGCGTTGGGAAGGCCTGTCGATCTAATCGATCTTAAATTGGCAGGTCAACCGATACTTAACCAAATACTGAAACACGGCGTACGCATTTGCGGGTCAGACACGCAGATGACCGATCTCGTCTACCGAAACCTGGTTGATCGAGCAGACTTCCTGCCTTTGCGCAATCGAATCTTAAAAGGGCAAGAAGACACATCGGATGTCAGCATCATTACCCAAAAACTGGCCTCTCTTTCTAGATGCGTACAACGCATCGAAACCGTATGTCCGCCAACGCTCGAGCAGCTTGAGCAAGATATTGATGCGCAAGATATCGTCACGCTCAATCTCTCAAGGGCGGTTCAACTCACGGTTGACATAAGCTCACATTTGCTTATTTCCAATCAGGCACCGGCGCCACAGACAATGGGGGACAGTTTTTTGGGTATGAAAAAGCTTGGCGTTTTAGACCCAGACTTGGCTTTACACCTAAGAAAAGCGGTGGGGTTTCGCAACATTGCAGTCCACAACTACGAGGCTATCCACTGGGCCGTGGTCTATAGCATCGTGACTGAGCGCTTAGGTGACTTCAAAGCATACGCAAGTGCCGTGCAAGCCTGGGTAGACAAAGCAGCATCCTGACTTGCTGATTCGCCTTGCTACTCACCACCTGACTGCCCATCATCCTCTAGCGCCTCAAACTTGGCCTGCATTGTCGGGTTGTCACGCGTGAGCTTCTTGATCGTGACGTCTTGCGCCTTGTCGTTGGCTAGACGCAGGTTACGCACCGAGCTCTCAAGCGCTTTCTTGGTCTTTTGCAGATGATCGATGGATTTATCGATTTCATCCATGGCGGTTTGAAACTGACGGGATGCCAATTCGTAGTTACGGCCGAAAGCATTCTTAAAGGTATCGAGTTGCTCTTCAAACCGCGTGATGTCAATGTTTTGTGAGCGCACATGGGCAAGCTCGGTCTTGTACTGCAAGGCGTTCATCGCGGCATTGCGTAGCAGCGTAATGATGGGGATGAAGAACTGTGGGCGCACCACATACATCTTGGGGTAGCGGTATGACACGTCCACGATGCCCGAGTTGTAGAGCTCATTGTCCGGCTCAAGCAAGGAGACGAGCACGGCATACTCACACCCTTTTTCATTGCGGTCGCGATCGAGTTCTTTAAAGAAGTCTTCGTTTTTTTTCTTGGTGGCGGTGGTATCTGATTCGTTTTTCATCTCAAACATGATCGAGACAATTTCAATACCGGCCTCATCCATGTCTTTAAAAATGTAGTCACCTTTGCTGCCGGCGCTTGCGTCGTTGTCTTTTTCGAAATAGGCTCGATGAAATGCCGTGGCCCGTATCCGATTGAATTCAATCTCACAATGTTGCTCGAGCGTCTCGCCCACCATCTTGGTCGAGAGCCGTGCTTTCATGTCACGCAACCGATCAATCATGTCGTCGCGGTCTTTGATCTGTAATTCAAAGCGCTCTTTAATGGACTGCGATTCAAGCTTGGCTGTCAGCTGGGTTTGCTCCAGACTGCTCCTTAGTTTCAGGATTTCAGATTCTTTGGTCGCCGTTGCCTGCTGTAACTGGTTTTCTAGTTGGGCTTGTGCCAAGGCTTTTGCGGCCTGGTTGTCGGCTTGAAGTTGTGAGACTTGGTTGGCCAACTGGTCACGCTCTTTTTCGACCTTATTCAGAGCCTCCGTCACAGCCAACTGCCTTTGCATTTCGCTGGCTTGGAGCTTGGCCTGCAACTCCTGAATGGTGGCTTGCTGATCTGAAACTGCCTGGGCTTGCTCGCGCTCGACCTGGGCGCGTGCGAGCGCCACCGCGTTTTGTTTATCGCGCTCGGCTAAATCCAACCGTTCTTGCAACTGGCGCTCAAACTCGTGGTCGTGCACTTGTTTAACGATGTCGGCATAGCCGGCTTCGTCAACTTTGAACGCTTTATGGCAGTGGGGACAGATGATGTCATGCATGATGAAATCCGTTGGGATACAAAAAAACGCGGCAAAAACGCAGCGAAAAACACGGGAATTGCCTGAAGTGATTGTCGCAGGGTGTGCTGCGATTCAGTAGCTACCTTCAGGAAGATAGCAACATGTTAGCCCTACCAGTGTCTCAATGCATGAGACACTGGACTACGGCACGACCCCTGAATGGATGACGAGCACTGGGGGGCGATATCAGGCGACTTACGAATTACCGTTTGGCGCGTAAAGCCCCGTTCTTCAGGACGGGGATGTAAGCGCGGGCGCAGCCTGAATGTCAGTTTTTTTCGGGTGTTTTTTGTCATCCCGAGCTGCCAGATCTCTAGTGCCTTTGATATAACCCTTATCATTATGATAGTGATTTGCAAAGCCCGAGGGCATCGGGTGATCGCCTGTGGAGTTAAAACGGTGGTTTTAACGATGAAGCAGGAACCATTGGGAAGTAGCGATACACGCCCAATCCTGGCGGCTTGAGAAAGCCGCGAGGAATCCTCGTCTTTCAGGACGGGGAGGCTGTCAATCAATACATTGAGCAAAATTGCTCAGTATGTTGAGTAATTCGTAGACCATATTTCAGTAAACCAACTTTTCTTTTTTAAATCAATGGTTAATGAGGAACTAATACAACTGGTGCAGATGCACACTTACGCGCAGCCACCCGGCCGTGTCAGAGGCACCAGACCCGCAAAACACATCTACCGGACTTTATCCGGTAGACTGCGCGGCTTCACAAATCAGCGTGTTAGCTCGTTCACAACATCATGGCCGCTCATCGCTCAAATCAAAAACACCTTGGCATTTGGATCAACGGCGAGCATGTAGCTCGATGGACGGTTTCAAGTACGGGCGAATCCACATTGCATTACGAAGACAGCTGGTTAAGTTCTACATACGCACACCCGCTTTCGCTTTCATTGCCGTTCCATGCATCAGGCCAGCCTCACCGAGGTCAGGTCGTTGAAAACTATTTTGAGAACCTGCTGCCTGATGATCCACTACAGCGCAAACAACTTGCACAACACTACGGCGTGCAGACCGTACACGCCTTTGACTTGCTCGAGCAGATCGGACGTGACTGTGTTGGTGCGATACAGTTATTGCCAGACGGGCATCAGGTAGGTGACGTCGACTGCCTTGAAGGTTCAGCGCTGTCCGAAGCACAAGTCGCGACCTTGCTTAAAGGCTTACGCACACGAGCCGCAAGCAGCATTACCATCAACAACCACCAGCAAGACTTGCGTATCGCCATCTCTGGCGCGCAAGACAAAACCGCCCTACTCTGGCACCAAGGCCAATGGCTATTGCCACACGGCGCAACACCGACCACACACATACTGAAACCACCGCTTGGCCACATCGGCATGGACAGGCGGCTAGATATGACCACCTCAGTTGAGAACGAATGGCTATGCCTGCGCATATTGGCTGCGTTCGGCTTAGAAGTACCGCGCGCCGCGATGCTGCAGTTTGAAGATCAAAAGGTGTTTGTGATTGAGCGCTTTGACCGGCAGCTACATCCTTCGGGCCAATGGTGGATGCGTTTGCCTCAAGAAGATTTCTGTCAGGTCACCGGCACACCCTCACACCTGAAATACGAATCCGAGGGCGGGCCGGGATTGCACACCATCGGCACATGGTTGCAAGGATCATCCCGACGCGACAAAGACCTGGCCACGCTGCTTAAGACCCAAGTCCTTTTCTGGATGTTGGCAGCCACTGACGGGCACGCCAAGAATTTCAGCATTCGACTCCTGCCGGGTGCTGCATATCAGCTGACACCGCTCTATGACGTGCTCTCAGCTTGGCCCGTCATTGGCAAGACATCCAGCAAGATTGCCCAACAAAAGGTCAAACTCGCCATGGCACTCAAAGGCAAAAACCGGCACTACGATATGGCCTATATCCGGCGCGAACATTTCGAGAAGTTTGGCAACTGGCTGGGGCTCTTTAGTACCACCAGCGCATTGATCGACGACATCATCGAGCGCACGCCGACTGTGATTGAAACGGTCAGCCAAGAGCTGCCAACTGGTTTCCCAGACCAGATATTCACATCGATCTGCGAGAACATGGCCTTGGCGGCCAAACAATTGGAGCGATGAGATTCCTTTGCAGCAGATAAAGGAAAGATTGGCGAATGGTCGTTTATGTCATGCATAGGTATCTTTTGTTGTGCCATATCGACCGCCGCTAGCAGCGCTTCGCATGTTGCATGAAGTGATACTGCAGCGGGATTGAAACTTCGCCAAGCACGCTGACACAACTAAAACCTCAAGCGATTCCAACCACCTTATGTGTTTGCACGGACAAGCGCCAGCGTGGGTTGGCTTGGCAATAGGCAATCGCTGCCTTGGTGTTTCTGGCTGCTTGCGGACCATCCATGGGTTGCAGCAAGTAATGCTCAAAACTCAATCGGTCCCACGGTAAATCCTTGGGCATCAACAACGGCTGGGGAAATACCAGCTTTAGCTCTTGCCCCGTGAGTTGAACCAGTGGTGCACCAGCCTTGGGGCTAACACACACCCAGTCAATACCAGATGGTGCGACGACAGTACCGTTGGTTTCGACAGCGATACGAAACCCTTGCGCATGCAAGGCATCGATTAATGCATCATCGACTTGCAACAAGGGTTCACCACCAGTCAGCACCACCAAGCGATGGTCGTGATCGGCCACTGGCCACAGAGACGAGATACGCGCCGCCAAATCATCGGCATGAGTGAACTTGCCGCCCCCTACCCCGTCTGTACCAACAAAATCCGTGTCACAGAACTGGCAAACCGCCGAACTGCGATCGGCTTCCCGTCCGGACCACAGATTACAACCGGCAAACCGACAAAACACCGCCGGCATGCCGACCTGCAATCCCTCGCCCTGCAGCGTGTAGAAAATTTCTTTTACCGAATACGTCATCGCCATTTATCCTGCCTCAAACACAAGCGCGTTGTTTGGCGCTGTTTGGCATTACGTAGCACTGATTGGCATTTTTTGGTCTTTGTGGCCAACATCACAGCCGCACCAATGGCAACGAAGGTCCCTGCAAATCGGTACCAACTGAAGCACCACACCCCTCGGTTTCAAACAGATCAACCCGCACCATCGAGGGCAGCATGCGCTGGGTTTTGTGAAACAACCACCTTGCCATGCTCGCCGTGTCACCATCGCTAACTACGCTCAGCTCTGGGTTCTCATGCAACGGGTGATGATCCAAGGCTTTAAACACAGGATTAAATATTTCCTTCACATCACCGAAATCCACCGTCCAGCCCATGACATCATCGAGTGGCGCGCACAGGTTCAGTCGCAAGGTGTAGGTGTAACCATGCAACCGAGCCCTGGGGTCTTCGACATCCGCTGCATGTCGATAGCGCACTGCACTGTCAACCGAAAAATCTTTCCAGATCCGATAACGCTCACCATCAAACGTCGCCCCACATGAGGCCGTCTCGTAGACCGTGACCGCTGACAGCGTTGGCACCACCGATTTCAAGCGCTGCCAGATCCACGATGAGAGCAGTTCGCTAGTCGGGTTTTCTAATCCGGGGATATCGTTCAGACACTGGAAACTCAGCTGCCCGGCCAGTTGCGCCCAGGCAGCATCTAGCGTGCTGTAGTTCACTGCATCATCAACCAAACCATCGCCTGACACCGCATACAACACCACTTCAAATCCATGCCCGTGCATGCGACCACATTTGTGACCGGGTGCGACATTGGGCAATTTGTGTGCTGCCTGAAACCGATAACGACGCCAGACCAGTAAACGGGTCAAAGGTTGACCATCTGCACCTGCATCAGAATCTGCGCTCACACCCACACCCATACCAACCAACACCCCCTGCTCAGGCGTGCTCTGCAAGGCAATCGCTGACAGGTACGGCACGCTTAATTGGCGACCAAACCACTTCGCTACTTGGACATCCGTGGGGTTGGGCACGATGTCGTTTAGGCGCTGATAGTCCAGTTTCTGCACAAGGTGCTGCAACTCTCCGAGCATCGCTGGCACTTCGCCACCACGATAGGGTGGCCAGGCAGCGGCTGGGGCTGCAGTTGGGGCTGCAGAATTCGAGCCAAGCAATTTGGCGTCAGCATGCGCAGAAACTAAAAATCCATGACCATGCACGCGAGCAAACTTGTTGTCTGCTGACAAGCCACCAATTTCTCGGGCGGCTTCAAATCGTGTGCTTGCAACATGACGTGCAAACACTTCTTGCTGATTGGCGTGGCTGTCAGTTCGCTTATCGTCCTCGCTCTCAACCTGATTAACGCCAGCGTTAACTTCAACTTTGTCTGAACTCATGGCTGAGTACCACCGACGGGGTTGGTGGATGTCGTAGATTTGACATAGTCCTCATAGCCACTGGCACGAAGCTCACACGCTGGGCAGGTGCCACAGCCATAGCCCCAATCATGCAGCGCGGATCGATCGCCTAGATAGCAGGTATGGGTTTGGGTACGCACCAACTCCACCAAGTCTTCACCGCCGAGGTTTTGTGCGAGTTGCCAAGTCTGACCTTTGGTGAGCCACATAAGCGGTGTTTCCACCACCATGGGTGCATCAAGACCTAGGCTAACGGCGACCTGCAACGCTTTAAGTGTGTTGTCGCGGCAGTCGGGATAGCCGGAGTAGTCGGTTTCGCACATGCCACCAACCAACACTGACATGCCGCGACGGTAAGCAATGGCTGCTGCAAACATAAAAAACATCAGATTACGACCCGGCACAAACGTCGACGGCAGGCCAGACTTCTCAAAGACGATTTCCTGTTCACGGGTCATGGCGGTGTCACTGATCTGACCGAGCAGCCCCAGGTCCAGCAGGTGGTCCTCACCTAGACGCGAGCCCCAGGAACCAAACTTTGACCGGATTGAACTTAAAACCGCCTGTCGGCATTCCAGCTCAACCGCATGGCGCTGCCCATAGTCAAACCCGATGGTTTCGACATACGCGAAGCGATCGAGTGCCCATGCCAGACACGTGGCTGAGTCTTGACCGCCAGAAAAAAGGACGAGGGCGCGACGTGAATCGTCAGCCCCAGTGCGGTTGGGTTCAGAAAGTTCAGGGGATTTCATGACTGCCTTGGTTAAATCGTGAGGTGTGCATTCAAGCTAACAATGCATTGTATGAGATGACGTCGAGGCAGTGGTGGGTGGGCTAGATAGGAAAACGAGTTTGAGCCCATTAAGCACCTAGACTTGTTTATTTACGGAAACGGGCTTTGCGCCGCGTGATGGGCAACATTTTCTTAATGAGTTGATTGGTTCAGCCGTTGATCAAAGCTACAGTGCTGCTGATCAAAGCACTCGACCCCGATAGGGGTGCATACAGACCAAAATCACCGACATTTAAAGTGGTGATGCGGGGCTAGTGCCAACCAGTAACTATCCTTGCCAATGAACTATTAGCCGTTAACCTACTAGGGGAACTACCAGATGATTAACCGCCTGCGCAGTAGGGCATGTCAATGGGCGCAGAGAATTGCTCATGCAGCAACTTCTTGTGCAAGCCAACCCTCGGGGGAATCCGTCAGGATCAAATTAGCCAAGCGGTCAACACCGTTTAGCGCGTGAACGATGTTGCGCACTTGTTCATGACCATCGGCATGCGCAGCATACAGGACCCTCAAAAGCGTATCAGCGTATTTCGGAATCTTGCCTGACTTTTCCCAGCCGGCAATCGCTTGGTCAGTACGACCCATTGATTTTCCTAGCGACGCCTGAGACATCAACATGGCTTGTCTTATGTAGCGAAACTGAATGCCAGTTAACGGGGCAGGCTGGCGGATGATTGCCTTGCATATGGCTCGGGTCAAACCTGCCACATCATGGATGATGACAGCATCGCCATATGGTGTGGACTGCCTTTCGAAACCATTGGCCAACCAAACATTCTCAAGGCCGGCATCTATATAGTGATACATCATGCTCTTAACGTTCGCTCCATTACAGTTACGACTATGCACTTAGTCGCTATTTGCGATTCGAGTGCCACACAGATTGCTACATGCTTGCCCGCAGAAAACCTCTCTATCCGACACACTGTGTGTCCAGTGCGGATATCAACCTCGGGCTCGATTTGTATGGTGCCTTTGCTAATCACATCAATCGCCATTTCCATCGAGATACCGCGGCGATGAAGTTGTATCCTCGCATGCTCACTCCAAACAACATTTGAATTCTCGCAAGCGAGCGCTCTTACTCTGGTTTGCCATTGATGTTTTTTCAGGCCATAAGTAGTCTATAATTTTTATAGGTTTATTACAAATAATTTTGGTTCGCACGCTAGATCATTGACCCCATCACTGCCTAACGAAAAAGTTGCGCTTGGCCGCTATATCTAACGAACAGACCCAGCCCAAAACCGCTAGGGCATGAAGCATAGGTGTAAAAACATATGGAGCCCGAGGGATCGAGAATTTTTACCCTACCGCAACCGGCGAGATGATCCTGCAAAATGGTTTTGGCAGTTGTTTCAGATGACCGCGGGAAAAGGTGACACCGAACTTAGCTGCGATGACTTTCACTTTTTGGAGTAAACCGCGAACTATCAATCCGATGCACACCAGCGGCATGCATGTCATCCCAGGCTTGGGCGAGAGATCCATTGACGTCGATGGCACACGTGGCGTCTTCAATGACCGTGGTCGCAAACCCAAACGCTCTGGCGTCAAGTGCAGTCCATGCCACGCAAAAATCAGTGGCTAATCCACATATGTAGACAGAACTGACACCACGCTCGCGTAAGTAACCCGCCAAGCCGGTTGGTGTGGTTTTATCTGCCTCAAGAAAGGCGGAGTAACTGTCTACTGACTTGTGGTGACCCTTTCGAATGACCAACTGTGCGTGCGGAATATGCAAGTCCGCAGCTAGTTCGGCGTCAAAAGTGCCTTGCACACAGTGCACCGGCCAAAGCGTTTGCTTGCCGTACGGCAAGTCGATCACATCAAAAGGGTTCTTTCCCAGATGGTTAACAGCAAACGAAATGTGGTCTTGTGGATGCCAGTCTTGCGTTAACACCACCACCTCGAAATGTTCAGCCATGCGATTGATCGTCGGGATGATCGTGTGGCCATCCTCGACACCGAGGCCACCGCCAGGCAGAAACCCATTTTGCACATCAACCACCAGCAAAGCGCAAGCGTTAGTTGGCTTGATACGTTCCATCGTTTTACTCATCGTTGGTTAAAGCTAGGTTGCCATGCAGAGATGTTTGGGATCGATACAAATACCAACTGATCGATCTGTTAAGCGACTCTTTACAACCATCCCTGAACTATAAATAATCAACCGCCCAACCGCCCAACCGCCGCCTCAAATAGGCTCTGGTCTGCTCATCCTCACTAAACACATAACAGCCTTTCATGCCTCGGGTCATCAGGGTACGGTAAGTGTTTTTGATGATGAGGTCTAACTGACGAGCGGTTTCGTTGGGTGTCTGTTTCAAACGGGTCTTATAGCCACGGATGGTTTTATCTTGGCTGGCACGTTTGTTCGGTTGGGTGATGACTTGGCCGTCTCGGACAATCAAGTCTGGCCCAATGATGACGCCAACGTATTCAAGTTCCAAACCTTGGCACGTGTGAATACAGCCCACATCCTCGATGGAATTGGATTTCATGATCCAAAGACTGCCGTCATCCTCCAGATTCCATCGGCGTTTGTAGTCACCAATCACGATGTCGTAGCCAGTGGGGTCCTTTTTTTTGGTGATCCATGGCCAGCAGTACCCTGCAACCACACGGGCTTTGTTGTTGCCATTGCGCTGCACGATGGCGTTGTGCAGCGCAATGGGGTCATCGAATACCTCAAACTCAAATTCCTGCTGGGTCAATGTCTTGTTGGCTGTATCGCGGATACCCAGCATGTCATCGAGCCAAGCGATGTAACCATCGGAGCCATTGCAGCGAAACTGCGATGGCAACTCGCATTCAATGATCTCGGCACCCTTCTGTCGAGCGAACCGTTTGATAGTTTCTTTAGAACCAACGTCATCAATGGTGACTTGTTGGCTCTCATCGATAAAGAAGATCGATGACTTCGATGAAAAAATAATCTCCTTGACCTGATGTTCACCAACGTTGCCATAGAGGCCGCCTTGCTCACGCAGGCGATGCGCTTCATCGACAATCAGCACATCGAGTTCATCGTTGCGCGTGTCGACAAACCCCCCAGACCCTACAAATAAAGAACGGAATCGGGTTTTTGTCATAGAGCCACTCAGGCGTGCCTGGTAGACCTCGCGGGGTGCAGCGTTCTTCGACACATATTTGGCAAGCAACCCCATTTCAGTCATGCGCACCAGCAGGTGAATGGCCACCACTGACTTACCGGTACCAGGGCCACCTTCTACGATCAGGACCTGCGGTTGTTTGTATGGTTGCTGGTCATTGCTGTCTTTCACAACGCGGGCCAATTGCATGGCCGTCTCGAAGACCTCTTTTTGTTCGTCGATCAGGACAAACTCGCGATTGCCGCGCAGCAACCCGGCCAGACTGTCAGCGAGCTCTTTGGACGGCCGAATTCGGCCCTGGTGCAACTCATAGATGGTTCGGCCTGCATCACCCCGCTTGACGTGACGTTTGATGAACTCGCGCAAAGCACGGCGATCTTCTTCACCTTTGAGAAATACCGGTGCTTTCTCAAGATGCTCGGCATAAAAGGCATTAGTGATGTTGCCATCATCGAGATAGTTGTGCAGATAAGCGCAGGGATGCAAGCTGATGTCACCTTCATGCACCGCTTCATTAAAGTCCGCAAGCAAGGCTGCATATGACCAGGCTTGATAAGACGGGTGAACCAGTTCGCGCTCTCCCTTACCCACATAGGTCCTCACAATGCCGTCTTTTTTAGTCAGTGACGCTTTCTCCCATTGCTTGAGCTCAACCAAAATGGCTCTTGGCGATCCGTTCTCGTCTAGCCCGGTTAGTGTGACGTCAATGCGCTTGGAAGATTGGGGGATGTGGAGCTCAACGGCAACGCCGGTGTCGTCTGGAATGTCGTCATCGGTTAAGACCGATGCCATGTACCGCAACGAGTCTTTCCATGACCTGATTTCAATGGCAGCTACGCCATGCCCAGTTGCCGTGCGAAATTTCTCGAGAATGACATCTTCGATATCACGATCATGGTTGTCAGACAGAAATTGCTTTTTTTGTGACTGATAGACGATCATGGGTCATGCTCCTAGCGGAAACCACCGACGAATCAATAGCCTCACAACTTCACAGTTCGCTGTATTTCTTATTGCTGCCGCGTGACTTGTCCGCCGGGTACTTCTTAGCATTCAGCGCCAGCTTTTCAACTGCAGCCTGGTTAAGATCAACACCCATGACCGACGCTACACGCACCAGGTAGAACAACACATCTGCCAGCTCCTCGCCTACACGTTGCTTTCGCTCAGGGTCGTTAGCCAGATCTATGCTCTGCTGTTCGGTCAACCACTGAAACAGCTCGTTGAGCTCACCGACTTCGCCAGTCAGTGCCATGACAAGGTTCTTGGGAGAATGGAATTGCACCCAATCGCGCTCAGTAGCGAAAGTCTCGAGTGCTTTGGCGAGTTCGGTGGTGTCGATAAGGTGGGTGGAATGATTCAATGGGGGTCCTTTTTCTGCATTTTGTGAGTTTAGACACATCAGTCCAAGCGTGTGCTGATGATTTGCTTGTACGTATTACCTATCCTTTCAAACTCCCCCTTCCTCACCCACGCATGCGCGCCTGCCTCGTGCCCTTGTTGGTAGGACCATTTGGCCACTGACAGTATGGTTTGTTGGTCACTGATGACACCCGCATCCAAGGCAATCTGACTGATGTCGTCTGGATATCGGGTGATCTGCTCCAACCAGTTGTCCACATGTCGCTTAGCAGCCAGCACATCGGACTTGCTGCGGTTACAGCTACCGTGCGCCAACACGAAGTTCTGAGCAATATCCCTGCCGTACATCGAGAACGGGATGAAATGATCCACATCCGGGGTGTCGTTGATACGAGTGCCGCAGTAGAAACAGGTTTTGCCAAACAGCTTGGACAGGTTTGTGCTGACGATGCCAAGTGTGTTGCGGTTGGTCTCGAACAAGAACGCATACAAATCGTCTTTGAGCCCCAGAATCGGGATATTGCGTTTGTTGCTCTTGATGTGCCTGACCCATCGATCTCTGGCCATGTGTTGAATCAACCCATGGAACTTACGCAGGTGACTGCTCACCCCTGGATTTAATTGCACACCACTGACTGACCGCTCAAACACAAACGGATCTCTATCACCGGCAATGTTCTGGAAATACGTCACGGGTTGCTTGGCAACGGTCTGGGCCACAGCTGTAACCAGTCTGCCGAAGGCTTTCAGTTGCCTGGCCCGGGCAATGCTATCGGTGTGCGTTGCTCTACGAAATGTCTGTATATCAGACACCACCTTGGCCGTGGTACCCATGTTCTGACTGAGGATGCCGCTACTGTCTACAACACCACTGATATCAGACCCGACACTAGACCCGTACGGCATCGACTGCTGCCAATAATAATCAATGAACTTTTCTGCAATGTCTCGCGTCGGTATATCGAGCGGCCTGACATCATCGTGCCCTCGTTCGACTGAGATGTCTGCCAATGCCATCAGAAGCGCAAACTTATAGGTCGCCGCAAAATCCCCCTCGCTTAGCAACCGTTGCAGTTTGACTAGAAACGCAAGATGCTCGGCAGCGGTTGGGGATTGAGCCATGACCACTAGCGCCCCCTATCTGTCCAGTAGTCAGCCTTGGTCGGTATCAACCACCTGACACCACCCCTGGGATCTTTGACATCACCCTGATACCGAGGGATCAAATGCATGTGCACATGCGGCACGGTCTGCCCGGCCTGCGCTCCGTCGTTGATACCGATGTTGTAGCTATCCGGTTTGAATTCCTCATCGAGGACAACTTTGGCGGTTTTAAGCAGTGCCAACATCGACAGGACTTCGTCTTGGTCAAGCTCAAAGAAAGAGCCAACATGGCGTTTGGGAATCACCAGCGTATGACCCGGCGACACCGGAAACCCGTCACGGATCACCATCGCCAAGTCGTTTTGATCGACGATGCGCTCAGGCGGCAAGGTGCAGAACGGACAAGGTTTGGAATTCATGGTTACTTTTACAGTGCGAGGTGTCTCATGTCGTGAGACACATGCTCAGCAGACGTGATCACAAAGCGATCAAGTGCTAGAAAATGAGTGGCTTCACAACGAAGGGTCTTTGCAACTAAGGCTTAGTTAGAGTCTACCGGATTCAGTGACTAATTCACAGTTTGGTTGGTCGATAGCTTTGTTTGATGGGCCAACAGATATGCGGGGCTGGATTCTTCCGCGCTCAGGGAGCATTGGCTATGTGGGAATGCTATGCTTATTGCCATATTGATAATGATCTGACCTATGACATGTCTCGCGGTCAATTCCATGTTGGTTTCCGTTTTTATTCGTAAAAAGGCCGAGGAAATGAAGCACCTGAGCCAAGCCCTACAAACATCTATTGGCCAGCATGCGAAAACACAAGAACGCATGCTAGCGACCATCGAAAAACTGGCTGAATCGCTACAACCGGCTGTGCGTCAGGCACTCAACCCCATCGGTCAATCCGTGAACTCAATTAACTTCAGCTCACCTGCCACCTCTGTAACACCAGCAACAGCCGCTATCCTCGAGGGCCAAACAAAAGACACTGTGCCCACCCGCAAAAGCCATACTTTCGCAGGCCCACGCCAAATCTCTGGTGTCATTTCCGAACTCGATATGCTGACAGGCTCTTGCAAAGTGTCTCTACAAAACGATGCGCAAACGCTCGAGCATTCAACAGATAACCATAGCGTGCGCATCACTGCCAAAATTGCTGATCCAGTGGTGGGAATACCAAACAATCCCTACGCTGTGGCATTGTTAGAAGCCTCATGCATCACGTTTACAGCAAAAGCTGAGCTCGACCCTGAAGGCAATGTTGTAATGCTTTACATCACTGACTGCTAGGAACTCGGTGAAAGAATTGTTTGTTGACCATCTAAAATAAATTTGCGCCCAGTCAGTTCTTCGCTTTTGGCGGACACTGACTTCATACGTATCTAGTTACACAATAACTAACCACCCCACCAACCTATCAGCCTCACTGTTGCTTAGGCTACATTGATGCGCACCATGGCAGTGCTGCATGCACTCGCTCGGCCTCTTCGCCGTGCAGATCGACTGACATCTTTAGCACTTTCCTTAGTTATTTCCAGCTTTAGTAGCGATACACGGCGGTTTTGTGCCTCAAAGGAGCTGGCACGCGTTTTGCTTATTGGTTATTGGAAAACGGGACATTTCGTCCCACTTTCTTTTTACTAATAGCCGCCAAGGACATTGCCATGAAAACATTTCGTTTATTTAGCGACACCCTTAAGGTTGCTGGCGCAGCGCTTTTATTTGCCACTTCACTGACTGCTCATTCACAAGAAGTCGTCAATTTCGGCGTACAGCCATCGACACAGCCTATCTATATCGCACGTGAAGCCGGATTACTCGATCCAATCGAAAAGAAATACAACGTACAAATCAAGTTCCAATCGTTTGCCTATGGCGCTCCGCAGAATCAAGCCCTAGCCGCGGGTGCCATCGAGCTGTCTTCTGCCGGCATGGGACCTGCCATCGTGGCCGCATCGCGACTGCCAGCGCAACTACTCGGCATTTCTATTCTCGAACAGACTGCCATCATTGTTCCGATTGACTCACCGATCAAGACCGTTGCCGACTTAAAGGGCGCCAATATCGCCTTTCCGGGGCGCGGTTCACAACAGTATCCTCTACTACTTAAAGCGCTAGCTGATAATGGCTTGACCGAAAGTGACGTCACCCTGTTTAAAACCAACGGATCCAACGTTCCTGGTCTGGTTGGCCAAGGCAATGTCGACGCGGGTATTGTGTGGGATCCGCATGTCTCTAACGCACTAGCGAGCGGCGATGCAAGGGTGCTCATCAAAGCCGAAGAGATCCTGCCACTAAAAGCGGGGCACTACATCGGTAATGGTGTTTATGGTCGTACAGATTTCATCAAAGCCAATCCTGAACTAACAGAAGACATTCTGGTTGCCATCATTGAGGCCATTCAGATTGTCATTGATGATCCCAACCGCGCCATTGCCATGTGGAGCGAGTCACTCGGGTTCCCAGAAGAAGTCGTTCGGTTCTCTATTGAGCAAGGTATTTCGGTCTACAACACCGACATCGTACCCACCAAAGAGACCATTGATGCCTACACGGTGTTCCTCAAAGAAGCAGGCATTTTGCAAGCCGACGACAACCCGAATCTGGCAACAGATATCGCCAAAGCTGCTTACGCGCGTGCCATGAAGTAATGCCGTCTAGTACATGGGTTGCAGGCCCTTTCCTGCAACCCATGTGTCATTCATAAAAGGCACCCATAAAAGCCATGAATGACCGGCCAGGAATGACAGACCACGAATGACAAACCACGACTGGCCGCAGCTGTTTTTAAAACGGCGGGGGAATCAATGAGGACATTTCAATGAACGCATTACGCCAATCTATCCGTGGCAGCGTACCGTATCTGGCCGCAGCTGCCGGGATCCTGTTTATCTGGCAAGCCGTGGTCGTGATCACGCAACCAAGCCCCATGCTATTGCCATCACCGGCACTGGTGACCAGCACGCTCGCGGAGCTAACTACCAGCGGTGAATTGTTTGTGCACGCCGGTTTTAGCTTGGGGCGGGTATTTACCGCATGGCTTTTGGCGGTGGTCATTGCCATTCCGCTAGGTTTGGCGCAAGGATCAAGCAAAGCACTTGAGCGATTTTTAGATCCCGTCGTTGAGTTGTTCAGACCGATCTCACCACTGGCCTGGATCCCATTGGCGATTCTATGGTTTGGCATTGGCGAGTCCGGCAAGGTGTTTGTCATATTTATTGCTACCTTCTTTCCAATCTTGCTAAACACCGTCTCGGGCGTTAAGTCGGTAGACCCAGTATTGATTCGTGCCGGTCAAGTGCTGGGCTGTCGCACCAAACTGCAACTGTTTAGACATGTGATCTTGCCAGCTGCCATGCCATCGATCATGGTCGGCTTGCGTATCTCATTTGGTACTGGATGGGCCGCCATCATCGCCGCCGAGCTGGTGGCCGCCAATAAGGGGCTTGGGTTTCTGATTGCCGATGGCATGGAAATCCTGCGCTCAGATCGTGTGCTAGCAGGCATGATCATCATCGGCGTGTTGGGTGTCCTAATTGATTCAGGATTTCGTCTGTTCGGTAAAAAATTACGCCGCGAGGAACATCAATGATCCCGGAAAAAACCACCAAAGCCCTAGGCATCAGGGTCGACAACGTCAGTAAGCTCTACTACCCAGCCAAACAAGAACCGGTCGAAGCGCTACGGCCCGTGCAGCTCGATATCGAGCCCGGGGCATTTGTTGCCATCATCGGCCCCTCAGGCTGCGGCAAAAGCACGCTGCTGAACCTGATGGCGGGATTTGAAAAACCCACCGCTGGTGCCTTGTATGCCGGCGATCAACGAATCGTTGATCCGGATCCCGACCGCGGCATGGTGTTTCAACAATACGCCCTGTTCCCCTGGCTCACCGTGCGTGAGAATGTCGCATTCGGGTTGCGCTTGGCCGGCGTTGGTTCGGATGAGCGCAACGCCCGAGCTGATGAATATTTGGAATTGGTTGGATTGAAAGACTTCGCACAGGCCATGCCATCGGCTTTGTCCGGTGGCATGAAGCAGCGCGCTGCACTAGCGCGTGCCTTTTGTACGGACTCGTCAATTATTTTGATGGATGAGCCGTTCGGTGCGCTCGATGCATTAACCCGTGGTTTTTTACAGCAAGAGCTCCTGCGCATCTGGCAAGATAACCGCAAGACCGTTGTGTTGGTCACCCACTCGGTTGAAGAAGCTTTGTTTTTGGCAAACCGGGTTATTGTCATGACGCATCGCCCCGGACGCATCAAACGTGACGAGCCCATCGAGCTAAGCTATCCTAGAGACCCCATGTCAGAGTCTTTCCGGAAACTGGAGCATTCGATTTTGTCGGACCTACAAGAAGAACTACACGCGGCACAAGGCATTGTTGCCACTGGCTCAACGAACTAATCCAAGCAATGGCATCTGCAATCCAAAAAAACCTCATGATTTTGCAGGCCCTCGCTGAGCAAGGCTCAGCGATGACCATTGCAGAACTCAGTCACGCGCTAACCATGCCCAAGCAGACCATTCACCGTGTGGTCACCGAGCTCGAACGACTTGGAGCGTTGAGCCGGGATGTCGCCACCGACGGCTTCACTTTCGGGCCGATTATGCGCAACCTAGCCACCGACGTACTACATGCTCCGACCCTGTCGCACATCACCCATCCCATCTTGCTGCACCTCGTGAACGCAGTGAAAGAAACCTGCAATATCGGTATCTTGACAGGCCATGAGGTGACTTATGTCGACCGACAAGAGTGCGAATGGCCTCTTCGAGTGCAGCTGCAACCTGGCTCTAAAGTCCCTGCTCACTGCACCGCCATTGGCAAACTGTTGCTGGCACATCTAAATCCAACGGACCGACAGAAGCTACTCACAACCTTGCCACTGACGCCATTTACAGGTACCACAATCACCGACAGCCAAAGGCTCGAAGATCACTTGCATGAGATCCGGGAAGTTGGGCATGCGTTCAATAACCAAGAAGACTGTCCGGGTTTGATTGCGATGGCTGTACCAATCCTCGATGCCAACGAGCGCGTGCGCGCTGGCCTAGCTGTGCATGCACCAACCTCGAGACTAACAGCGGATCAATTACTTCAGACCAGACCATTACTTGATCAATGTGCGCAATCTCTATCAGCGGCACTTTTCGGTGATGGGACATTGCCGTCAACAACGAACTAACATGGCGCCACTGGAGCTTGGCCTGCTAGCTGCCTTGGCACTTGGGGCCAGTTACATCCAAGCATCTGCCGGGTTCTCGTTTTCTATTGTGTTCGTGTCGGTGACATCTAGCCTCGGGCTATTGCCGCTTTGGGAAGTCACTGAATTAGCTAGTTTACTGGTGGTGGTAAATGCCGTCATGGCATTGACTTCATCACCGCACCGCCCGGACGTCAAACTTATCTTACCCATGGTGCTCTCGATGGCGCCCGCCATTGGCGTCGGTGTGTGGCTGCTTTCCATCATGGATGTCGGCCAAACGCCGGTAGCACTAATACTGTTGGGTGGCGTCACGTTGCTGGCATCAGCTATGTTGTTTCTGAACCTAAAAATTCACCCCACACCCTCACACGTGGTCGGCCGGGTGTTTACTGGACTATCAGCAGGCCTTTTGGGGGGGATGCTGGCCGCCCCCGGGCCACCACTGGTGTTGTCACTTTACCGACAGCCGCGACCGGCCGCGGTCATGCGCGTGAGCCTTTTGGCTGTGTTGTTAAGTTTCGGGGTAATGAGACTGGTGGCGGTACAACTAACCGAACCCACGACTTTCTCGGCATTGACTGTGTTTCTGGTCTGCGCACCTGTTTCTTTATTAGGTGCTTGGTTTGGCACCAAATATCCGCCACCGCTGTCTGACATCAACTTGAGGCGCGCAAGTTTTGCGCTGCTATCGGCTGTCGGGCTGTTGTTATTGCTCGAGGGCTATTGGCAGCTGACACCTGTACAGGCACCAACGCTTTAAGCGCATCTCATATTAGAAACACGCCATTAAGGCTGCAACCACTCCCATCCAATGTTAGTACCCAAGCTACCCATGCGTGCACGCCGATGCTGACCACGCCCGAGCTCAAGCCAATCTATCTCGTTGATCTGGGCACTTAGCACCGCGAAATGGACGTCGGGCTCCATGGACGCTGATGAAGGTTCCACATGCTCGCTATCTGCAACCAACCTCTGACCTGGTGCCAGTAACCCAAGGTAATCCCCAGCTGCCTGGGTTTGCTTAACCGCCTGCCACAATGACTCTACGTGCTGTCCTTCAGTTTGAATGGAAACGGTGACCTTTACCCGCAACTGCCAGCTCAGCTTCGCACTCCAGAACACCAGACAAGCCTCGGGCTGCTGCTGCAACTCAGTGACTTTAGGGCTGCGTCGATCGGTATAAATCTCGAGTGTGCCGCCGTTGTGATCATCGGTGGTGCTGCTATTGGCGTTGATGGCGGCAGGGATGAACTTGCGCAACACCACGGTTCTAGCGTTTGGCATACCGTCAAACGTGCTGGTAGCCAAAACCGGCGTGCGCCACGCGTGATGACGATCATGCGTGGCACGCGCGAGTTCTTTGTAGATCTGCGCTTGAATCTCTTCGGGTGTCTCAAAGTGGTTTTGCATGAGCGGGGCGGATAGGTGGTCGTTTGAGTGTCGATGCGGTAATGAACGGGGTTTTACCTGCACCAGAGGATTCCATGGATATGATATGTGTCACTAGGCCAAGTAGTGCTAAAGCCTTCATGCCCTGCCCCTGATTGAACCACACCGCTAGAAATCAGATTTCTAAACACGGTCACTTCTGCCTTTGCCATGACTCGACGTAATTCACCACGTGACATACAAGAGCTTGACGATCTGTCGTCACTGGACCGCATCGTCACGGACAAACGACTACAAAAGCGAGCTTCGGCCAAGAAAAGTCGGCGCAACCGTCACTACGAGAAACAGTTCATCCGCAACGCCCTGACCCATCGCTTGGACTGAGAATCGGGTCTGGTCCGGCTCGCTGTCACCTGACTGATGTACGCTCTCGTTTTGTGTTTGGCTTGCGAGACCTTTATGCTGGCACTGATTATTTTTCTGCTCACGCTCGTGCTGGTCATTTGGCAGCCGCGCGGTGTAGGCATTGGCTGGAGCGCCATGGCAGGTGCTGGGTCTGCATTGATGCTTGGCGTGGTTGACCTGCAAGATGTACTGACCGTCTGGCACATTGTGTGGGATGCGACGTTCACCTTTGTGGCCCTAGTGGTGATTTCGTTAATACTGGAGCGAGCAGGATTTTTTGCGTGGGCGGCTCTGCACGTGGCGCGCTGGGGGAAAGGGCACGCCAAGACATTGCTGGTTTGGGTGGTCCTGCTCGGTGCAGCCATGTCCGCTTTGTTCGCCAACGATGGCGCGGCACTCTTGTTAACACCGATTGTGATTGTGCTGCTGCGCAAGCTCGGGTTTTCTGCGGCAACGTGCCTGGTGTTTATCATTGCGACGGGCTTTATTGCCGATACGGCAAGCCTGCCCTTGATCATTTCGAACTTGGTCAACATCGTCAGCGCCAACTACTTCGATGTTTCATTTGCCCGCTATGCCACGGTGATGGTGCCGGTGAACCTGGTTGCCGTGGCGGCAAGTCTGTTGGTATTGCTGTGGGCGTTTCGCCGTGACTTACCCAAGGCATTGACCTATCACGACACCAAGCTTGACCAACCGCAAGACGCCATCGAAGACCAATTGGTGTTTACCTGGGCCATGCCAATCATGGCATTGCTGCTGGTGACCTATTTTGTGACAGGGCAGTACAACGTACCCACGGCATTTGTCACCGGTGCCGCGGCACTGGCATTTCTAGCACTCGCTGCGCGCATATGGGACACCAAAGCCCGCCGTCTTGGGCTGGTCGGTCAATTGTTAAAGCAAGCACCGTGGCAAATCGTGATCTTCTCTGTGGGTATGTATGTGGTGGTCTATGGCTTGGCGCAAGCCGGCTTGACCGATCTTGGCGTTCATGCCCTGCACTGGTTGGCACAACAAGGTGACATTGTTGCCACCGTGGGCACTGGCTTCTTGGCAGCGGTCACGGCATCGATCATGAACAACATGCCCGCCACACTCGTGGGTGTGCTCAGCATCGATCAGGCCAATTTGCCAGCACACACACAAGAACTGATGATGTACGCCAATGTGATTGGCAACGATCTGGGTCCCAAACTAACCCCTATTGGCAGTCTGGCCACCCTGCTATGGTTACACGTGCTGGACCGGAACGGATTTCACGTCACCTGGGGACAATACATGCGCATCGGTATTGTCATCACCCCACCGGTGTTGTTGGTGACTTTGCTGGCACTCGCCCTGTGGTTGCCGGTGGTGTGAAAGCTGATTGTGGTGTGGGTTGTAGGTCGATGTTACGGTCAACTGTGGCGCCCACCTAAAACTGCCTAGGGTAATTGGGATCCAATGGGTGCCTCAATCTGAGGCACCCATTGCTCGAGAGACGACTTTTAAGCTACTGGTCTGAATCCCTACGCCCAGAATTGCTTGATCTCATCTACCTCTGTTTTAGCGCGCTCATACCCAGCCTGAATGGCTGGCTTGATTTCATTCGGGTTTGTTAGGCTGATACCAGGTGGCGTACCAGCAACAATCCACTTGACCTTGGTGCCAGTGGCCTCGACATCCTTGATGTTTTGAGCCATGGGATGAGGGATTTTGGTGAGTATGGCACCCGTGACGCCATCGGTCAGCGTGATCACCAATGCACGCTTGGATCCCGCCACCAAGTCGACATGCGCAGGGGTCGAACACATGCCACCGTCCATCGAGTAGCGTTGACCGATGAGCGTCGGGCCAATGATCCCGGGAAGCGAGCTGCTCGCGGCTGTGGCGTGAGCCAAAGGAATGCCATTCGTACGCGCGGTGTCCTGGCTCACGACCAAACGTTCACCGGTGTAGCAGTCAACACCCGTCGTGTGCATTTTTGGCGTTGGCCAACTAGTTGTACTGTCCCCCGTCAAAAGTGCCGCCAGAGACTCGACACGAGGACCATTGAGGTGGTTGTCAGCTGCCAATGCCGCGCGTCCCAGAACTTGCCGGGTTTCGATACTGCCATTGGTGGCGGCCATGTTGATTTCCATGGCTCGCTTCTGGCTGATGTTTGGGTTACTCAGTGGCGCTAGTTTGGCAAAGATCTTGGGGAACTCGCCGAAGAAATCCATCTCATTGCGCAATCTCGAGAAGTGCCCAGACGTTAATGATGAGCCCATGTAGGAGCCCGCCGACGTGCCAACGACCATTTCAGGCAGCTTCTCCATCTCAAGCCCTGCTTCGAGCAACCCATGAAAAAAGCCGCAGTACCAGGCAAGATAGTACTCACCACCACCACCTAGCACCAAAGTTCTATCAAGCCCTTTGGCCAGAGGAGAGACGGTTGGTTTGGTCGGGATCGGAACAGCAAGCCCATCATCAGCATATAGTTTTTGAGAGATGAGGTCAGCTTTTTGTGCATAGTCATCTGAAGCAGATCCTGTCGAAGCCTGTGCAGTACCTGAAAGCACAGTGGCAGAACCAACGAGTGCTGGCAATGCGAGTGACGAGGACTTTAGAAAGTGGCGACGAGACATCATATTCTCCGGAGGACGACAATTGAACCGCTAGCTTAGTAGGTTTTTGTTGAGTTTTGACAAGAATTGATGCAAGTTATCTACTGATACCTGTCATGCAACGGTGCAGGAAGTAGTACTGGCAATAAGGCTGGCAATAAGGCTGGCAATAAGGCTGGCACAAGCCCTGGCAATAGCGCAGGCAAAAAAGGGGGTAAGTTGCGTAGGGGTAGATTCAAATATTCTTAGCCAAGTCCTGGAGTATCAAAATCCAACACATCAACTGACCAAGGGTTTGATCGAGTTCCAATTAACCAACGCCGAATTCGGTTGGGCTAGCGCAAACAAATAGATCCACTCGCCCGCTCTCCCATCGCCGTCTCCTCTGATTAGTGCCCCAATGCGACAGCAAATTGTTGTCTGTCAGTTGTATGCTTGGCGCCTAAAAGGCAACACCGAATGCTCAGGAGAATCGATGCAAACTGTCGTCACCTACCACAACCCGAAATGCGGCACATCACGCAACGTCCTGGCCATGATTCGAAACGCTGGAATCGAACCCGAGATCATTCACTACCTCGAGCAGCCGCCAGACGAAGCAACATTAAGGCAATTGATACAAAACATGGGCATCGCGGTAAGGGATCTACTGCGCCAGAAAGACACCCCGTATGACAGTCTGAACCTCGGTGACCCGTATTGGACCGATGATCAACTGATTGGGTTTATGCTAACGCATCCGATTTTGATAAACAGACCCATCGTGATCACACCACTAGCCACCAAACTTTGCCGCCCGTCTGAAACCGTGCTCGACATTCTCGAGCTCCCACAGCTAAAACCGTTCACCAAAGAGGATGGTCAAGTCGTCATCAACGTGGAGGGACAACGTGTCGTCTAACGATCAAGCTATCCCGCAGCTGAGCGAGGCTTCATTCGAGGTTCCTGACCCATCGCGATTACATGCGCAATCACCTAGCACCCATCCACCTCGGATTTTGTTGCTCTATGGGTCGCTGCGTCAACGCTCGTTTAGCAGGCTCGCCACCGAAGAAGCGGCAAGACTGCTCAATGCACTCGGTGCCGAAACCCGCATTTTCAATCCCAGTGGTCTGCCTCTGCCCGATGAAGCACCTGACTCACACCCCAAAGTCACTGAGTTGCGGGAGCTAGCGAACTGGTGTGAAGGCATGGTGTGGTGCTCACCCGAGCGACACGGCGCCATGACTGGCATCATGAAAACCCAAATCGATTGGATACCACTGACCTCTGGTGCAGTGCGCCCCACCCAAGGCAAGACACTGGCTGTTATGCAGGTCTGTGGTGGTTCGCAATCCTTTAATACCGTCAATCAGCTGCGCGTGCTTGGTAGATGGATGCGAATGTTGACCATTCCCAACCAATCCTCTGTGCCCAAAGCGTTTCAAGAATTCGACGAGCACGACCGCATGCGGCCATCACCCTACTTTGATCGGATCGTCGACGTCATGGAGGAGCTGGTGAAGTTCACTCTACTGACCCGCGACATTGGGCCTTATCTGACTGATCGTTACAGTGAGCGCAAAGAAACCGCGCAGGAGCTGTCTGCACGAGTCAACCAGCGGTCAATCTAGCATCCGTCAAGCGCCCCCCAGCGCTCGATTTGCTGCACGACAGCTCGTATCATGCGCTCATCAAACGCGTTGTGACCCGCGCCAGGCACTGTTACCAGCGTGGCAGGTGGCACCAACTGCTGGGGCACTAACTGCTGGGGCACTAACTTCTGGATAAGCAGGCTGTTGTCAAACGGGCATAACGCATCGCAGTCACCATGCACCAGTGTCAAATCCAGACCTTTAAGTCGGTCTAACCCGTCCACGATTGGCTTATCTAAAAAACATCGGTGCCAAAGATAATGCAAGTGAATGCGGTAACGCGCGATTAAAGCTTGATCATCGAATTGCGTCGACTGTGTTGTGGGGGCACTGTGTGTGACAGGGTAGCTGTCCATGGCTGATTCATAGGAAACCCAAGCGCGCGCCAATCGTGACTGCTTAGCGCTGATCTGTTTGCCTTCACCGGTCTCACCGAAGACCCGATGGCTGTATTCCAAGATGGTTGCAGGACCGTCCTGATTGCATTCACGCGAGAGCTGCTCCCACACCGCCTGACAACCGGCAGGCGGTGTGAAAAGGTAAGCGTTGATTTCTTGTTCAGTGGCCAAGAACGGACTGCGCAACAACATGCGCCTTATTACCTCGGGGTGCGCCTGCGCATAAAGCAGTGCCAGCGAGCCACCCCAAGACCCGCCCGCCACATGCCAGGCGGAAATACCAAGGAAACGTCTCAAACGTTCAATGTCAGCCAGAAGGTCCTGTGTTGTGTTGTGTCGGGTCTCACCCTTGGGAAGGCTTCGCCCACAGCCGCGTTGATCGTACTGAATGATCAGATACTTATTCGGGTCAAACAAACGTCGATGCATGGGACTAGCACGACTGCCTGGCCCACCATGAATCCAGAGCACCGGCTGACTATCGGCATTGCCACTGAGTTGCCAATGCATTTGGTGCCCATGATCGAGCTCGAGCAACCCCTCGCGAAACGGCGTAATGGATGGGTACAAGTTGAGGTCAGAATCGCTCACGGACGAACAATCATCTGAAGCTACTCGATACGCACGGACTGGAACTCAGGGATGTGCTCATTGAGTAATCGATCAATCCAGCCAGCGTTGGGTTGGTAAATAAACGGGCGTCTGGGGTACAGCCGATCATTGACCCAGTGAGTGGACCAGCCTTTGGTGGTCTCCAGACATGCCACCGCGAAGTTGCCATCGAACTCGGTCGCACGCTGACTCAGTTGCTGGCAGCCCGTGAGGAAAATGTCAATGTAAGACTGCACCAAGGGCAGTCGTTCCGATGCCGGTGCTCGATAATCGGGCTTATTGACATAGATCCAATATTGGCCATTGGCCGGAATATCGGCACCGGTAAGCACACGGATCTGATCCGGTGACACACTGAAACGGCAATAACTTGACTCACGTCTGTCTGTGGCCTTGATGTCGTCGCTTCGAAACACCTGGTACAAGGCAGCTGCGATCTTAGCGTCTTCTTTGTCAATGACGCCAAGGTACGTGGTGCTAAACCCAACTGGGTTGCCAGATGCATTAAAGGCACGTTCAAATCCCGTGACCATCACCGGCATCGCCTCACCCGTATTGGGTGCAGTGCGCAGACGAGACTCTTCTTGCATCAAACTGCCGTAGCCAATGGTGAATTGTGGTCGTGCTTCATCGATCGTGGGATGGCAGGACGTATCAGCCCAGACCGCCGTCGGGGAAAACAACGGCAGAGACATCAAAACGAACAGCAACAAGCCTAGACGCAAACGCAAACGTGAAACGCACTTCATAAGAACTCCGGGAAAGCGGGTGGCAAGTGGGGACTTACGACGACAAAAGGATGCTAACAGCTGCGTACGAGCAACCTGAACGAAACCCGCAAAAAATTAACCAAGGTGTCCGAATTTCATTCCTACCACTCTGGGCAAGCCAGGCGTCAATCAGCTCAACTTGTTGCTCAGTTAGTCTTCTCATAGGTCACAACGCGTTCGCCAAATCCAATACGCCGATTGATGCGACGCTTACCCGTGTTAA
>Ga0209953_1000072_pt1 | contig 39291 bp, 55 predicted proteins | sample SalPonred_H2O_MG_FD_185713 | JGI IMG/M metagenome (GOLD analysis project Ga0209953, IMG submission 185713) | Salt pond water microbial communities from South San Francisco under conditions of wetland restoration - Salt Pond MetaG... | ecosystem: Environmental > Aquatic > Non-marine Saline and...
ATCTTATCATCCTGTTAGCACACACAATGATGAAGATTTTTCAGAAAAACTTTGCTGGTGCTTAGAGCACTGTCAGGGTAAATTTAGAGATCTAAAACTATTGAGCCACCGAGTGTGGTATTTCCAAATAGAACAAGATGCGAGTATGTTCGCATTAAAATGGAGTGATTAACGTGAAAGTTGTAGAGTTTCCAAAAGAATCTAGAGATGAAGAACGCAAAGAATCTTTGTTAGAAGCATTGGCTGAAATGAAAGAACGAGTAGAAGCCGGTGAACTAAGAGAATTTGTTGCCTGTAGTTTAGATGGTAGCGGACAAGCAGTTTTACACTGTAATACATTAGATTTGCCCGGCGGGGTTGGTTTGTTCGAAATTGGCAAAAATATGTTGATTAACTATTATGACGAGTTTGAAGAATAACAGTTGACAAACTAAATATCATCGTGTACTATACATAGACAATGCCGGATTGGTGTAATGGTAACACTGGGGTCTCCAAAACCCTAACTGGGAGTTCGATTCTCTCATCCGGTGCCATAATCGGAGATTAGCTCAGTCTGGCTAGAGCACTGCATTTGGGTTGCAGGGGTCGTTGGTTCGAATCCAGCATTTCCGACCAAATTAGAGAGGTATAGTTATGCGTAAAGCTCAACACATAGACGATAGAAACTACGAAAAAGAAGCTAGAAATCTAGTTCGAGATCTAAGCAATGACGACAAATACAGTTTATATAAGATTGTTTTAGATAAACAAAAGCAATTTCAATCAGACGAGCGAGACAAAGAACTTACTGCGGTTCGCAAAGTGTTAGAAAACGATAATCATTTAGACATTTATCGGTTGCGCAGCATATCTCGAGGATATAAAAGTTCAATGGCTCACGACGCCAACGGACACGATTTAATTTTAAATAACAATCCGAAACGTAAAAAAAGCTAAGTGATACAAAAAATTAAACAATTTTGGATAGACAGCTATCGTAGCGATCGAACTGCGTTTTGGTTTGAGTTAATTAATTTTGTATTCATTGTGCTGTCCAGTATGTATCTTGCTGTACACGCCGATAATCCAGATATGAAATTTGTTTATCCTTTGAGTTTCGTTGCTTCTGTTGCGGGATTCTATGCCGCTATTCGTAGAGGCAGTGCCTGGGTAGCCGCAATCACTTTATATTTCGTTGCGGTGAATATATTCGGGTTCGGACGAGCTTCGGGTTGGTGGTAATACAACAACATTATTTGAAATAAATACGTTATGAGATTTTTTGAAATTACAGAACCCGCAGATCGGAAAAAGATTGAACAAGCACTGCAATCTTTTGTGCAGTTTATATCGTCAGGCGATGAACTAGAACACGAAGCAATAGCTGATAAACTTTATCAGAGCTTGCAACAGTTCGGAGTAAACGATGTAGAGTTTGATCAATCTGAACTGGTTGATACGGGTGATATGAATCTCAATGCATCTTATGACCCAGCTGATGACGAAGACGGTGAAGACCCGATCAACATTGAATTGGTTTTTTCCGAAGAAGACGATACTATTAGTTTTTCACCACAAGGTGTAACCGTAATCAAAGATAGAATCATAGATGCTCTCGAGCACGAAATGATTCATCTTAAACAATTTCGCAAGCGCGACTTTGCCAAACAACGAGATTATCGCAGTAAAAGCAAAAAAGACGATGTCAAACGAGCCCAAGAATATATGGGCAGTGATGATGAAATAGAAGCCTTTGCTAAAAACATTGCCAGCGAACTGACTCGCAAAGTAGACAAAGATGGTGCAATGCAATTGCTTAGAATGGCTAGTAAAACAGCACAGTTCAAAGATGAAATGGGAAATTTACTATCTCCTAATCTATTTGGGTATCTTGCTACTTGGGATTTTGACACTAAAAATCCTGTTATCAAAAAACTTCTTAAAAAGGTTTATAATTACGTTCAAATGTCTTAATGCTACGGTGGCTGATTGGTTAGGCGGCAGACTGCAAATCTGTTCTAGGCTGGTTCGATTCCAGTCCGTAGCTCCAATTCTAGGTTGATCTTATCACCAAATGATTATATAATATAGCAACAGGAGTTGTTTTAATGACATTGCCCGTAGAAAGAAAAAATGCTGTAAAAAATGTTGAGCGATTTTTACTAGATTTGAGTAATCCTCGAATCACACCCCGCATTCCAAAAGAAATTAGAGCTCGAGCCAGGAGTTTGTTAAAGCATTATCCTATGGATTATGATATGGAATTGGCTGCTGAACAAGCACCCGATGTATTTGGAGATTGATAATGACTGACTTACACGAAGTAGCAATAGAAGTAGCAAAAGAAAAACTGGCAAAGGTTAATCGTTTAGAGGTAATTGACGAGGACGGTCGCAGCTATGTTCGCTATTTTAAAGAAGGAGAACGACTACAATATCAATTCCAAGATGACGACCAAACACTTAAAATCTTTGTAGGCGAACACGGCTGGGGCTTTGGCGAAAGCACAGCAGGAGACAGTCGAGAAGAGATAGAAGTTGACTTCACCGACGAAGAACTGCTACAATATATGAAACAGGCACACGAAATGGATATTACATTCAATCAGTTTGTGGAACAGGTTTTAAGAAAGTATTTGGACAAGGAATACTTAGGTGAACGAACGAATTCGTGAACTTGCCGAGCAGGCAGGATTGGAGTTTGGTTCATATGATAGATATGGACTATTTAATGAAGAAAAGTTCGCCCAGTTGATTGTTCAGGAATGTCTGAACAATATGCAAAATTGCGATGGCGATTTGGACTTTGCTATCTGGAAAACTAAACAAGATTTTGGAGTTAAATGATGAGCATTGAAGTATCAGAAAGACGAGCAGTATTTGCTCAACTCAAACCTTACTGTATGCACAGCGGCGATCAGGACTATATGGAAGTCACCGAGTGGAGCAATGGCGAAGGGTTTGACATTGTGATCGATCGCAAAGGTGACACAGAAAGATTCAGTCTTACTCACGGTGAGTGGGAACTGCTACAGGTTTTGATGAACTGGAAAGGTGAGTGATGACTATAAGTTATTCTACCAACTGGATGGGTCCTATCTCAATGGACTGGTATCGCGAGCGCGGACTAACCAAAATGGTTGAACACAATACTGACACAATAGAAGAAATCACTACATACTACGCGGCAGGACGCATAGATATCCGCGACGATAGTAAAGAAGGTTATGATGGTTGGGATGAATACGGTGTTGCACCTATGCACGGCGAAGATTGGAATGCGTTAAGTGATTATCTTGACGACTTGACAACAGAAGAACTGTTGCCGTACAATACACTTGTAGCACAGTTCGAAGCACATTATGGGAAAAAGATAAGGTGGGCAGATGAGTGATAAATTAACAGATGCGGAGATCAAAGAATTGAAAGCAAAGAAACAAGCAATTAAAGAAGAACTCTACGACCAAGTAAAGGAAGAAATGTTTCGGGCAAGTTCAGCGTTAGAAGGACTTCCTTCAGAACAGGGTATCGTACCAAATGCTTGGGTAATTATCGAAGTCAACCACGAAGGCAAACAGTTTCAAAAGATCCTGTCAGGTTGGAGCGGCGGCTATTTGGATGGTGACAGTTGGCGTATGAGCAGTCCTATCAAAGAAATGCACATTAATATCGACAGTGAATGGATTATTGCTACAACAGAAAGTGGTAGCACATACCGCTTGTTGAAAGAATCTCAAGGACTGCGTATGAGCAATGCCGGTATTTGGAATGAACTCAAAGAAAAGTTTGGCGATAGCGTGGACATCGTCGAACTTTGATTGACAAATATCTCTAATAAATGTATAATAAACAATACGAGAAGTGGCAGAGTGGTCGATCGCGCTCCCCTGCTAAGGGAGTATACGTTAATAGCGTATCGAGGGTTCGAATCCCTCCTTCTCGGCCAACTTAAAAAAGGAAAATATAATGGGATCATTAAATGACAATAACAGACGTCGCGAAATTCACAAGCGTACAAGTTTAACTTATCGCAAAGGCAGACAACGCCTTCGCCCGCTAAGTATTAAACAACTCGAAGAAAAATTAAAAACAAGCCAAAATGACAGAGTCAAGGACGCTGTTCGTAAAGAACTTGCTCGCAAAATCAAAATGGGCGTTGTGTATAATAAACCCGTAGAAGTTGTAGAAGAAACTGTTGAGGTATAATAATGTCAGGTAAAGGTTCTAGTCCAAGGCCGTTTAGCATTGATCAAAAAACATTTTCTAGCAACTGGCGCAGAATTTTCAAAAAAGAAAATAAAGATCGTGCGAATAAAAGTCTTGACCAAGAATTATTTGGGCCGGTTGAAAAGGATAAACACAAGCAATGAAATTTGCATATTTTAATCCCACAGTGATGGCTATAGAAGATATTCCATACAATTTATTTCAAGACTTTAAAGAGATGGTTATAACTGCACATAATCATTCCGGTCATAACGACGCAGGAAATCCAGCAATCAGTGTTCGCGGTGGCCAACAAATACAGGTAGTGCCTAACGAATTTAAATTGAATACAGATAGCTTAAAGGCCTATATCGAGCTGAGTTGCCAAGAATATATCGGTAACATTATGAAACAAAACGGTAGAAGTGATCTAGATCCTTACAAACCGGAGTTAATTAGTGCTTGGACCATAAAACAAAGTTCGGGAGACTATCAAGCCTTGCACAGCCACGAAGCCCACATCAGCGGAAATATTTACATCGAAACTCCGGAACTAGATGAATTTTCTAGAGAATCAGATGCAAACATAGAATTTAGACTTCCTGTAATCAGGAATCCTGCCCATTTGATTTTTACAGATCATTGGAAATTTTCTCCAGAACCGATGAAAATGATTATTTTTCCTTCGTATGTGCCACATACAGTATACCCGTGGCAGGGAGAAGGGAACAGAACTATTTTAGCCTGGGATGTAAGATTAGTAGGAAAATAAAAAAGGAAATAATATGAAAAGTATAGATAGATTAAAATGCGTAGAAAATGCAGGAGGACAGCACGATTTAGTCCTAATGGCTGCTCATCGTGCTAGACAATTAGATAATGGCGCAGAACCCAGAATCGAGAATTTAGAAGGGCACAAGAATACTGTAGTTGCGCTAATGGAAATTGAGCAGGGCCGCTGGACTGTCGAAGACTACAAAGCAAGATTAATTAAAAAGGGTTTACTTGACGAAGAAGATGTATTCATCCTGTGAAATGAATGTAATAGACCAAAACAATCTTGTTAAAAAATTTGATTTTAGCAGTGTAATTACAGATTATGACAATAATCAAGCCGTCTCTACAATAAGAAAAATAATAGCAGACGGCAATTACTTCGCTAATTCTCCTCCGTTCCAAACCAAAGAAAACTTATTTGCCAGATCTGAACCATTCTGGTTAAAATATAGAATGAGTTTTTTATTTTCTGTTTTTATGTATCTGGGTCGCGAAGTTAAAGTTAATAATATGATGGCTTGGAGTTATATGACCAATCTGGAAACACACGCAGATCGAGATAAATTATGGCATAATCATTGGCATCCGACGCACCCTGATGCCAAAATGATGAGCGGTATATTCTATCTTCATATTCCAGAAGATGTTAAAGACCGAGATTATTGCGGCACAGAAATAGCTCCTAACGGTCCCGAAAGCGGTAACAAATATTTTGTCACTCCTGCAGACTTTAATTGGGTCGTATATCCCAGTAATATCTATCATCGACCAGGCATTCCGCAGAGCAATAACTGGCGTTTTATACTAGCTGTAGATGTAGAATACATATAAACTTTTGTATCGGCATAAATACTGTAGCTTAAAAAATATATGAATCCCTAGGAGTTAAAAAATGCCTTTACAGATTCGCAGAGGTACAAATGCGGAAAGAGAAAACCTTGCATCGCCACCCGCACAAGGTGAATTAATTTGGATTACTGACGAAAGAAAGTTATACATCGGTGACGGTAATACTCTCTTAGTTAATTTAGAACCTGTTACGGGTTATTCTAATATAGATGCACGAGATGCTGTTGCTGATGCCTTAGATAATGGCTCTCACGATTATATCGGTTTTACTTATAATCGCGGTGCTGGTACCATCGATGCTTCTGTTGATATTTCAAATTATGACGGTGTTATAACAGCTTCGGCGTTTAAAGGTTCTGTTTTTGCAGATGACGGAAGTACAATGGGCGGAACAGAACTTGTTAACGCTGTTGATGCTTCAATCAATCTCGATGGGACAGTAAAAGGTCACATCATTCCTGATAGCAATATATCTTATGATTTAGGAAGCCTTAGTAACAGATTTAGAGATTTGTTCTTAAGCGGATCATCTATCGACCTGGGCGGTTCTTTAATTACAAGAAATACTACAGGCGGAATCAATATTCCTGCAGGATCGACTGTCGACGGAGCGCCACTGGAGCCAACCGGCGGAACAGGTGGCAATCTTAATGTAAACATAGTAGGAGACGATAGCACCATAATTGTAGATTCGTCAACTGGTTTAATTAAAGGCACCTTTGACGGTGACATTTCAGGTTCTGTTTTTGGCGACGACTCTACAACACTAGTAGACGGAATCACTGGAACGCTATTCAACGGAACAATTGAAATTGCGGGTCCTATCTTACGTGTTGAAGACATTGGTAGGATACAAATAGGCGACGAAGAGCAACAAAACGGTCTTACTGTTAAAAGTTACGGAACCGATCCTGGAGTAGAGGTGATAGCCGAGTTGACAGGAACAGCAGGCGATGGCGGTGCCGGGCTTACACAATTAGGAGGTGTAGCTCGATTAGCAAGCTGGAAAGGAGGATTCGACACTCCAACAGCAGCTGGACAAAATGATCTTTTAGGACAATTGCAGTTTGCAGGTTATGTAAATCAGGGACCCGAAGGTGTCTTACAAGCTGATCTATGTGCTATTAAAGGTCTAGTTGATGAAGTTGGCGACGACACAACGAACTATGCACAGGGGAAATTGCAATTCATCATTGTTGATAAAACAGATATACCTAATTCTCGGTATGCAGAATTTGAAGGAACACAAGGGGTATTTTCGGCCCCAGTATTTAAACCAGGTTCGTATGCCAATGATACTGCACGAGATGCAGCCATTCCGGCTCCCGAAGCAGGTATGATTATCTTTAATCTAAGAGATGACAGCACTGGTGTTCCACAATTCCAAGGCTACGATGGATCAAACTGGGTAGACTTACATTAAGTCACATACTTGCTCCTTAAATTAAGTCCCCAATAAATAAAACAGAGCATTAATTTAAGGAGTTATCTTGTTATCTAAATATATAGAAAACCCTGCAGGACTGTCTTTCCAAGATTTGCAAAATAATGATTGGCGGTTAATTAAATTAGATATCACCGTGAACACAGATTACATAATGTCTTGGGTCACACAGGTTCAAGAAAATTTTCAAGATTGTATTTTTACGTGGGATCAACCACACCTTATCAACGAAGAAATGTTTGATCACTATGAATCTCAAGTTAAAAAACTTTTAGTAAGAACAGAAAACGAACAACCTCAACAATGGGCACTACAATGGAGTTATCAACGTGATGGCGTTCTACCTTTTGTTTCCGGAGGCATAGCTAACAAAGAACTATTTCCAGAGGCTCACGAGTCAGATTTTTTCCACCGTTGGAACCAAATTTTAGAAAAATATTACTTCGGGTTTTGGAAAGAATACTATGAGCTACTAGGTGCAGACGTTTTTGATGTTAGTCGACTTGTAAGATTTCCTAAAGATTGCGGATTAAACACACACGTCGACACAGGAAAAGATCAACCTTATCTTATCAGAATGCATACGATTCCTGAAATAGGTCCGAACCACTTTTTTAACTTCGGTAATAATTTAAAACAAGATACACATCATATGGAACCGGGGTGTGTATATCTTCTTAACACAGGAATTCCTCACAGTGCGATAAACAGAGATAATAGAGATTGGTGGATGCTACACAACAACCCTCGACCAGACGCAATATCAAGACTTTTGAATATTAAGGAACACATTGGCTAATGAAACCAATTGTTGATACCATTCTTAATATGCCAATGCTTGAATGGCCTATAAAACATCCTTCAATGCCCCGAGATACCCGAGCGGAATTTTACGGTTGTGATTCAGAAAATCTATTATCTCATAACAAAAAAATTCTCCCTAAGAACTGGGTTTACAATACCACTCCTGTAAAGTATAATTTTAATAAACAAGGATTGCGTATGAGGAAAAACATTGAAAACATATCGGCTGATTATATATATTTTGGTGGTAGCAGTTATACCCTAGGAGTAGGAATTAATGAAGATGCTCGCTTTTCTGAAAAAACAAGTTCTTCTTTAAATCTAGATTTTATAAATTTTTCTGGTCCTATTTACGGCATTAAAATGCAAACAATAGCCTTTTTTAACTTTCTTAACATCGGGATTCATTTGCCTAAAGTTTTAATAGTAGAACATCTGCCGGGTGCATATAACTATTACTCTGCTGATAATTTTTTACTATATAAGTCTAAATATGCGGCCAACCCAGAAAAATATTCATCTTTTTATAATGCTCATAAATCATTAAATGAAACTGATCATTTCTTCCAAGAATCAGTTATGTATGCTAATTTTCTAAAGTCAGTATGTAAAAGGCTAAAAATTAAATTAATTGAGATTTCTTTTTATCACAATGACAGATATACCAAAGAGTTTAATATCGTTGCAGTAGATCGTGATTCTAACAAAGAAAACATAAATTATTGTTACGGAAGAGACGTTTATATAGAAAACGGACACTATACGGGTCATGCCGGAATCGGTATCCATAATGAAATGACAAACTTGTTACTTGACCAGATATGAGAAAATTAGTATTATACACTTCCGGTTCGACAGACGAACCCAAAATAGTAGAGCATACCTGGGATTATATAAATTTCTGTGTAGATAGATCTATTAAAGAAATAAATCTTACGGCAGAAGATGTGGTATTAGACGTATTTCCTAGTAATACTATTGCACATTATACGATAACAGCATTGCCGGCATATACAGCAAAAGCCAAACTAATATCATCTTCTTTTGATCCTTATAGATATATTAAACTGTTTAAAGAACATAGGCCAACGTATATAAGCTTAATTCCTAGGCATTGGGAACTCTTAAAGAACACCAAGGGATGGTTGGACTTAGATATGAGTTGTGTAAGGTATATGGTCACAGGAAGTGGAAAAGTATCTCAGAGTATGATCGATGATTTTTTAAATAAAGGTGTCAATACAGTGGCTAATTGGTACGGTATGACTGAGATGCCGCCGCCTGTTTTGGTTGGATATAATTCTGCAAGTTTTGATTTTTCTCCTAAAGAAGGCTATACGGTTGATTTTACAGATGACGGCGAGTGTATAATAAATGGCAATCTAACTGGCGACTTATTTAATTTAGACGAAAGAAAATTTGTTAAGAGACGAGTAAAAGCAAATGGTAATACCTGGAAAACCGCATCTTGAAATTCGTCAACTAGAAACTGGCGATTTAGACGATCTAGCAATTTTTTGTGATCGTTGTGCAGAACTAGGTTGGATTAATAATTCTACTTTGCATAAAATGAAAGCCGACAAAATGATTATGCCGTATGGAAAATTCTTTATTGGCTACGATAACAATGAGAAACGTATTTGGAACATTGCTGGTGTGCACCGTTTACCGGAAGTGTCTGAAAATGCTTGGAGATGTTTGTTTAGAGGGGCCCAACTCCCTGGATATTCTGTATCGTCTGTGCTTAGTAAGAACGTTTTTACAAACGGATATCATCTAAGTTATTTTTTACCAATTCAAATAAATTACATACAATCATTGTTTCCTGCGGCTGAATTTTTTATGACAAGTAATAGTCCGTCAAATTATACCGATACAGCAGGAAAAAGTATACGTATGGATAAATTAATGAGAAATACTCTTTTAAAGTCTGGAGTAATAACAGAATATGCTAGCGAATTTGATCTATACTATACCAAACAAAGCATATGGAAAATAAACCAAATTCGCTATTGGAAAGAAAGAACTAAGGTTCTTTCCGATTTACATGATCTAAATATTCTTTAATTGTAAGATTGTTCCTTACAATATGTTTATAATTTTGTATTAACAGATCGGTGTAATGCTTATAGTTTTCTAAATGCTCTTCGCTTATATCAGGAAGTTTGTTAATATACTTTTTATCGTACCCTAGCAACATACTGAGCCAGTTCCATTGATTCAGCAATGTTTCTCCCTTTGAAAGCCATTGCCCATCTGCAAGCACATCTATATAGTCGCAAACATCTTCAACAGCTTTTGGATCATTTGCGACTTCTTCCCAATACGGTGTGTCGTTTCTTTCAGATAATTTATAATGATAATGAACAAATTTTTTGGTATGATTTATAAATCTCTGCATTACTTTATTGTGAACTGCAAGCTTTTTGTCATCCCATTTTTTGTTTTTATTGTATATGTCTACAAAGCTTTTTACCGTTACACAGGTGACCATAATACTGGTCGCTTCTAATGGTTCTATAAAACTTTGAGACAACCCAGTAGAAATTACGTTTCCTATGCTGACGTTTTTTTGTATTCCTGCATTGAAACTTATTTGTTTAATAGGTTTGAAATCCTGGCCTCTTTCCTTCCAAAAGTCTGTTATAGTTTTTAATGCATCGTCGTCAGATTGATATTTGCTACTATACACATAGCCTGTTCCTAGCTGATTTATTGTAGGTATAATCCACAACCATCCGTATGGCATTGCGTGCGCTTCTGTGCATGGTTTGTAAGATTGTAAACTTGCAAAAGGGCCCCAGATTGCCCTATCATTAATTAGGTCATCGTAAGGCATCCACTCTGATAGTTTGCTAATCAATAACTTATGGAATCCGGTTGCATCAAAGAAGAGATCTGCTTCTACGATATCATCGTTTGCTAGTTTTAAACTTTTTACGTTTCCGTCGACTACATTTACATCTACAACTGTACTGACAATTTCAGTATATCGTTCTGTAGATGTATGTTTTTTTAAACTCTCTCCGAATTCAAAAGCGTTAATATGATAACTATACCCTGGATACCTACTTAGATTAGCTTTGTAATTTTTATCAAAAGGACTTATTTGATTTTCTAACAAGTGTTCTTGCGGACCGTGTGTTCTGTTAAAAAATTCAGCATCTTCTCCATAAGCTTTCAAAAAATATTCTACACTGGTTAGATCTTTTTCGTAAATTTCTTTTCCGTATTCCGTGATTGGTCGATGGAATGTTTGATGGGGTAGCATATCGTCGAAACTGTGAAGCCACCTTGACCCAATTTTGTTCCAGTTATGAAACTCCACACCATATTTTAGAGAAGCTTTAGCATCTCGCATCCAATCTTCTTCGTTAAGCCCTATAGTATCAGCAACGTGCTTAATAGTCGGTGTCGTGCTTTCGCCTACGCCAATTGGATCAACTTCGTTACTGTGAATTATAACAAGTTCTGCATCAGTGGCTGCCGCTAAATAGCTCAAAGTTATCCATCCAGCAGAGCCGCCTCCTACTACTGCTATCTTCATTTATAAAATCCTTGCGATTTTAAGCTATTGAAGAGTCTGTTCCACTCAAAGTCTTCAAGTATATAGCCGTTTACTGATTCCGAACGAAACATCATTGCAAAAAACGCTAGTGGTAAAATAGGTATAATAAGCCACATACCTAGTAAATAATATAGAATGGCCAACAAAATTACAGGACCTAAAAGCGGAACTGCATAATACAGTTTGTCAATAAATGTATTTGGAGTTTCAATACTATATTCTTCGGTAATATTTTTTATTTTTCTTTGAGCAAAATACATTTTTGCCCGTTTCCAACGACTTTCTTCTTTTCCGTGTTTCCAAAATTCCTCAGCATTTAAATGATTATGTCTATGGATCGATGCCCAAGTTTTAAGACTAACTCCGGTTGCCATCCACCACCATAATCTAAATATATGTGCCAGTGGATCATTTACTCGTAAAGGAATATCTCTAAAGTCCCACCATTTATGAGTAAAATTATCTTTCCATGAAAGATTTTTGCTTTCGGCCGTATCTGCATACCCTCTGTGACTTCCGGGGTGTATATATTTTATTCCTGTGAATAAAGTGAACGCGACTAGTATCACTGCAACCAGCAATGATATTACGAACATTAAAGCGATATCTAGCATTATAACCTCAGTTTAATTATGTCTTCTGTTGATATTTTACCGTATACCTTGATACTAGGTGTAGAACCTTCATTATAGACGGCGTGCGGTACAGATGTATTTACAATATATACCCAACCGTCTGCCGGAATCTGATATCGTTGTCCGTTCATAATCCAGTAGCAGTTGTCGTTTGTATATAATGCAATGTGGACTCTAAATTTATCCGGAGCATCTTGATGTTTGTGGAGAACCGTCCCTGGTGTTAAATGACTAACAACAAATTTTTTAACACGGGCGTGCCTTTCAATTTCTTTAGCTACCTCTAACATATACCCATTGAAGCATTTTCTAGGATATAATCCGTAAAGATCATCGCCAGTTTCTTTATATTCCGGTTTTGCATTACTGCGTTCAGGAGGAACAACTCCTTCTTTGTTAGTAGGATTCCAACTTAGATTATACCACGCACTATCGTCCATTAGCTTATGTCCAATCTCTCCTGTAGGGTCACTAGGATCTGTCTCCCACATATATTTGTGTTGTCCTTGTATAAATTTCCAATCACCGTAGTTTTTTTCTAGAGTTTTGTACCAATCTCTCATCTTTTGGAGATCTATCTTAAACCAAGGTTTTATACACCACCCAGTATCTACAATAGGAAAATCAATAATGTAAGGCATCATCCCTGGAACAGGAACGCCTTTAGTGTCTAAAGTGTCAAAATCTACATTCTCTGCTGGTATCTTTATCATATAATAAATTCTTTGTTAAGTATATCTCTTGTGTGAGTAGACGGGAATTTAAAAATTAAATGGACTCTATCATCATCGCCTAAATTATCAGTCCCGTGCAAAACCGTTGTGTTCACTAAATACGCCTTTCCTACTTCTAAATTATATCGCTCTGAATCAAATAACATCCAGGCATCTGGATTTGTTTTGATTGGTATATGAATTTTTAAAAAATCAGTGTTATCATAATGTAAATTTATTTTTGTGCCCGGAGGGTGCCCAGCTATTCCTAATTGCCTGACATTTGGGAATGTTTTAAGTATTTTTTTAGCAAACCCAAAAATCATAGGCGTAGGAACTTGGCAGTTATCTTCGTCACAAAATTCATAGCCTGCATCTATATGATACGGCGGGCACGGAATTGTAGGATCTTTTAAATTACTCTGAATTGCCCAGCTATACATTTTCGATACTGTATGCGATTCCGTATTTATATGTTTAGGTAAGGTCCATTTTAGTTTTGCATACTCCGATTCTATAGTAGTGTAGTAGGCTTGTAACTCCGATAATTCAAAATGGATATTTGTTAGTTCTTTAATTTGAAAATTTAAACTTTGCATAATAAATCATATACGTGCTTATTATAGTATTCTAATGTAGAAGAGCTTCGTGTATTTCTCTGTTCATTTACAAATTTTGCAACAGCAGGTGATCGACTTTTTCCTTTGGTACAGTATATGTTTAATGTTGCATCATCTGGTATAGCGTTAATAAATTCTTTAAGTTCTTTTGCTTGAATTTCAGTAAACGCTCTTGCGTGAAATGTAATATCAAATACTTTGTCGTGTTTGATTCGGTCTTCTAAAACATCATCAAAATACAAATTTAAAACCCGATCATGTGCATTTTTAAAATGTGGGGTTTTATGAACGTAGCCAGTAGCATTTATCCCTACAAAATATTCATTAGGATACAAATTAATTGTACGGTCGTTAAATTTGGATAATTCTATTTCTTCCCTTGAGTATATTTTTACCTTAAGAGGCATTAGTAGCACCTATTACTTTCATTACTTGCTCTCTAGTTACTCTGGTTATTAGATGAGTTCGTTCGAATTCTGTATTGTTAGAAGTGCCGTGCCAGTCTCCGGTATTTAGAATATAAATTTTTCCAAGTTTCATGTGATACGAACGTTCTCTATTTTTTCCAAAATGGAAGTAAGATTCTTCGGTGGTGTCAATCGGTATGTGCAATTTTAATCGTTTACTATCTATATGCTGTTTAATATACATTCCTGGATAGTGCCTTGAAACTATAGCCTGACGGAATGCATCAATACCTAGATCAGTTACCAAAGTTTTAAAATAACCGAATAAAAAGCGTGGCAGGATTTTGGCATCATCTATAAAAGTTTCCGAATTTATTTCAGGATACAGTTCTCTATTACATTGAAATGGCGGAGGGAGAGGTTCGTATCTTTCTATCGGCCAAGCTAAAGTAATTCCATCAATTGGGCCGCAATAATAACCACAATATCCGTTTTCTACCATCTCTTTGCTTTTATCTAAATTTAACTTTTCATGATGTATGTTAAAATTGAATACTAATTCTGGATATTCATCTAACATTTTATTCCACCATGCTTTCAAAGCATCGCTATCTACATTATAGTTTAGTTCTATTAGATCCCAGTCATTGGTTTCATATAAAAAATTTCCTGTAATGTTATGTTCGACTGGATGATAATTCTTGATAACAACAGCGTCGTTCATTTTAGTTTTCCCTCTACAAAATATTTATTAAATATATTTTACAAATCTAAACTCTTGGAGATTACATGTTTTTCAATATAGGAAATGAACACAATTTTGACTTCCCTGTACACGTTTCATTTCCAAATATATGCATTAGTCTTGATGAAGGGTGGACCATTAATGACAATATCATATATAAAGGAATTGAAGATACAACCTGTGTCTTACGATATACCGATAATTATATCGAGATAGACGGTGGTAGCCGTAGAAAATTTCCTATTTTTTATGACGATTGTAATGTAAGTAACCTCTTACCATTAGATAATGAATATATATCTAGTCAGGGCAATAATTTTGCAAACAATTTAGTACGGTTAAAACCCGATACCGAAACTACAATTTTTGAACATCTTGATATGCCGGATAATAAAATATTCGATACATTGTATAATTATATAGACGAAAAAATTAAAAAATTTGATAACGATCTTCCTATAAATGTATTTCCAACTGGAGGTGCAGATATCTCTATGCTTATTTCGTTTCTAATAAAACATAAAAAAAATTACAATATTCTAAATGCTGAATATAAAGCCATGGATTATTTTACTTGTCATAATCGTTCTAAGTTAGGTAGGTTTTGGGCGTATAGAGATATTCACTATTGGAGAGAACCTTCTATTTTAATATCAGGAACCCACGGAGATGAAATGATGTTGAGGAATCCTCAACACGCATACATGATAAGTAGAGCGAATAACGACGATATCCTAAACGAATTAGAAGCAAACCCAAATTTTTATCATAGCCACTATTTTCTAAGATCTAAACACAAAAGATCATACGAAGAAGCAGATAAAATGAATCTGTCGTTAAGCGAAACAAAAAATTATATTTTAGGCAGAAATTCTTTAGACTATCAATATTGGCATATGGGAGAAACATTGACCTGGACTCCATTGAATGACTTGAAAATTACAAACTTAATTCTCAATTTTTCTTATCCTACAATTAAAGCACAGCTTTTAGATGCAGGAATTACTAAACAACTTATTAAAAGAAATAATCCAGATCATTTAAAATTAATGTCTCAAAATAAAAATGTAAATCATTTTAATCATCTGTATAAAATTTTTGAAGGAAAACAAACCCTATGACTCCGCAGTCATTTAGTTATGGAGTTGTAGGTCAAAACGGAATGATATACTTACCTCCGTATGGGCTTAACGAAAGCATAAGTTATATGTTAAAATTGAATCCTAAAACATACGAGATTACCAAGATTAATCTAGATGTAGATAACTCTGTAGAAAAATGGATATGGGGAATTGTCCTAGAGAATAAAATTTATTTTTTACCTTACGGCGAATCTAAAATACTGATAATTGATACACATACCGATAATGTTGAATACATTGAACTTCCGCATCAAGGACACGGAAAATATGTGTTAGGACATATTTATAAAGAAAATATTATAGCACTGCCCCACGGGGACGTAGATGTATTCGACTATGTGTTAATATTCGATACCAAAACCAAAAAAGTAACGCAACAAAAAATAGATCTAGATATAAACGATACAAAAAAATGGCACACCAGTCAACTTTTAGGAAATACTGTATACGCTATGCCTAGAGGGGACAGAACAGAATCTCCATATTTTCCCTATCGTATAGAGTATAACTGTGATAATTTTACATATAAATTATTTGACCTAAGTTCAGAGTGGCAAGACATTGATAAGCAATTATATTCAGGCGCCAAATACACAACACTAGCAAAGCATAACGGTAACCTTTACGCTCCTCCGTATTGTCGAAATAAAAATTTTGATACAATGGCAATTTACAAAGAAGGTAAATGGCATTATAAAAAAACCAATCAAAAACAAACCAGTAGAAAATATTATACAAATATTGTTTCTCGAAATGGCAAAATTTATTTCCCTCCAGCAGGTCACGAAGAAGATTGGAGCGAGTTACTTGTAGTTAATACAGACTTAGACAAGTTAAAAATTATAGATTTAAATCTTGGCAAAGAAAGTAAAAAATACTTTGCGGCTGCTGAAAACAGTCGGGGTAAAATTTATTTCATTCCACGCGGTGGTTGTGTTTGCGATCCTAAACATCTATGGAAGAAATTTGGAGACCTTACAGAAATTTTGGTAGTGGATACTAGAGACGATAGCACATACACGATTGATGTCAGCGAACATTATAAGGATAATACAACTATAGAAAAATATAATAGTTGTATTATGTTTGATGATAAAATATTTGCACTACCGTACGGAGAAAGCGAACATTTTCACGATATCCTTGTTTTCGACACAATAAGTGAAAAAGTAATTAAAAAAGTGGATTTAAATGAGTTATAAAGAATTTGAAGATTTTTATAGAGAAGCAACCATAAAACATCTTGCATTGTTTGAACATAACGGATTCTTAATTTCTCCACCGTTTTGCACAGAAAAGTGCAGAGAATATAGCAAAATATTAGAATATAAAGATTCTAAGATAACCTTTATAGATATAGATACGCCGCCGGCTACTAGTAAATTCAATTCGATGGCCTCTGTGAACGGCAATTTATTTTTTCTCCCATACGGAATATGGGATAACTTTAATACTGTATTAGAACTGTCACAGAGCCAACCTTGTTATCACGAACTAGAAAGCAACTCCACAGGTCAGTTTTACAATCTAGCATCTAACGGTGTTCACGCATTTGCCGCTCCTTTGGGTTACGATCCGGTCAACTTCTGTGTGTTTATAAAAGATAAAAAAATTAAACAGATACCTTACGATGTCGAAAATGAAAAAAAATGTCATATGGGTGTTGTTTACGCAAATGGAAAATATTATAGCCCGCCTAGAGGGGAAAGTTACGATTACAATTCTATTTTAAAGTTCGATCCGATAACAGAAAAAATAGATAAAATCGAAGTGCCGGAACTTCCTAGAGTATGCAGAAAGTATAGCGATTTCATTCAAGCAGGAAATAAATTATTTGCTATGCCTTTCGGACACGCTGGAGATTTATCGGATGTGTTAATTTACAACACAGCAACCGAAGAAACAGAAATTGTGCATTTAGACTTACCCAAATTTTACAAAAAGTACAATACAGGAGTATTAGTAGGACAACACATAATCTGTCTACCTTACGGACACAAAGAACAGAATAATTCACAGTATGGATTAGTTTTCGATACTGTTACTTATAACTATAAAATTTTTAACATACATCAAGGATTCGGCGGAAAATATAGATTTAGATCAGGAATCAATTATAATAACCTAGCTGTTTATCTTCCAGTCGGATCGCCTAGTGCCGATGTGCTTATAATCGACACAAACGGCAATATTATATTTAGAAAATCTTTAAGAGAATATGTTTTAGGAAGACCAGTTTTACACAACAATAAGGTATGCACTCTTGCATATAACCTTAAAAATAAAAAACACAGTTTGTTTACTTTAGATGAAAACTTTGAAATTAATTTTGAGATTCTTTTCTAAGATATATATCTCCTAAGCACGTACACTTATCTCTGCCACAAATTATAGGCCGATCAGGAAGATTATACTTTTCTAAATTTCCTAGTTTTCCTCCATACAAGCAGTCCGATCTATAAACATCCCCCCATTGATCTATTCCAATTCCGTCAAGTCCGCCCCAGCACTTCCACCCTTTGTAATGATTCTTTTTTGTGAGGATAAGATCATTTGCCGTGATTTCTTCTCCGTCTAGTAACAACCCGCCTCGATGAAGCTTTTGATCTTGAATTGGTCTGAGAAATGGCCAGTGTTCTAAAATTTCCAACTGCTCAGAGGTAAAATCGCCTGCATTGTTAGTAAAGCTGTTTTCATTTTTGTCTAGAATTATCTTAGGCCAAATTGCAACTAAGTCAGATGATAAAAACAATTGATTAGATAATTTGTACGCTTCGTCAAAATTTTCAGGAGAAAACATCATATTTACAACAACAGGACAAGATACTGAATTGATGATGCTTTTGAAATGTTCTAAATCTGCATAATCATTGTGCCACGTTAGTATTAATCCGTCGGTATATTGGGATATGTTCTTGTAATAGTCAACACTTTGACTACCGTTTGATAAAAAACTAAAAGTGTGACCATGTTGTTTTATTAATTTAGCCAAATCTGGAAATCGTTTCCAGTAAGTGGGCTCCCCGCCGCTTATTCGGTAGCAAATTTCTTTTTGTGGCAATTTAAGGTTTGTGACAAAGTCTTTCACGGTTTCCCACTGCGGCCACCCAGACGACCCGTCATTTAAAAAAGAAGGACAGTATGAACATCTATAATTACATTTATTAGCTAATGTCCAACTTACTAGGAACCATTTTTCTTTTGATTTGTCTTTATAAGAAACACAGGTCATAAATTCATCATATTTTTTATAATTTTATCGTGTGTGCGTTGATTGAGCTTGACTGTAAGTATCATTGCGTAAACACTGTCAGTAAAACTAAAAACAGAGTGTTCTCTTTGAAAATTAGCAAAATAAAAGTACCCAGGTTCAAAATAAGTAGGTTTTTTATTTAACATATGGACATAATTTTCTGGACTGCATTTTCCAAACACCATTATCAAACGGATGTAATCCGGCGCCGCACCGATATGATCAACGTGCGGAGGAAAAAATCCTCCTTGATCTATTCTTAGAAAATGCACTCGACCTATGTCAGGACTAAAATCATCTACGACTTGTTGAACTTCTGGTAAAGCGTGATAGACTTCAGTTGGAGTGTTGAAGTTTTCTTCTTTCATTTCGACGTTATGGTAGTTTTGCATATATCCAAAACTGTTAAGATGATAATTATCGAGAACATCGCCAGTATGGCTAGTGATAGGCAACCCCCATCTGTTATTATAATCTTCTTTTTTCTTATTATAAGGACACCAATTATTTCTAAACTGATCTAAATCCTTCTCTAATTGATATGGATTTATCTGATACTTTAGTTTGAAATAATCACCAATATTAGCTAAACTATTGAACAACAGTCCTCTTTCAATTTCTTCCTGATTCATAATACTCCATATACTTTCTACAAGCGTGTGTCATTGCCTTTAAATCCCAATCTTGTTTAGACGGTGTAATAATTATATGGACTCTAGGTTCAGTGCCGCTATTCCTGATACAATGGTAACTACCCAAATCCATCGATCGTATCTCTCCTTCTTGCCACGGAACTAAACCACCGTCTTCTAAAACAAACTCAGAACCTTTAGGGTTGATAACAGCAATATTGATAGGCCCACATAATGCTTGGCCATCGTAATAGTCTCTATGAGGAGTAGATGAAAAACCTGGATCTAAAACCATAATCCTAATTCTCGAAAACTGCTCTAAAGGAGACATATTTTTTAACCAAGACACAGTATGCGGAAGTAAATTGCAAATATCTGTCCAATCAGTCTCATCCTTATCGGTAATAATTTTTTCTTCTTTGTAATGTTCATAGGAATTAGTCATAATAGACGAATACCCATAAATTGTTAGAGAACGCCAACCTGGATGTTCTCTGTGAGGAATGGCTAGAGGAACAACTTTCTTTATTTCTGGCTTTATGTCAATTAGATTAGAAGAATTTCCCAATAGTAAGGACTTGCATCTACTTTCATGCCTTAACCAGTAGAACGACTTTTTAATACAGCTTTCAGAATTATTAGACAGAAAATAAGGTGGTGGTGGTAAAATATCTTTATTATGTTTTATTGTGCTGTTTTTGTCAAAAAAATCATTTACTATTTTATCCATGGTAAAACCTTAAAACGCTCATCTAATTTTTTATTCCTTATATCCTCGGCCTTTACACATTGATAATGTGTACCGTCTGCTGAGTACATAGTTACGTACCATTCTTTATTATCATTCGCAAGCACTTCTATAAAATCATTTTGTATTTTTAATCTATAATTTACGTCGTAAATCAAAGCATTTACTATGTAATTAAAACAATTGCTTACATTAATAAATCCTTTGTTACCTTCACAAGAAGATAAAAAGGATTCAAAAGCATACATATTGAAAATATCTAATTGCTGAAATTTTGTATTAAGTTTTTTATACAATCCCATTGTTTTGTGAATAGCCGTAGGACTGATGTCAATAATATAATGAGTTCCTTTAGATTCGTCAAACTCGATTCCTTCAGAATTCGTAATTGGCATATCTCCGGCTGCTAAAGAAATTAAAATATCAAAGGTTCCTTCTAACTCGCTCGGAATTTGAATAGTTGGCTCAGTGTTATTTTGAAAATATAAGTTATAATTAAAAATATCATTTACTACAGAAACATCTTCTATGGTATATGGAAACTTTGATTGTGGTTCACACAGTTGTATCAATCCTATTTCTCTGTACTCACCTAATTCACCAGGATCATCATAACTATAAAAAACTTCTTTATTTTCTAGTAACAAGTCTGCGGTATTATGTTCAGTAACTCTACGTGAGAGGCATTCAAGGCTATCGTTATCGAATTCTTTGTGCAACCAGTAAAATTTCTGCATATACTTTTAGGATTAAATATTATATTACAACAGGTATTTATTATCGTGCTAAACAAGAAAATAATTTGTGGAGACGAAGAAGGGTCTTCCATCAAGCAAACCGTAATGGAAAATATAGTAATAGAAACCTATGATAATGCGGAAGGCCTGTACATAGACGGTACTGCCGATGGCGACTCGCCTGTGTATATTGGGGTAACAAAATCTAGTGGTTCTAAAGGTCATAAACAACCGTTGGAAAAAGGAGATTTAATAGGCGGGTTGCAGGTTTATGGTAGAACAGAAGATGGACATAGTCTCGGGTATAATCATTGCCAAACTCCTCTTAGAGGAAGTATAATATTTAAGATTTCAGATGAAGATAAAAACGCAAGCGAATTATTAATTGCGGTTACTGAAAATAATTATCCTACAGTTAAGCTTGTGGTAGATTCCTTTGGCAATTTGAAATTAGTAGGTAACATCAGCATTGGAAGTTTAACAATTACAGATAAGAAAGTTAATGCTTCTCAATTACCTGTCGAATTTGTAAAAGTTTTTTATCACGACAAAGAGTACGCTATTCCATTACATCTAATTCAGGAAACAGATTTTTAAAATTAGTTCCTCTGGTTTCGTCTGTAATTTTTAAATATTCGATCATAGCTGGCAATTTATGGCTCCAGTCTTCGGCATTCATATAATCATTCAGACCTAGCCATCTCTGCTTGCCGTACGGATCATTTTGAAATACTTTGTTGTTAAATCGTTTAGTAAATTCTTCAATCTTTTTAGATGCGTGTAGTTTTACAGATTTTGGTAAAACTCTGACATTCAAATAACTCGGCAGATAAACCAGATGCATTCCGATCACACCAGCACCGTGACTTTGCGGATTGATTTTCTTGAAATTTTGAGATAGCTTCCAATCTGCTAATTCGTCCAAGTGGCATATATTAAGGGCTTGGACAGCACAGGCAATATTTACAGTTATAGATTCTGCAGACTCGTCTAGCATACTTAAATTTTCAACAATGGATTTCCATTTACTAGGGTACCTGATATAGTCATTTTTTTCACCATAGGCATCTATACTGAAGTTAAATTTTACTGCCTTAAACTTTGCCCACAAGTCTAACAACTGCGGACTTATTTCAGTTCCATTAGAATTATATCTTAGAACACAATCTCTAGCATAATTTCCTTCTATCATAAATTCTAAAATATTGTAATGTTCCGGAATGAGTAAAGGCTCGCCGCCTGCAAAGTAAAGTTCTTTTATGTTACTCGCTTGATCTTTCATAGACTCTATAAAACTACTCTTTTTGTACCAAGTATAGTCCTTTGTAGAATCCCAGTGTTGATCCTCTCTAAGTTGCGAGTTTTTATAGTTAGGGTATTGCAATTTCCAATCTTTTATCCAACTCGAGCTATCGTGAGGCGAACACATAACACATTTTAAATTACATAGATTGCCTAGTCGTAGATCAAAATAAGGAATGTCAACAGGAAGACTGCCATCGTTTCCTGTTTTTGCTATTATTGAATCGAGGTCCAATCTTTTATTCCATACTGTTGTCTCCCAGTTGCGTTTGCTAGTAATTCCTAGCGTTTCTTCTTTAAAACATTTTTTACAACTATCTGGAATTTCTCCATTGAGCATCTGGAGTCGAGTTTGTTTCATAAAATCTGAATTCCAAACTTCCTCAATGGTATGCTCTCTTAGATTCATTCGGTTACCATCTTTAGTAATTAAACCAGCAGTTTTATTATCAGTTATGCCTGCACCGCTCGCGTTACTCGTGCAACATAATCGGATGTCACCGTCTGGTCTAGTTGCAAGATGAATCCACGGAAGTGGACAAAACGTGTCACTCAAACAGTTCTCCTAATTCTGGTACAAAATCCTTTATATTTTGTTTTCTTTTTTCATCTAAGAATCTTGTGAAATTTACAAACTCTTCGATTTTATCTGATTTATCCTCCAAGAAAACAAAGTTTAGGACTCCTGTTAGCATCCTTATTGCTGTATCTTTTACGTGCATCTCAAGATCTGAGTTTTGAATTTGTACGATCCACTCATTGTATTCGTCTTTTAATTTGTTCTTTATATGTGCGGGCAACAACTGAACAGACAAATAATCCGGTTCGTGTAACACGTGATATGCAATTACAGGTCGGCGCTCTACACCATTAATTTTTTCGAAACCGCTGTGCATTAATTTCCACCAAATAAATCTAGGAAAATGAAAAACATTGTAAATTGTCACAGTATATCCTATACAAGGTTCTATATTATCGTTTTCTATAGCTAGTTGGTCGATCATTTTTAAATTTTTAAGTGCAACATCCCACTTTAGCGGAAACCTTTGGTATTCGAGAACTTTTTCCATTCCGTCGATACTTGCACCTATACGCACCATTTTAAATTCTTTCCACAGATCTAATACTCTTTGAGGAAGAACGGATAGATTGGTATTGTACTCCAATCTTATATTTTGGGCACATCCTTTATCTACACAGGCCTGTAAAAAATCATAATGCTTTTCTATGAGAAGAGGTTCTCCGCCCGCCATATAAACTATTTGTATTTTTTCAATATTTTCATTTAGGTTTTCCCAAAACTTTTTTTGCTCGTGCCAGTTATATTCGTCAGTTACCCAGCGTCCTTTATCGCTCGCTATTAGATTAACAAACCCTTCTGTGTCATAAAATCCTTGTTCGTTGTAGTAGCTAACGTGTTCTTCGTACCAAGCATGACTATCTGTCGGGCCGCACATTCTACATTTCAAATTACAAAAATTTCCAAATCTTAAATCGTAATAGACAGGACTTAATTCAACGGAGCCGTCTGGGGCAGTTGCCTTTACAGCATCTTCAAAGCTAAACAGATCTTTCCACTGATTAACTTCGTTCGGGCGTCGCGATTCTAGCCCTGCTTCTTCTTCAATTTTGCATCTTCCGCATTCCGGATTCCATTCTCCCTTTAACATATTAATACGCATACGTTTGAGTAAATCGCCATTGTATGCATCATCTATCGCATCTTCTGCAGCATTAAAAGGAGTGCCGTCATCTTTTCGGACAATGCCTTGATTCTCCATCACATTTGCTTGACAACATATACGAAAGTTTCCGTTGTTTTTTACAGCTTGGTGGACCCAGGGTATAGGACAAAATGTTTTATTTTGGTAATTCATGTTTATACTTAGTCAATCTTATATCGCCAGAGCACCCACAAAAGGCTTGGCTGCAAATCACCGGTTTTATCACATCGGTATTAAATTTTTCAATAAAGTCGTCTTGATATATGTTTAGATCCTTTCCGGCGAACATTTTATCCTGGAAGCAATTACTATGTATTTTGCCATTGTGCCAAATCATAAGCCTATCTTTTATTAAGTTGCACTTCCAGCCTACGAAACTATTTTGTTTATTTTTCATAAGATCAAATTTATTATAAGGATGAACTTGTCCGTTGTCATAATGAACGTATGCCTCTGTTTTATCAAGTTGGATATTTCCTAGATTTTTCATTTTTTGTATAAACTCATCAGGAGGAAATCTTTTAATTTTTTCTGACATATAATCTAACTGATCTTGGGTGTACTCCATTATTTTTTCATTTTGATCCGGGTCGACAAGAGGAGCAACTTTTACCATCCACTCTGATCCTGAATTTAAAAATTTATCTACATTTTCTATGCATTGCTCCCATCTTACTGGATGCATCAAGGCTCCAACTGATACCATTGATTTTTGTGTTTCGTAGATTATATCTGCAACTTCGATTATGTGATCTGCATTTGCGTATTCGTGATGTATGCTGATATGTACATCGCTAAACAAATCTGCGTGATCTCTCCACCATCTTGCTGTCCTAGATCCATTTGTGGCAATTGTTACTCTAATGTCATGGGTATCACGAATGTATTTTACAAAATCTCCAAATTTCGGCCACAAAGTAGGCTCTCCGCCAGAACATAGTAATCTTATTTCTTCTTTGCCTAATACCTTATAGACGTTTAGCAAATGGTCAAATGATGCACACGCTTTCTCAAAATCAGGCCAACGAGATGTACCTGCGTGGCATTCGGGCCAGCAATAGCTACAGCTATAATTACAGGTGTTTGATGTAACAAAATTTATTTCTAAATATTTGTCTGATGTTTTGTTAACAATTGCGATCGGATTCATTTTTGAGATACCTCAGTAAGGGACTTATACCTACAGTTATATTTTTACTAGTTTTAGCAATATGAACAGCGTTAGTTGGCGCTAAATTAAAATCTCTACAGATCTTTCTATGTTCGTTTGCATAATTATACCACAAGTAGTCCTTTTCAACGTGTTCTAAAATATAATTACCAATTATGGTCAGCATTCTACATTCCATGTGAAAATCGTTCATAATAGAAATACTATCTATTTCTTTTTGTCTGGACCATCGCAAGCCGATTCGATTCCAGCCCAAACCGAGACCTTTACTTAAACTTATACCGATACTTTGAATTGCAGGATGATCGAAATTAAAATATAGATCCTTAGAACAAGTAATCCAAGCACCGTCGATATGAACTGGGATTCTATTAACATAGCAAAAATCTAGTATTTCGTCTATGTTAGGATGTACAACTCCGGAAGGTAAAGGCAATGATAAAATCAAAGGGGTTTCTGGTGTTAGCGAACTAAAATGATCAATCGGAATGTTTCCTAATCGTTGATGATACTTGTAATCACCTGCTAACACTTGCACATCGTTTTTCATGTAAAGATTATCAATGAACTGAGTGCATCCTATTATTAGATCTACATAAGGAAATTTATCAATTCCTGTTAACGTGTTAAGACACGAACCAAATATAAAGCTTGTCGCGTTTTGTTTAAATGTGTCATTAGCTTGAAGAGAGTGATCTATCTTGGTTCCATTAAATCCTGTAGCAATAGAATCAAACAATGATTCTAAATAATTGTCACACAGCGGCTGTGGTCTTTCAATCTCTAACCATTTTTCATCGTATGAAGGGGCTATCTTTATTCTTGCCATTCTCGAATCATCTGATGACACATCGGAAATATTTTTTTCCAATCTTTGTTTTGTATTGAACTCATCTTATTAAAAAAATCTTTGAGATCTTTTCTACCTTGTAAAATTTCATTTTCAGTCATAGGAAGTTTTTTTGAGTATAGTTCCCATTGATTAAGTTTTTCTATCATCGCATTATCAGTACACTGCGATCGTAAATGGTCAAACATTCTTTTATTTTGTTCGTCCGTCATTAGTCGTAAATTTAAATATTTAGGATTCATAACAGGATGACTTACTACACCTGCGAAAGTATCTTTGTTAATTTTTTGAAAGCCGGCATTTTTAAGCCACTCCATCCACGAAACAAAGTGTTCTATATTTAAAATTGAAACAGTTGTGCTAGTAAAAACAGATGCATGATCCGGTGCTTCGTCTAACACAGCCAAATTTTTCATAACTGTATTCCATTTTGTAGGATACCTAATTGCTTCGTTTACGTCACCGTACCCGTCGATTGAACAGCAAAGTTTAATATATTTAAACTTTTCGATTGTATCTAAAATTTCTTGCGGAACATATGTCATGTTTATGCTGTATTCGAGTTCTATTCTATTCGAGTGTCCTCTGCGCAACAGTTCTTCTATAAAATACATATGATTTTTTACTATCCAAGGTTCGCCACCGCCAAATTTTATTTTTTCCAAATGTTCAGCGTGTTCTAATAATAAATCATAGTATTCTTTTTCATCGCACCATTCAAAATGTTTATGACCGTCAGTATCATACATCACGTGATCGATCATAAAATCTTTCGATCCAGATATTTGTTCTTGTATTTTATACCATTTATTACTTTCGCCGGGATAGCACATAACGCACTGTAGATTACACTTGTTTCCTAAACGCAGATCCATTGAAAATATTTTTTGATCTGTTACAGTGCCGTCAACTAGTGTAATATCTCGAGCATCATCTTTGCTGAAATTATACATAGTTGCTTCCCATTGATTGCGACTTCGTTTGCCTGCTTCCTGCTCTATTCTGCATCGACGACATTGTTCAGGCCATTCATTATTGATAAATTTTTGTCTTACTTCTTTTAGAGTATCGCAATTTAAAACATCATTTTCAATGTCTTCAATCCTTAAAAACTTTTCGTCTTGCTGTAGTAACGTATTTTGATTGCCACCGCTCTGACTATGAGAACAGATTCTTAAAAATCCGTTACTTTTTACTGCAATGTGACTCCACGGTATAGGACACCATATTTCACTTTTCATATTTTTTCCCTATTATCATATACCTATCATATTTAGGCAGTTCTAATTTATCAACTAAAGATGCATTTAAATTACATTTTTGCTCAAAATTGTACAAACTTTCTGAACAATTTATGTGTTCGTCTAACTTAAAATAATTGTTGCTTTGTAATACATATAACGAGTTGTTCGGCTGAGTGTGTTGCCAATAATAATAATCAAGTTGGGAAATGTGTTCGCAGCTTGTATTAATAATTACATCTGCTTCTTCAACATATTGACACATATCAGCAGTTATAGCTTTGAATTTACCAGACATTTCATACCGTTTGTTAATTGTATTCGCAACCTCTTCACAAACAGGATCGATATCAACACTGGTGATCTTATCCACGATTATGTCACTATTAAATATTAGACTAGCAAGCACACCGTTCCATCCGCCGTGAATCACTATGTTATTCCAGGGAGTTTTTTGCATCTTTTGCAGATTTTCAATCAACCAAATTTTGGAATTAACTTGACCTTTCCAGAACGATTCTAATGTTCTGTATCGATCCTCCGAATTTCGAATTGCGTCCATCCAAAATAGGACATCTTGTATGTTAACTTTCATCAATTATCCTTAACATATCTAAGGCAAATTTTTTTTGATCTTTTTCGTGATGATGGCACCCGTCTAGTGCTTTTCCGAAACTGTTGTAATTATCAAAATATATACCTTCTATAAAATCTAATTCAGAAGCATCGAAGACTACTGAAAAATGTTTAGAGCATTGCACCACAGTTGATAGGTAACTATGTGCAAATGTTTTATAAACGTTATCCATAAACTTATTGTCTTTTTCGGTGTGAAAGTTTTTATAATAAGTTTTTTCTAATTTGCCTTTAGTTAATGGAAGAATATCGACTATGTGGTTATCCTTTATTATACAGTGACGTGCAGGGTAAGTCCAAAGAATCATCACAAGATCCGTTGACAAGAAGTTAAATTTAGATACATTGTATGTTATCCGTTTGTTACTACTTCCTGGTTCCGACAAGTTTACACATTCATAGTTCAATTCATTTGCTACAAGCTGCGGCCAAGATAATTTACTCGGAGTGCCTAAGGTTTTTCCTAACTTATAGCAATCCGGCAGACCCACACCGTAAGTATGACTACAACCAAATGCGATCAATCTACTCATTTTTTTCCTTAGGAATTTTACTATCTGCAGAACTTACACAGGTCGGTGTAATACATTTTTTAGGCCTGTCAAATATTTTAAAACCTTCAGTAAGTGTTCCTATTGGCTCGTCGTGACAGCTATAAACTTCTTTTAACTTCATTCTCTCTAATCACAATTCCCTGATAGCCTGCATTACAGGTCCATCCTTCGAATTTGTTAAAACCAAATGCGTTGAATCTTTCGGCTTGATCTATGTAATATTTTTTACGGTCGACATCAACCATTTCAATTTGTGAAATTTCTTTTCCGTTAAATTGTTGTGGGAAACCTGTTTTTAACAGTTGTTTTTGCTCATCTGTGTACCCGCCTACAATGTAGCTTGCGGTAGGATCACTTTGTGGTTTTAGAGTTACATTGATTCCTTTTTCAGAAAACCTTGCACACCTATCAAAATATTCGTTAAAGTTTTCTGGAACCATTACTTGGTTTATTGTTAGCAGTATATCGTTTTCAATTAACCAAATACATTTGTTAGCGAAAGATTCTTCATTGGCAAATTCAGCATGAAAACTAGCTGTTATGCTTCTGCGTTGCAAGGAACCTGTACTTCTAAGCCAGCGTTGCCACCATAATTTACTAGGGGAGAGATTCGTAGTCATATGTAGACTTTGATACGTCGATTCTGCATCGTTGCAATAATATTCTGCAAGTTGTCCGAAATGTTTATAAGCAGTAGGCTCGCCGCCTGAAAAACTAAAATGAAATTCATTAAAACCGTTTTTTCTAGCCTGACGCTTTATTGAATCTATTGTATCTGTATATATATTGAACGACTGATGATCTGGTATATTACTATTTGCATAAGGCCAGCAGTACGAACAACTGTAGTTACAAAATCTCCCTAAGATCCAGCTGACAGAAAACAAGGGCCGTTTTAACATAGTTTGCTGTCCAAATTTTATTATGTCGTCGAATGGTATCTGTATAAAATTACTCATAAATTTTAATTGAACTGTTCGTTAAGCTTATCAAAGCTACCGCATTGTTTAGAACATTCTTTCAATCCGCAAGTTGACCAAGTATTTTCAATTTTTGTGAAAACACCAGAGTCGAAAATTTCTTTTAAACTGCTAATGTGAAGGTTGGGGAATTTTTGAATCTTTATCATATAATCTATCCTACTGTCGCTATGTTGCGGTACCCATTCTAAATCTAACCAACAGCAAGGCGAAACATTTCCTGTCGCAGATACGTATAGGGATTTATCTGTTTTAGCCTTACAGGCTATTTTAGGTAGATGTTCATCCTTTGCATTTTTTGCTGGTAGTATCATTTCGGCACTTTTTTTTGATGGTAACAAAACATTTTGCACGTTGTAATTGTCATCAATAACTTCTAAAGATCCATTTTTAAATCTAGTAGTGTGCTTTACCGTAAAATCTGCAAATCCAAGATCTTTGCTTAAATTCCTACACTGCTCGATTTGGTGTTCGTTGTGTTTGAACACCAACATATCCCATCTGCCTGTTCCGCCGTGTGAAATAAAAATTTTTGCATTTTGTATAATTTTATGCCAATTGGTATTAATTCTATATAAATTGTGTGTATCTTCTAACCCGTCAATGCCGAACACAACTTTTACATCTATGTTTGCTAGTCTCTTCCACCACTCTGGAGTGCGACCGCTTCCGTTTGTGTGCATTTGTAGACTTATTTGCGGGTTTACACTTCTAATGTATTCAAAAATTTCAAGTGTTTCTTGTGCAATTATAGGGTCTCCCAAATTTCCGCACATATAGAAATGGTCTAATTGCTCTAGAAATTCAATATCGAACCAGCTCTTAAATAATTTTAAATCTATTTCATCTAGCCGTACACCGTCGATCAGAGGACCGCCCTGTAGTCTTCTAGGGCACATTGGACATTTTGCTTGGCATTTAGATGTTACTTCGAAATGTACTGATTTTATATCGGTTACATTATACAATTTTCTTACCTGCTCAATTAAAATCTATTTATTATATACGTATATAAATATTTCTATGTTTGAAACCGTAGAAAAATTTGAAAAAAAACTGGCGGCTTTTTATGGATCTCCTTATGCTGTAGCAACAGATTGCTGTACACACGCCATAGAATTATGCCTAAGACAACAAGAGATAAAGGCAGTTACTTGTCCTTTACATACCTACATATCTGTGCCTTTAACTTTTGAAAAATTAAACCTAAGATGGGCGTGGGAAGACAAGCACTGGGAAAACTTTTACTACATCGGAAACACCAATATTATAGATGCCGCAGTATACTGGAAAGAGAACGGATATATTGCCGACACATTTATGTGTTTAAGCTTCCAATATAAAAAACATCTAAAATTAGGAAGAGGCGGCGCAATTTTATTAGACAACTTTAATGACTATATTACTCTGTCTAAGATGAGATATGATGGCAGAGATTTATCTGTTCCTTGGGCTGAGCAAAACATCGATACACTAGGATATCATTACTATATGACTCCCGAAACCGCGCAAAAAGGGTTAGATCTTTTTTGGCCTGCTACTATGACCGAACCTAGAAAAAAATGGTCCTATAAAGACTACCCGGATTTATCTAAAATGAAGGTATTCGATGAAATCTAGCAACGAATGGTCACAATTAAAAACAGTAATTGTAGGTGTAGCAGATAATGCTAAAATTCCACAAATGGATCTAAGTTTACGAACAGTAAACTATGCGGATAAAACTGACAACGATTTAAAAAATATCAACCCTGGATTGTATCCTAAACAAGTATTAGATGAGGCGAACGAAGATCTAGAAATATTCTGTAATTTTTTAGAAAAAGAAAATGTCCAGGTGTTAAGACCAGATAAAACAGATTGTGAATATTACAATTTTTGCCCAAGGGACAGTGTAACAGTTATTGATGAAATTTCCGTAGCTGCTCCGATGCCGTTAAGAGCAAGGAAAAACGAATATCTTTCATATGCACATTTTCTTAAAAATCTACACGTATTAGATCATACCCATAGTGATGACTTGTATAATTTAAATTGTTTGAAAAATCCCAACGTGCTGGCACTTAATGAATCAGAGCCGGCGTTTGATGCAGCAAATATTCTAAGAGCCAATGGGGATTTGTTATATCTTGTAAGTAATAGTGGAAATATTCAAGGTGCTAATGCTTTGCAAGAAGTTTTAGGAGAGCAGGCAAAGATTCATTTATTAAAAGATGTTTACAGTTATATGCATATCGATAGCACCATAGCTTTTTTAAGAGAAGGACTAATGCTTGTAAATCCCAGTAGAATAAAATCAAAAAACGACTTGCCTGAAGCATTTAGGAACTGGGAAATTATATTTGCTCCAGAGCCAATTGACATAGGTCATTATCCGGGCTATTGTAATGCTAGTAAATGGATAAGTGTGAACCTGTTTAGTGTGAATGAAAATCTTGTTGTTGTCGAAGAACATCAAGACAATCTAAGAAAAGAATTAGAAAAATATAATATCGATTGTGCTATGCTACCAATGCGACACGCAAGAACGTTGGGCGGTTGCTTTCACTGTGTTACATTAGATATAGAGAGAAGATAATGAAATTTGGAATATTGGGGTACGGCTATGTAGGCAAGGCGACGCACAAAGGCTTATTAAAAGACGAAAAGGCTATTGTATATGACACCTTGTTTGATATTGATAAAAGCATAATCTACCAGGCAGATACAGTTTTTATCTGTATTCCGACCAATGCAGATAAAGATATAGAAATTATTATAGACGAAATACAAGATATCAAACACAATAATCCCGGTGCACATATTATAATTCGCAGTACGTTACCATTGGGTGCTTGCAAGACTATTCAGGACATAGTAGGAAACATTATCTATATGCCAGAATTCATTCGCGAACGGCATTGGGATACTGACTGTCTAAAAAGGCCTCTAATTGTAGGATACGATGACACAGATAACCTACCTAGGTGGCTTATTCAAGAAGAAATTTACAAGTGCAGTACTACAGAAGCAGAACTTGTAAAAATGTTTGCCAATAACTTTGCTGTAATGCGTATTGCATTCGCCAATGTTTTTTATGATCTATCAGAAAGCGTAGGAGCGGACTATAACACAATTAAAGATATGTTCTTTAAAATACAACAGGATCAAACCTATATGGAAGTTCCTGGCCACGACGGTACCAGAGGTTTTGGCGGCAAGTGTTTGCCTAAGGATCTGGACTTTATTATCGACACGCTAGACAAACACAACATCAATCAAAATTGGTTTAAAGAAATTAGAGAGTTAAACAAAGAATGGATCAAAAAATCTTAATTACAGGAGCCGCAGGACTTATTGGTAGAGAACTTTTTAAAACCTTACAGTCGCAAAATCTCAACGTCATAGGTATTGACAATTGGACAAGATTTCCTGCATACGAAAATGAAGATATTCTTAATACAGATGTTTCACAATTTGTAAAATCTAACATCAATGATTTTGATATAATCTATCATTTTGCAGCTATAAACGGAACTGCTTCCTTCTATGAACGTCCTCTAGATGTTCTTACTAATAACATTGTATCCGACTTCGATGTTTTTAAGTTCGCAGAACAGAATAAAAAATGTAAATTAATTTACGCTTCATCTAGCGAAGTGATTGCCGGCACTGGAAATTTTCCCACGAAAGAAGAGATAGATATTTCAATTCAAAACATTAATAATCCGAGGTGGAGTTATAGACTGGCTAAAATAACAAGTGAAAATTATTTGTATAATAGTAAGATCGATTTTGTTAACATTAGATTCTTTAATCTTTTTAGCGAACATAGCGGCCGTGGCCACTTTGTGTTCGATATCATTGATAAAATAAAAGCAAATAATTTTAATTTGATAGGGGCTGAAGAAACTAGAAGCTTTTGCTACGTAAAAGATGCTGTGCCTGCAATTATTAAAGTCTGTGCAACTTTATCAAGAGATACGGTGAATATAGGCAGTAATGAAGAAATAAAAATTATTGATGCGGCAAATCTTATATGCAAAAAAATAGGCGTTATTCCAAATTGGTCATTACAAAACAGCGTGGAGGGAAGTTCTAAAAGGCGTTGTCCTGATTTATCTAAGTTAAAGTCGGTGTATCCTGAATATCAGCCACGCAGTTTTTCAGAGGTTATACAATGCTTGGACATATAAATTTAAATGTGGAAATTAGTGATTTTTACAATTTAAAATACAATAAAGCCACTATAGATGAAAAGTATTTAAAAGAGTATCTAGATTCCGGACACTCGGAAGAACAAATGATTATCTATAATTATTTCGAACCAAATCCTATGCCCGACTGTGTTTATAAAATTAAAGAAAATTTTTCAAATCTCAAGCCAATTTCAGTTGCTGTTAATTTTTTAAAACCTGGACAATATCTACCGTTACACAAAGATTTATACAAAAAATGGATGAGTATACACGGTGTAAAAGATATACACCGTGTCTTTAGAGCTATTGTGATGCTAGAGGACTCTTCTCCTGGTCAGATTTTACAGATAGAACAAAACCTTTATACTAATTGGAAAGCAGGAGATTGGTTCTCCTGGAACGGGGAAGAGTGTCACGCAATCTATAACCTCAGTCTCAAAAATCGATTTGCTGTACAAGTGACTGGAATAAGGGTTGACAATAATTTTAAAATTTGCTAAACTAACTTGAGGTCGTAAGCAAAACGTCGGCAAAGCTCCCGCTAGTTCCATAAGCTAGCATACGGGGAAGGTATCGATGACGTAGTCGCAGATGCTTGTAGGTTCGAATCCTACCGACCTCACCATTACTTATAATAAGTAAAAAGCACATTTAAAAGAGGAAAAATAAAATGTCAAATACAACAGATCAACTTCAGCAGTTTATGAACGAATACCTAGCAGAAAACGAAAAGTTTGAAGGTGGTAATGCGTCAGCTGGAACCCGTGCTCGTAAAGCACTCCAGGAAATCGCAAAACTTGTAAAGTCTCGTCGCACAGAAATTCAAGAAGCTAAGAACTCTAAGAAAGCTGAAAAGGCATAAAGATGCGCGACACTGTCGATAGCAATTTTAACATTGATGATATCGACTGGGACGATGTAACAGGTGCCGTGGATCCATGTGATCCCGACACCCTAACTATTTCAGTTCCAGATGGCATCGATTTTAATACAACCTATACAACTTCAACTTCTGATTTTCAATTCAACTTTGATTATAATCCTGGTATTGATGTTACACAAGGCGATTTAAGTATTCATAACGAAGGTGATATTAAACTCGGCGATCGCAGTCTTAAAGAGTTTATGGACAAGGTAGAAGAACGTATGAACATTTTACGACCAAATCCGGAACTAGAAGAACAGTGGGACGAGCTTAAACAACTAGGCGAACAATATCGCAAACTTGAACAAGAGTTATTAGAGAAAAATAAAATGTGGGAGACTCTTAAAAAATCATGAAAGTAAAATTAGTAAGTTATTCACAACCTAGCAAAGAGTTTTTAGAAGAAGGACTAGATGATGTACAAGATCTTATTGCCTATGCGGCTCGAGTCAGTAATCCATCAAATCAACTTAATTCAGAGACCTCTGCTCGCTTACTCAACTATCTTGCCAAGCACAAGCATTGGAGCCCTTTCGAAATGGTGTCTGCTTGCCTAGAGATTGAAACAACCCGTGACATCGCAAGACAGATTCTGCGTCATAGAAGTTTCTCATTTCAAGAGTTTAGCCAGCGTTATGCGGATCCTACAAACGATTTAGATTTTGAACTTCGTGATGCGAGACTACAAGATGAAAAGAATCGTCAAAATAGTGTAGAAACTGACGATGAAAAGTTAAAAGAAGAATGGATTCGCCGACAAAAATCAGTAATTAACACAGCTCGCGATACTTATAAATGGGCTGTCGAAAATGGCATTGCTAAAGAACAAGCTCGTGCAGTCTTGCCAGAAGGTAACACTGTGAGTCGTATGTATATGAATGGTACATTGCGTTCATGGATTCATTATATTGAATTACGTGCGGCAAATGGCACACAGAAAGAACACATTGAGATCGCTAGAGAAGTGGCTAAGGTAATCACAGAAATCTTTCCGCTTGCAGAAGAATATGTCAACACTTGATGAAATACATAAGTTTTGGGGCATAACATCTCAACACATACACGGCGAAGAATTCACAGGGTACGAACCTGTGATCGATCGTCTTGATTCATACACCAAGTCAGACTTCCTGAAGGATCCAGATGCTGTTGTAAATGCTGTGTTTGAAATCTACAGAAGCATTAATCTAGTTCCTATAATTTACTACACCGAAAAAGGACTGCTGAATGCTATCAAAGAGTTTGCCGCCTGCGATTATAACAAAGTAGATGATCATAGAATAGGACTAGGTAATAATCGCGGACAACCTATAAGCCGTTTTCTGTTTCCCAATATGATGACAGCAGAGCCGAAAGGTCGCGGAACCAACAGTTTAAAGGATAGGTTCTACAATGACAAAAAACTAAAGCGAGCAATACGTTTGTGTTTCGAAGCAAGAGAAGGTGAACGTTTAGTCCGACCTACAGCATTGCGCAGAGCATTAGAATTAGTGACAGGCGAAAACATTCAGAACTTTAAACCGCAAAATGCTAGAGCTATTGTGGAACATCTCTGTCCTGTAATGTGGGGGAGAGTTTATGACTACAGTATGGGATATGGTGGTAGACTGCTAGGCACAAGTAGCAGTAGAATGAAATATCAATATGTAGGTGTTGACCCTAACACTGAAACCTATAAATATCTGGAATACTTGAACAGTTTAATTGATCAGGTACATAAAACACAAGGCGAACTACACTGCTCTACCAGCGAAGAATATCAACCTCAAGACATTGACCTAGCATTTAGTTCGCCGCCATATTTTAACTTGGAGAAGTACAGTGATGAAGACACACAGTGTATGGTTAGATACAGAACGCTGGATGAATGGTTTGAAGGATATGCAGAACCAACTATGGAAAATATCTATCGCGGTCTTAACAACGATGGCATATTCGCTACAAATATTGCCGATTACAAATCTTACGGTAATAAGTCATATGCTGTTGTCGATAGGTGGATCGGCACAGCCGCTAAGATCGGATTCACTCATTCCGGGACGATACGAATGATATTGAACACCCGTCCAGGTGTGGGCAACGATAAGAAAAGTGGTCGCGAAAAGTGGGAAGGGGTTTACATTTTTACAAAGTGAACTTATACTAAAATTATGACACCACAAGAAATATTTGAATACAAAAGACGCTGGATAGATAGAAGTTATCAAGTAACTGTTCACAGCGACTTAGATGTACAATGCAAAGACTGGTGTAGAAAGCATCTAGAAAGACATCAGTGGAGTTGCGAGACCTATACCGATGTGTACGCTCACACTTTTTATTTCGAACACGAGCTACACGGACATCAATTTTTGTGGGAGTTTAGGGATTGGACCCAATAAAAATGTCCGAACACTTTCAGTACGTGATTACGGTATTCGAAAGTTGCGAAAACGCACAGCAGGTTAACACAGCTAAACAACTAGCGGCAAACTTTTTTGACAAATATAAAACAGAATTCGATTCTATTACCCGGGCTCACACTGCTCAAAAGTTCGAACAGGCAATGAATGACGCATATGCGAGGATCATAAAATGAAAGTAAAGATTAAGAAGTATCCAACATTTTTTGGGCCATATCAACTTGTAGAAAAGTTGATGTTCTGGGCGCCTAGAGAAAAGGACGAGTACAATATTCCACGCACCGCCGATCGTGTACACAACGTCGGGGAGTGGTATGCGGATACTTGGCTGGGCGAAGCACACAGTTGGTTAGCTGAAAAATATATCAGCATCACGGAAAAACAAAGAGTAAGCGTCCATATAGATCCTTGGGATAGTTGGAGTGCTGATTACACATTGGCACACATAATTCTACCTGTGCTGATCGACTTAAAGCGTAGCAAACATGGTGCTCCGCAGGTCGATTGGGAAGACGTGCCGCGTGAACTTCGTCCGAGCAAAGAAGAACTTCGTGCTTACAACAAGGACGGCACCACAGATGCGCTGTTCTTCAAGCGTTGGGACTGGGTACTAGATGAAATGATTTGGGCGTTTTCAGAGCATGTCAAAGACTACGAAGAAGCTGAAGGCAAGTTTTGGAGTGGTGAACACGACACTGTGTTTACACCCATCGACAAGGACGGCAATGAAGTAGCTAAAGACGATGCTAAACTGTTTCGTATGGATAAGGGTCCAAACGACACCAGCCATTATGATGCGGAGGGTCATAAAGCCTATATGGATCGCAAGCAGAATGGGTTTAGATTGTTTGGCAAATACTACACATCACTTTGGAGCTAAGATGCTTGTCTCAGATTACGTAGAACGCTTAAACAAAAAACCATTCAGAATTTGGTTTACAAATCGGTACGAAGAATATAAACTTGACAAAGAACACTTAGGAGAAAACGACACTGTTAGTGCCGCGGAATACCTAAAACAAAATAAAGTTTTTTTAATCAAGCAATATAGGAATTACAGGAATGGCAACTAACGAAGAAAAACAAGAACTAGTAGACAATCTCAAAGATCCACGCTACTACCGTATTACAATCAGTGGCTATGGCGGCGAAGCTAGTTATATGAGCATTTCAAAAGAAGCACACGACTTTTGGAAAGATCACAAAGAACAGTACGGCGACTATGATTTGGTACAGTATATGACAAGAGCCGAAGACGGTGACTTCGATTTTGAAGAACTAGAAGGTGTGCCTACTGAAGCAGAATTCATGACGGACGAAGACGGAGATCCACGTCCTTGGTATGAACCGCCAAACGAACTCGAACACACTTTCGGTGCAAGTTATGATAATTCTTACATTTCGGTAGATGAAGTAGATGGTGAAGATTATGGTGCTGAGCATATTGCTGAAGTTATCGACCGCGAAGATGTATCCGAATTCAATGATCGAGTACTAGAAGAAAGTGAAAACACCGTTGAAGTTGTAGAAATGGATTGTTGCGATGAACACACGGAAGCAAAATACATTGCCCAAATGTATTCATCAGAGAAAGGAACGTTCTTCGACGGTATCGTCGAATCACACGGTGACTTTGATCCTAAGAAGTTGAAGATCCACACTATGGAATATTTGAACGGTGAAGACACTGTGACAGAAGTGTGGTACGACGGTGTAGAAGTAGACAATAACGGTGGTGACACCAACGGCAAAGGATACTATGCCGATGTCTGGGAAAACTAATCTAAAACGATACCTCGACCGTTGTGCCCGCAGTGGCGAGGATCCTAACCCGAACTATATGGAATATTTTGAAAAGTTTGACGATTTTTATGCTCGCCGTTTCGACACAGAAGCTCAGCGTAAAAACAATCTCGAATGGGACATGATGACCACAGAGTGGTTCACAGACAAGGTGCAAGGTTCAGTGGTCTATGCACAAAATCTCTATGCGGCGCTGTCCAACAACGAGTTTCAAAAGATAGACCTAATGCCTATCCTCAAGAATGAGACATGGGGTTGCAGTTG
>Ga0209953_1000073_pt1 | contig 39267 bp, 41 predicted proteins | sample SalPonred_H2O_MG_FD_185713 | JGI IMG/M metagenome (GOLD analysis project Ga0209953, IMG submission 185713) | Salt pond water microbial communities from South San Francisco under conditions of wetland restoration - Salt Pond MetaG... | ecosystem: Environmental > Aquatic > Non-marine Saline and...
GGGCGTCAAATTCGGAACCACAGTAACAGAAGCTTGGTGTACATGCGGTTGCTACAGTGTGATGTGGGCAGGTGGCGGACAAGGCGGACTTTCTACATATTGCGAAACAGCAGAAAAATGCTGTGCCGCAGGAGGTCCAGCAGGCGCAGGCGTTGTAAGGATAACATTCGGTTAAACATATGGCAGATTATAGAACTTATAAGAAAATTTCAACCAACCAAATACCAGACAACTCTATTACGAGAGATATGGTTGCGGACGAAGCGGGCAATAGATATAGAGTCCAGTGGATTTTTAATCCAAAAGGCGCTTGTTGTGATGCCTGTAACAGAGGTTGCTGTTGCCAAGCATGCGGTTATTGTTGCCTATGGTGCGTACCGGACCGGGTAACAAATGTTGTTTTTGAGATTTGGTCAGGCGGTGGATCCGGTGGCGGCATTACCTGCTGTAATTGCTGTTCTTTCTCAATTGGCGGTGCCGGAGGCAGTTATGCTATTAAAAGCATTCCAACAAGCCCGGGATGTGAATACAGGGTATGCGTAGGTGGATCATACAGATGCAACAATCGCAGTGAATGCAACGGAGGTCAGGGATGCAAATCTTACGTTCAAGGACACAATCTTAGCAACTTCTGTGTAGTAGGCGGATGCGCAGGCTGGGCTGCACAGTGCGATGCATGGGGTCCGCGTGATATGAATATGTGCGGAAACTGCTGTTTGTGTGGTATCTTCGGCGCAGATTTTGGTGTCATGGGAACTGTTGGTGTAAAAATGGGACATATGAGTTGTCACTGTCAAGGCGCTGACGGCAGTTTCAGCGGAGTTGCACCTTTCATCGGAAAAGAACACGGGAACAATGCAACAGAATCGTGGTGTACATGCGGTTGCTACGTTAACTGGCCAGCAGGCGGGTCAATGAGCGGTAACAGTTCATATTGTACAACAGCTGAAAAATGCTGCGCAGACGGAATGGGCCAAGGCGGTTCCGGCATAGTAAAAATTTCATTTGCATAAGGTTAGATAAAGAATGGCAACTTACGACAGTTACAAAAAGATTATTCCAGCAGATCAAATCGACAGTGAAGAAATTGTCGATGCTGATCTTGAACCTGGTGCAGGCTTCAATTTCGGAGTTCAATACATATTCAACGAAAGAGGACAGCGTTGTCATCTGTGTTCAAATGCAGGCGGATGCTGTTGCATGCAATGCGGAAGATGTTGCCTTTGGACGGTGCCTGATAAGACAACCAGCGCAATCTTTGAAATATGGTCAGGAGGCGGCGGCGGCGCCGGAATCAGTTGTAGTAATTGCTGTTCATTCTCAATCGGTGGAGCAGGTGGCAACTATGCTGTGAAAAGAATAACCACTGTACCAGGTTGCCAATACAGAATTTGTGCAGGTGGATCATATCGTTGTAACAGACGCGGCGAGTGTGACAGTGGTATGGGTTGTAAATCATATGTACAAGGATTTAATCTCAGTAATTTCTGCGTGGAAGGAGCATGCTCCGGACATATGTGTAACGGCGATGCTTGGGGCAATAGATTGATGCAAAGCTGCGCAAATTGTAGAATCTGCGGGATTTTTGGAGCAGATTGGGGTGCAATGGGAGGCACAGGATGGAAGCCAGGACACGGTAACTGTCATTGCAGAAGAAACATGTCAGTAAGCGGTGCAGGAGCACTAATGGGAATGCAGTATAAAAATCAAGGCAGTGATGCATGGTGTATATGTGGGTGTTATGCATCCTATCCAGTTGGCGGCGGCGTCAGTGGAATTAGCCCATTCTGCGGTAGTGCTCATAAATGTTGTGCAAACGGCGGGTCTGGTGGTTCAGGCATAGTAAAAATTACATTTTCATAAATACAGGTAGGAGAACATAAAGAATGCCAAAATACAATGTTAAATTCACGTACAAAGTACCTGATAGATATCAAGAAGATTCCTGGGATCTAGGACTAACTGAAGAATATGTCTATGACGGTGCAGAGTACATTCAAGTTGATCTTGATCAAACCACAGGATATGTAGTAGGGCACTGTTTTTATGAGCCTGAAGAACTAGAAAGACCGATCGGTATCGAAGATTGGCGTCTAACATTAGATTGCAAAGACGAGCCGATGTTGTGTGATTTGTTAGATGATAAAGGCGATACAACACCTTGGGATTTAGGTTTTTGGCCAACGGCAGAAGAGTCTAGTGAATGGACAGACGAAGAAGTTACAGAAAAATATATGGAAATTTGGTTCAAGACGCCTGAAGGTTATCCAGATGCCTGGAAACCAAAAAGATGCATACCAAGAGAAATTTACGACAAAGATAAAATCAAGTATAATTGGGATACAGATGATTTTGAGTTTGAATTAATTACTTCTGACAAACCTTCGTTGGATATAACTTGGGAAGATATTCGTGCAAGGCGCGATCATGAATTGCAAAATACAGATCAGCGTATTTCTCCCGATATGCCTGAAGATATTGTTGAAGATTGGAAAGAATATAGACAACGGCTAAGAGATCTACCACAAAAGTTCCAGGCTATGGGACTTGAACCGTGGCAGGCAGCCATGTCATTCCCTGACAGTCCTGACAGCGGACAGGCTACAAACCCAAGAGGTTAAAAACTACTCGCAATTGCTCACGGAGTGTGTTAATATACAATAAATATTTTCGCATTAACCGTGAGCATTTTTATGACAGAAAGATCAACAGCATTTTTTATTAACGGCGGCGCAGGTCGTGTACTAACATCTATTCCAGCATTGGAAAATTATCATAAAGAAAACCCAGACGACGATTTTATAATTGTGTGCGAAGGCGGAATGGATATGTACAAAGGCCATCCGATCTTACACGAGAAGGCTTATGATGCTTGGCATAAAAACCTTTTCGAGGAACATTTAAAAAATAGAAACTGTGTAAGTCCAGAACCTTATAGAGTATGGGAATATTATAATCAAAAAGCCAGTTTAGCACAAGCATTTGATATTGCTATAAACAATAAAGGTTTAAGAGATGTCGATGTTCCTAAAATTTACTTAAACAAGGTAGAGATAAATGAAGCATTTAATGTCATAAATCAAGTAAAAAGCCAAACCGGGTTTGATAAAGTATTGATTGTGCAACCTTTTGGTAGAACAACAGCAAACACAGACGAATTGGTAATTGATCCTACGAGTAGAAGTTTTAATCTTACAGATATTGTAGATATTATAAACGAATTAAAGAAAGAATACAGTATTATTGTAATGAGTGAATTTCCGTTTGCACTAGAAGAAGGCGAACCTAAAAATCCTGTAGCAATGCCGCAAATTCCGGATATTCGGATTTGGTCCGCAATTATTGAAATGTCTGATCATTTCCTAGGATGCGATAGTGTAGGACAACATCTTGCCAAAGCACTAGGAAAAACTGCATCTGTAGTTTTTGGAAGTACATTTCCTATCAATACAAGTTATGTAAATGATAAAGATTTTGATATTATAGATACAGCTGAAAACACTCGTGTTTATTCTCCTATTAGAATGACGGGGGAGGAAATGCAAGATAGGATAAACGATTCCTGTATGGATTTAACCGATAAGGACAAACAGGAGATTATAAAAATTGTAAAAGCAAGATTAGGAAAATCTGTAAAAGCAGATATAAAAATAGAAAACAATACTGGTGTAACTAATCAACCAGCGGTAATTTTAAACAAGTCAGGAGAATAATAGATGTGGATTGCAGGTATAACACGCGGCCATAATGCAGGTGTATGCTTACTCAAGGATGGTGAAATAGTTTTTGCTATCGAAGAAGAGCGGTTAAGTAGGAAAAAATATGACGGTGGTCCTCTTGCAAGCATTGTTAAAATTCTAGATTATACCGATAAACTAGATTATTTGGTGGTTGCACACACTCAACCCTTAGAAGAAGCTCCTGCTGTTGAGTTTACTGGTGATGATGTATATACTGGTCTTGCACGAAAATTAGGCCTTATTGATCAACATTATGATATGAGTAAACCACATCCGCAAGTTATCGATTTAAGCCATGTGCATCATAAATTACATGCTGCTTGCGCTTTCTATCGCTCAGGTTTTGAGTCAGCCGCAAGTGTGATTGTTGACGGCGCTGGCACATTTATTCCTATGCAAATTGGCAATGATATTGAAATGACATGGGAACTAGAAACTATTTTTAACTGCCAGTACCCATCTAATTTCAAAACATTATGGAAACATCAAGGTGCTAAAGGGCCTTTCGGAGGAGCAAAGTTTACCATCGAATCTTCTAGAGAAGGAGAAGAAGGTGAGCACGAATTGATTCTTGATGATACTGCTGGAATAGTAAAGGCTTATGAAGCAGTAACTGCTTATTGCGGATTTCAATTTATCGAAGCAGGAAAAACAATGGGACTTAGTCCTTACGGAAAACCTAATGCTAATATTCCTAAAATATTCACAGACACTGGACAGGAGAATTGGTCGACCACTAATAGAGATTTAATTGTTCCAACATATCCTAATGGAGCACAGGTTAACGAAAATAGATTTAAAGAGTTAGCAACTCCCGAAGAAGTGTACGAAAAAGGAACTGATCGTACCCTATTAGATAGCCGAAAAGATTTAGCATATGCAGTGCAAACAGAGTCTCAGGAACAAGTTTTGAAAATTATTTTAGATGCTGTTGACAGAACTGGAAATAGAAATGTTGTGTTATCCGGAGGATACGGATTAAACTGTGTTGCAAATTATTGGTATCTACAAGAACTTAACAAGCACGATATCAATCTATATGTAGAGCCTATTAGTTCTGATGCCGGAACATGTATCGGAGCCGCTCTAATGGTTCATTATGATGTTACACAAGACACTACACCTAGAAATTATGCCAGAAGTTTATATCTAGGACCTACCTACGATTTACAAGATTCTATTATAGAAAATATAGTAGGAAAATACGGTGGTATGATAGAATGGGTCGATGATAAATCAGAAATTATTAACCTAATTCGTGATAAAAATATTGTAGCTGTTTATCAAGGACAAAGTGAAAACGGCCCTCGTGCTTTAGGAAACAGAAGTCTAATGTTCGATCCAACGTTTGTTGATGGAAAAGATTATGTAAATCAAGTCAAACGTAGAGAATATTTTCGTCCCTTTGCAGGGTCTATTCTGCACGAACATGCGCACGAATGGTTTGACATGCAAGGATTAGACGAAACTCCACATATGATGTATGCTGTAGATTGTCAGCCAGGCATAGCGGAAAAAATTCCTTCAATTATTCATGTAGATGGTACCTGTAGAATCCAAACAGTAAAACGAGAGGATAACGAACACTATTATGATCTTATAAAAGAGTTCTACAATCAAACTGGAGTACCAATAATTTTTAATACCAGTTTTAATCTTGGCGGAGAACCTTTGGTAGAAACACTTGACGATGCTGTAAGAACTTTGCATTACAGTGATATAGAATATCTGTATTTGCCAGAAAAAGGTATGTTAATCACGGTTAAGAATTAATGAATTTATGGATATTCGGAGACAGTTTTTCTACACAAAATTCTATGCCATATGCATGGACTACATTGTTAGGAAAAAAATTAGGTGCGGAATCAACATTTAATCTATCACTGTCTGGAGTATCTAATAGCTATATTTTTAATTGCATAGACGAAAATATGGAAAGGATTAACAGCGATGATTATGTTCTGGTTCTATTAACTGCTCATACCAGAAGATGGTTTTTTAAAAACAATCCAGAGTTGGGAAATTTTTTTTCGGCAGAATCATCTGACAAACTAAATCCCTATCAAAAAGATGCTATACAAATGTACATAGAGCACCTAGATGCAGATCATGAGAGTGATATTTTTTACAAACAAACGTACTTTTCCATGTTGCAATTGTTTGAAATTAACAGCATAGACAATGTGCGATATGTTCCAGGTTTTCTTCCAATTCCGGGTATACAAGGAACATTGAATAGTGTATCGGCTAACGAATTCGAAGACGGGTTGAACGGCCAGTTAGAATATTTAAAACAGGCCGGAGGAAATGATTTTAGGGTTAACCATCTAAATTCAGAAAATCATTACGTTTTATCTGATAAAATTTACGATTTTTTTAATTGTAAACCGTTGGACCTAACCAGTGGATTTGTGGAAGGAATAGATTAATGAATAAAATACATCTTGACCTTCCTTTGATAAACTATAAAAATCTTTCTTATCAAACCATGAACAATGTTGTTGAAATGGATAGAGCCAATGGGTTCGAAGAACAAAATCGAAAATTTTTATCTGTAGGGTTCACTGAAAAAAATACCGAATATCTTCAAACTTTTGATGTAGATGATGATAGTATCCAATTTGGAAAAGCTTTGTTCCCGAGATTTAGTTTAAGCATAATTGAACAACATCCTGGACAAACAATACCTGCCCATTTAGATACCTTCTTTACATTTAGTTTGAATAATGGTGTAGATCCTGCAGACTGTGTAAGAATAAATGTGTTCTTAGAAGACTGGAAGAGTGGCCATTATTTTGAAATAAATGAAACACCTGTATTGCATTGGAAACAAGGAGATGCTATAATTATTCGGAATAATGAATTACATCTAAGCGGAAATATGGGCATGCAACCTAAATACACAATGCAAATTACAGGAGTATGGAATGAATTTACGGGGTGCTAAACCTGTCGTAGATAATAATATTAAGTGTTTTATTGAACATCTAAATCCTAGCCAAGATCTATATAACGAAACTATTCAGCAAGAATTTATAGAAAATTTTTACAATTGGATTACTTCAAGTAAACTGAATACTGTTCAAGGACTAGAAAATTTTTCTAACCGGAAATTAGTAGCAGGGACTGCTCAAGCATTTGATCATTTTTACTGGCGCCATAAAGATAAACGGTTCAGAGTGTTAGACGGTGAATTTATGTATCATAGTGCGGTGCTTAAACACGGAGGAAAAATTAAAAGTTTAAAACATCCTCTACATCCAAATGACGTTGTTATAATAAGTGTACCTTTTTCAGATTATGGTAAACAACATCCTAAATTAGAATCATTTTTAGAACAATGTCAAGAATTTGATATACCAGTTTTATTAGATTTTGCATACTTTCCTTGCACAAAGAATATCAATATTAATTTGGACAAATACTCATGTGTAGAAACAGTTACATTTAGCATTTCTAAAGCGTTTTATGGAGCAGAGTTTCTGCGTGTAGGTATGCGACTTGAGCGTGTTGATACTGACGACGGTATTGATGTATTCAATTCTGTTGAAATGGTTAATCGAGTTTCATTAAGTATTGCTAACGAACTCATTAAAAAATACTCAGTAGATTATAACTGGATTACATATAAGGATGCATACTATCAAGTATGTGCAAATAAAAATTTAGAAACTACAGATTGTATAATGTTTGGTCTCGGAGGAGACGAATATACTGATTATAATCGCGGATCAGAAGTAAACAGAGTTTGCATTTCAGAATTAATAGGAGAAGAAATAAATGGCAGTAGTAAGTAGTCATAACGACTGGGATCCTTTAGAGGAAATTTTTGTAGGTGTTGCAGATCACGCACGTATTCCTACAATTGATACAAGTACACATTCTTTTGGATTTGCAGATTTTTCCTACGATGAAATTAAAGATTTAGAAGGCCCAAGTCCGCAATGGGTCATTGACGAAGCAAACGAAGATCTAGACGGGTTATCAAAATGTCTGACAGATTTAGGTGTAACTGTTAGACGACCGGACGCATTAGATCATAGCAAATCATTTAAGTCGCCTGATTGGGAAACAACTGGTTGGTATACATATTGCCCGCGGGACTTGTTACTTCCATTAGACAATCTTATTATAGATTGTCCAGGAGCAATGCGAGCTCGTCAATATGAAACACTTGCATACCGTGAGTTTTTATACGAAGTAGTGGACGAGGGCGGCGAATGGTTAAGTGCACCTCGTCCAAGACTGCTGGATAGCAGCTATCAGCTAGATGATCTGAGTATTCCCACTCTTACAAACGAAGAGATTGTATTTGACGCCCCTAACGTTGTACGTTTAGGCAAAGATCTAATTTATCAAGTGTCAAACTCAGGCAACTTATGGGGCTATAAATGGTTGCGTAATTTGCTAGAGCCACGTGGTTATCGTATCCATCTAGCAGAAAAATTCTACAGTTATTCACACTTTGATTCGACTGTTATTCCACTACGACCTGGGTTAGTTTTGTTTAATGGTGATCGTTGTACTCCGGATTGGTATCCTCCGATCTTTAAGGATTGGGATAAAATCTTTGTACCTGGTGATGAAGTAGTAGATATCGGAAGTAACCTAGAAGGTAATGTAAGTCCTTGCTCTAAGTACATTGGTTTAAACATGCTTAGTGTAAATGAAGAATTAGTCATTGTCGACGAAAATCAAGAGTGGGTGAGACGAGAGCTAGACAAGCACGGCATCGAAACTATCGGACTACCAATGAGGCAAGCAAGAACATTGAGCGGCGGCTTCCATTGTGTTACATTAGATACAAAACGTAAAGGTGCATTAGAGAACTACTTTGACTGATGAAAGAGGATATCATATACCTTTTTTAGAGTATATGATTACAACATCCTGTGATTTAGCCTGTCCAGGTTGTGATAGATTCATAGATTATAAACACCCCTGGACAGAATCTCTCGACGATATTACCGAAAACATGGAAGCGTGGAGCAAAAGGCTCGACCCTGATCATATCACTATTATTGGCGGAGAACCTTTAATTCATCCCAAAATTTACGACATATTGTATGTTGCTAAAGAAAAGTTCGATCATGCAAAAATAGAAGTGTACACTAATGGTTTTCTGTTAAAAAAACGTCCTAAAATCATGAATGTTTTATTGGATATTTCTCCAGCTAAAATATCTCTAACACATCATACGAAAGACACTAAAGCAAGAGCATTGGTTGAACAAAATATAAAAAAATATCTATTTAAAGATCTTCCATTCCATCAAGTTGCCAAAAATAGATATATGTGTAGAGATGTAGAAATAGAAATTACAGATCCTACAGATAAGGGATGGATGGATTATAGGAAAATACAAAATGGTATTCTGAAGCCGCACAGCGATGGAGATATTGAAAGCAGTTATTTTAATTGCGGTGTAAACATTTATCCTATAATTTATAACAATAGATTATATAAATGTCCTCCGATCTCAATGCTAAGAACTCATGCAGAAAAATATAGTCTATCTGACGATAAGGATTGGCAACCATATCTTGAATACACCGGTGTCGGCTTAGACGAGTCTGACGAAAAACTTTTCGAGTTGGTTAGCAATATTTACAAGCCCCATAAAATTTGTGGCATGTGCCCTGCTAGACCTAAACTGTATGATCAACCAGATGCTGTTATTAAACATAGGATGATAGAATGAGACTGGAAGTTATGACTAATAGCGGCGTAAATCGTGTGCTAGAGTTAATGATGAAAAAATTTAAAGGTATAATTAGTTTCGAACTTGTAGGAAACAATTATACCGGAAAAGACAAGTTGGTATTTTTTTACGAATATATCGGAAATAACGACGATCAGCTGTATGCTATTGAATCTATTGCTAAACAAATTCCAGACACCGAAGTATATCTGGTCATAGATGATTCTTATGAAAGTCTAACTGATAGCAGTCTTGTTGTGGCCTTAAAAGAAATGTTAGCTAGATGCTCTAACATCACTAGATTTAGAATTGTAAGCGGAAACTTAGGACTAAAAGAAACATGTAAAACAGTGCTAGGGTATGATCCGGTTATCTATTTTAATTATCATTTATACTGTGATCATTTTGACAATTTCTCGATAAGCCAAACAGAATTAACAATTAATGAAAATCTACGGAATAAAAAGTTTTTATGTGTTAATAGACACGCACGTTATCACAGAATCAGAATGGTTGATTTTTTGCTTAAAGAAAAAATGGATAAATTTACTCATTTAAGCTGTGCGTTAGGACAATATGCCAAGCTGTTAGATATTAGTAATGGTAAAGCAATTGACAAAACACCATCTGAAAAAGTTCATAAGTACTTGGATGGCGGGTTGAATACCTGGACACCTGATGAAAAAACAAGAGAAAGACTGAGAAGTAGACTGCCGATAGAATTAGATGTAAACGAATATGACCACGAAAGAATACGTGTGAATATGCCTGATTTGAAGGATTATTTCGATGACAGCTACATAACAATTTTGACAGAAGGATATTGGGCAGAAAAAGACTCATTAGCATACACCGAGAAAGTTCTAAAGTGTTTTGCAAACGCTCATCCTTTTATTCTAGTCGGGCTTCCGCATACTCTGAAGCTTCTCCGTCAAGAAGGATTTTTAACATTTTCTTCGTTGATCAACGAAGCCTATGACGATGAAGAAGATCATGAAAAAAGACTAGAGATGATTTTTGAAGAAATTAGACGTTTAAATAGTCTTAATATACATCAAATACATGATGCATATGAATACATGATACCGGTCTTTAGGCACAATTTTGAAACTTATAAAAAGAAAAATTCAATTGCTGCGCCGGTATCACTCGCCGATGATCTTATTAGATGGTACCTGTACTGATTCGTTTACAGGTATGCCAAATTTTTGAATACATTTTTTAATTCTATTGATTAGAATTTCTATGTGTTTATCTGTATATTTTATTAATGTTTTGTTATATTCTTTTTGTATTTTAAAATCCCCAGTAAAAAGAGGATTGGTACCTTCTATTTTTTCTCCTCTAAAGGGATCGAATATAAAGGTATTATCTGTTTGTTTTACAGGTATTGTCTCTTCTGTAATAGCAATTACGCAAGGAATATTCAGCTCCTTAGCACATTTAAAAATAAAATCGTTGTTGCACACTACTATGTTGAATTCAGATATAAAATCGTATAATTCAGCTGTGGTTTTATTTTCTATTTCTGTGTAAACGGTGACATATTTTTGTATTTCAGATATTGTGGTTTCTATATGTTTATCATTTAATAAAAATGGAAAGTGAGCAAAATCAGAAACAAATTTGTCTAATGTTATTAAACAACTTGATAAATCCTTTTTTGTACCACTGCTAGGCATAGATAGTTGTGTATCCATAATCTCTACCCCCAATACATTTTCAAGGGGTTTGCTTAGATTATCTAAATCGATATATACCGTATTGCTCTGTACAATTAGATCATTAATACCCCGTTCATGTATCGATCTAATTTTAGGAAGTAGCGAATCAAATTTATAAAAAATATCAAACCAATTATCTACTACTATAATAAAACTATTGTTATCATTTTCTAAAGATTTGAATGCCCTGTACAAATCAAAACACTGATAATCTTTAAGATTTTTTAATATATAAACATTTTTCATACTGTTACAAGATCTAATACAAACGTATACAAAATTTTATCTTCACGAGAAATATTGGTTGCATAGTTATGCTTTACGTAAGAAGGCCAACCAAAAATGCAACCTTCCGGTGTCATTGTGTCTAATTTATTGCTATTAAAAGAATGAGAATTATGAGCATCTTTTATAGGATCAAAATACTTTTCATTTATTCCGCTATCGAATGTCATGTGTCCGGTATGAGGACCGCTTTCTAAAAAATAACAACAGGTAACAATACCATTTGTTGAAATAGGCATTGTTATCCCTCCAGGGGGTATAATTGTAAACCAGCTCTCTGTAACCGCAAACGACAAAAATGATTTTATAGTATAGCGTTCGCTTAGTAATTTGCCATACTCCTTGATTTCTTCGGATTCTAAAACATTTTTAAATAAATTGTTATTGTGAATGTCGTGTTGAGATTGAAAAACTGTTGTATGATGTGTGTTATTATAATTTACGTGTTTCTCAGCAAATGCTCTTATCTGAGCAACAGTTTTTTGTTTTTCTGTGTTATGATTTTCATAATTGAAAACATCCACAAGATTTTGCGAAATTACGAGTTGATCTATCATGGAAATATTTAACCTGCTTTACTGATACTATAAATATTTTAAAGGACACTTCATGAATAATATCAAACAAAGAATATTAAACCATATCAGGACTAACTTTCCAGATACGGCTGATTTAGAAACTGAATATAGAAAACACCCCGAATATTCTAAATTAGAAATTAAAAACTTTCTGCCACTAGATATAGTTCGGTTGATGTCTGAAGAGTTAAACAATTTGCCTTTAGAGGTAGGTAAAAAATTCACACGCAAAGGTAGTTGTATGTATGAATACAATGATCTTGAAATCACACCGGTCCAAGATGCTGTAGTTAATGCATTACACTCCAGTCCTTTTTTAAAATGGCTTCAAGAAGTAACAGATACCATTGATCTAATACCAGACCCGCATTTAGTAGGAGCAGGATATTCTAAATCCTATGCCGGTGATAGTCTTAAAATACACACCGACTTTAACTGGAATGAACAGTTACATTTGCATAGACAGCTCTCTGTGATCATATACTTAAACGAAAACTGGGAAGAAGAATGGGGCGGATGCTTAGATTTTTATGATACAGATCGTGAAGAAGTGCTAAGTCGTGTTGTTCCGGCTGCAGGCAATCTTGTTATTTGGAGCTATCATAATCTAGCATATCACGGATACCCGGAACCTATTAAATGTCCTAAAGAACAATGCCGTAAAACACTTCGACTATTTTATTATGTAAGCAATTCTAAGCATGATGATGAAAATCCGCCTCACCGTAGTTTATATTGGTTCGACGAAAACGAGAAAAAACCTTACGACATTGTTTGGAAAAGATGATTTGAGATAAAATCTTTATTTGGAATATCAAGATCACTAATCGAAGCCACTAATTTAGATTTTTCTACATCTGTCAATAATCGAGTATCGAGATGCTTAGGGTATGTTAGCATGTTAACATACCAATTAACATTATGCTCTTTAACAAAGTTTGCAATTTCTCTAATATTATCCCAATTTTTATTATGTAGCACAGTGTTAAACTCGAAAGTAAACTGATTAAGATACAACCAGTTTATAAATTCTAACACCTTACTCCAATCAGTTCCTTCGCGAACTTTTTGTGCAACTTCATCAATACCGTCAATGCTAACTATAAAATGCACTTTTAACATTTTTTGAAGCAAAGATAACATTTCTTGATTCGGTATCACTGTAGCATTAGTGTTAAAAATTACTTCTACAGTGCTAGGATTAGGAACCTGTTTAAGAAAATTTACGGATCGTTCAGTTAACAAAGGCTCTCCGCCTAGGAACAAAATTTTATTGATAGATTCCGGGATTGAAATCATATCAGATACTTTTATGTATTTGTTAGATGCCTTACCGAATTGTTCAATTTCTTTTTGAATCCAACGGGTCGAAAATTCACTGTTACAACCTATACAGGCTAAATTGCACAGATTGTCGATGCCTATTTCTAAATATTCTAAGCTAACAACATCGGCGGAGTATTTTTCGTTAAACTCTTGTCGAAGACTTTTATGTCCTATACTTTCTTCGTAATAGCATTTTTCACATCCAGAAATCTTTTCTCCGCTAAGACTTTTTTCTCTCAATGACTTATATTCTGTTATGTCTAATAGATTTATTAAGTCTCCGTTAAAAGTTCCTATGCTGTCTTTAAACCTACAACAAGGATATATTCTGTCTCCAGGGCGTAAATTTGTGTGTTTCCAAAATGCCGAGCAAAAAGTTCCATTATCCATGGTTGTATTTAATCATAAAGTATGTATATAATATATTAAATGATTAAATAGATGTCATGAGAATTTTTACTTTCGGTTGTAGTATTACAAAATATTTCTATCCTACATGGGCAGACATTCTAATTGAACATTACGGTGACAGGGCTGACCTTGCCGAAAACTGGGGTAAATCAGGAGCTGGAAATCAATATATTTTTACCCGTCTTTGGGAAGCGGACGCTGTTCACCAGTTTTGCGAGGATGACATAATAGTTGTTCAGTGGACGTCAATGTTCAGAGAAGACAGATACCATGAAGGAAGTGGCTGGCACTGTCCTGGCGGGTTTGCATCTACTATAACTGGACAAGAACCTTTTGTATTACATTCTCACAAATATGAAAATGAATGGGAGTGGGCAGACGAATTGCATTGTGTAATGCGCGATTGTGCTTTAATTTCCTCTACCAGGAAAGCTCTTGAAGCCATAGGATGCAAATTTATTTTTACTGGTTTTAGAGAATTTGCAGAAGACTTTCCAGGATGTCCGCCTATTGCTGGCCCGTTACTTGCAAGAGAAAATATAGGATCAATACTTACTCAATATATACACGACATAAAGTTAGATGTAGAACCTGTTTGTAATTTTTTAGGTTTCGGCACTGACAATGATTTCTTTAAACAAAGGCCTATGACAGTACCAATGGAGGGGAACACCAGCCACTTTCTCCCTGAGATACATCCCCTTCCTAAAGAACATTTAAAATTTGTTGAAGAGCTTTTGCTTCCTGCTTTAGGAGAAACATGCAATGCGCGGGCAAAAAGTTTTGCAGAACATTACGAAAATGAAATACGCCAAAAAGATCCTATTGTGCTACTGGAATGTGATTGGTACCAGATCAGTGCTAAACTGTTAGGATTTTCAGATGATAGATGGAGACCATAATGACCAAACCGATATGCATAGGCTTGGATAGAGACGGGACTATTAATGTTGATAAAGGGTATTTAAAAAATCCTGATCACTTTGAACCCATACCAGGCAGCTTAGAAGCTATTAAAAAACTGCGAGATAATAAATTTGATGTCGCGATTCTTTCCAATCAGTCAGGCATAATGAAAAACGAACTTACTCCTGCTGACGTTGATTATGTAAATGGAAGAATGCTAGAGTTGTTAGGTTCAGCAGGATGTGGTAGCATAAACGCATTGTACTACGCTACAAGCAGTTTAAAAGAAGATTACTATGCCAAGCCTAATACCGGAATGTTTGAACGCTGTGAAAAAGAAAATGGATTAAACATCGGCTATTATGTGGGGGATAAAATTTCAGATTTAAAGGCCGCAATAAAAGCAAAGGCCAAGCCAGTTTTGGTTTTAACTGGACATGGCCGTGATACTCTGAAACAATTAGAATCTTATGCAAATAAAGATTTAAAGAAAAAGACCGCTGTGTATGAAAATTTATCAGCGTTTGTGGACGATTTGATTAAAACTTAGCAAGTTTAGGATCGTTCCATACTCTGTCGTATAAATTCTTCATTAATCTAAAACATTCTTCTAGCTCGTCTGACATATCTGTCTTAGAGGTTTTAAGTTTGTTTTTAACTTTGGTTCTTAATTCTTCTACATCACCATCAAATTGCATTATTTTACCTGATCCAGGCACTTTGCCTAATAGATCTTTACCTGCAACGATATCGCCTACATGTAGAACGTACATGTATGCAAGAATCTGCATGTTATCCTGTTCTTCGTCCTCGAAAAGCTCTTTGATATGCTTCATAAAGTCCGTCGCAGGTTCTGCCGCAATATGCGGAGGACGTTTGTTACCTAATTGTTTTTTCCAAATTTCTTCAAAATCATCTCTGATCCTGTCGTATCTTTTGAGCTCTGGAAACTCGTCAAAAATACCTAACTCTTCGGCGTAGTCCTCGAGACGTTCGTATCTCCAACGACATTGCCAAAGTAACCAAGCATATGTTTCAGGATTGATTGATCCTGATTTCATTAGCTTGTATAGTTCGTGGTTGCGCATTTCTTCGCGTCTTTTTTCAATCAATGCATCAATATCAGCCATGGTTAATAAGACCCCTTTTGCTTAATCTTATACTATATTTATTACAAAGATTCATTATATGCCAAATAAAAATAAATACGTTGTAGGATTTAAAAATGGCCAAAACTGAAACTTTTAACTTTATAAGAATTATTCCTAGAGACACAGATTTTCTCTTGCGCAGGATCGGCTCAAGAGGCGAGTTGTTTTTAGATAAAGAAAATCAAACTATACGTTTTTTCGACGGTGAAACGCAAGGCGGATTGACTCTAGCCCGTAGTGATTTTTCAAATATAACCGCAGAGGTTTTAGGAAACGCAATCCTTGAAACCGGAACTGCCTTTATACAATATACAGTAACCATTAGTACTGATCCTGATGGTATTGAAGCTGGCAACAAATATTTCTTAAATGGTTCGTATAAACCAGCTCTTAATTTTGTAGCGGGCTATACATATGAATTTAATCAAGATGATCAAACCAATGTGTATTTTCCTAATGAAAATGGCACAACGAACAATCAACATCCATTAAATTTTTCATCAGACGATCCTAATGGCGAATTAGGAGAAGGGACAGCATACACGACAGGTGTTACATATCTGTTAGACGGTGTAGCAGTAACCAAACAACAATATTGGGATGGGTTTGAAGCGGCTTCAACGCGAAGAGTTCGAATCAAAGTAACAACTGAGACACCGAGCATACTTTATTACTGGTGTCAAAAACATCTTAATATGGGCAATACAATAACCGTTGACGTTCCAGGAACAGGTTCAGGAGGTGGAGACAGCGGAGCCAGTATATCAGTTAGCGATACAGCGCCTGAAAACCCAGAAAGCGGCAACCTATGGTTTAATTCTGACAATGGTAATTTTTATGTATACTACGATGACGGCGATACACAACAGTGGGTACAACCAACAGTACCTGCACCCGAGTCATTTAGCGGGGATTTTGAAGATTTAACCAATACTCCTACAACAATTTCGGGCTATGGTATAACCGATGCATTTGATGGAGATTATAACAGTTTAACAAATATTCCTACTTCATTTAGGGGAGTTGATATCATTGGTGATGATAGCACACTGTTAGTTAACGGCTCTAACGATACACTTAATACCGATGCACTTTCACAAGCTGGCGCAACAGATGGCCAAGGTTTATTTTGGAGCGATGCCGAGTCTAAATGGGTTCCGGGCGAAGCCAGCGAAGTCGGCAACTTTACATTTACAGGTTCTTCCATTGCTACGTCAGATTCGAGTGCAATAACCATAAATCAATTAACTACGTTTTCGAGTGATGTAGTTGTACAAAACGAATTAACAATACAAGGCGGGCTAAACACATCAGGAGCAGGAACTCCGGTTTTAGAGAGTGATAGCACAATTACACTATCAGCTGCAAGCGGAATTTATGTAGATGCATTTGCTAGGACTTCGGAAATTATTGGCAATTTAAATGCTGCGACAGGTGTTGTAGATCATGATCTTGATGTAGCATCGGTATGGGATCATACTGCTTTGTCCGGTGATTTTACAGCTAATTTTACAAATGTTCCTGTCAGCAACGATAAAACAATTTCGATAGCCTTAATCTTGAATCAAGGTGCTTCTCCTTACATTCCTACAGCGATACAAATTGACGGAGTTTCTCAGACAGTTAACTATCAAGGCGGAAGCATTTATTCCGGAAATGCAAATCAAATTGACATTGTTTCATTTACACTAATTAGAAGCGGAAATTCTTGGACAGTGCTTTCATCATTGACAACATATGCATGAGGCTAGAAAATGATTGAAAAATATTATCAGCTAGGCACTTACACGGCAGATCAATGGAACGAACTACACGCAGAGTTGATAGCTGACGGAAATACATACGAAGCGGTACCTCAAAGATCTATCAATGTAGGAGATGAAAAACTACATAGTCCAACAAGAGGGACATACCTGTTAACAGAACAAGAAGCAAATGAATTAAAAAATGATCCTAGAGTAAAATTTATCAACATAGATTTTGCTAGGTACGACGAATATAAACCTAATCCAGAAGATCTTCATAATTATGTTCAGCGAAATAGTGATAAGGTAAAAAACTATAGAAATTGGGCAGACACACAAACATTACCCGCATCACCTGACTCTACTGATTTAGGAAGAACCGGTTATCAGATACTTCGCTGCCAGAAAAAAGACGACTCATGGTTCGGACAACCCGATACAACCATAATTGAAAACGAATTAAGGTATCAAGGGGACGGTTCAGATGTCGATGTCATTGTAGGCGATGATGGCACGTGGTTCGGCCATCCAGAGTTTTGTAATAATACAACATTTAGCGGCCCTGCGGGATATGTAGGAGGTAATGTTTTACCAGGTAATGGATATTGTGATGTACTTGATCTTGTTTTAGATGCGCCTTACTACATTGATCCTGAATGGTTTGACGACGATCCTGAAAATAGATTAACTACACGATTTGACGGCACAATAGTGCCTACTGAATCTGCCGCTAACGGTTGGTGGGGCGGATCTAGAAGTTCAAAGTTCAGCAGTTTTGGATCAGTATCTATTGATTTCTCTTACAATAGATCGAACTGTAATGGTGACAACACAACTATATCTGCTGTAGGTAATCACGGTACAGCATGTGCAAGTTTAACATATGGCAAAACACACGGTTGGGCATTTAATGCAAATAAGTGGGCTGTCAATGTATACAATACATTTGGCATACAATTTGAACCATATTTTGATATGGTAAAATTGTTTCATCAAATGAAACCAAAAAATCCAAAGCATGGAACTAAAGATCCTACAATATGTTCTAACAGTTGGGGCTTTAGAGCTACACCTCCGACTGCTGGATACGCATATTTTAGGGGCGATACAACAGGTTTACAATGGACAGATCAAGATTCTAAACCAGAATTTATAAAATATGTGGGCGAAGTAGGCGACGGAGGACGTATGAAAGGCGAAATTATAGATAACTCCGAAACTGAAGCAGGCAGAGAGTTAATCGAATCAGGAGTTATTTTTATAGCAGCCGCAGGTAACGGATCACAAAAACAAGTTAGTGCAGATCATCCTGATTATGATAATTTTTATAATTTAAATGCCAGTGAGGTAGTAACAGACAATAGTTTTGATGAATTTGGCCGCGCAGTATTGCCATATACAAATAGGAGAGGTTTCCCTCAACAACTAGGGAAAACAGATAATAACGAGTATCCGGTAATAAACATAGGCGCCCTAGATGATTCCTATCAAGGCGACGGAAAAGAAAGAAAAGTAAATTACAGCGACATGGGCAACGAGATCGATTGTTATGCTCCTGCTGACGGAGTAATTGCTGCAAACAGAGCTTATGAACTAACAGGCGGAACAACAGCTCCTCATCCTGATACATATGAAGATTTAACAGTCACAGCAAGAGATGTAAAATTCTCAGGAACAAGTGCTGCATGCCCAGTGGCATGCGGATTGATTGCAACCAAACTACAATTTAACAGAGACTGGACCTATCGAGAAGTCCGCCAATGGTTAAAGTTTACTCTAGAACAACAAGAAGATACAAAATTTTATGTAGGAACTGAAGCTACTACAGCAAACGCAACAGAATGGTCTGATCTAAACAACATACAAGGATCTTTACCTAAAATAATTTACGATGAAAAAGTAGCAGAAAAAGATGTTCCGAATACAACCAAACGCAATCTAATTACTAGAGGTAATATAAGAAGTACCGCTTTAAAATTTAAATTTAAGAAATAAATAGAGATATAGGAAGCATTATGCCATTAAATTTTCCAGAAAGCCCAGAAACAAATGACACTTACATAAGCGGAGCCACAACGTGGCAATACGACGGTACCGCTTGGAATATTGTAAGTTCGGTAAATCCTGCAGAAATACCAAATGCTTTCAGTAATATATCAGTTAGTGGTCAAGATGCTGTGCAAGCAGAAGTACCAACTGACACAGTAACATTTGTGGGCGGCACTGGAGTCACAATAACGACTAACGCAGAAACAGACACAGTTACATTTACCGGATCTGGTGGAGGTGGTGATGCTGTTACACAAAATTTGTTCGCAACTATTGCTGGAGATACAGGATCCACCACGGCAGACTCCGCAACTGATACACTAACTATTGCCGGCGGAACTAATGTTACAACGGCAGTTGTAGGGGATACACTTACAATTAATTCTACTGCGACTGGCGGCGGCGGTTCTAGTAATTTCAGCAGCACTGACGATGCATCCAACGCAAGCCTATCAATTCAAGATATCTACCTGCCTGCAATTACAAAATTAGCAGTCGATAACGTAGGAGCATCAGCTTATATATTTGATCAATATACCGGAAATAATCCAACAATCTATGCCTTGAGCGGAACAACTATTGCGTTTGATCTTACTGCCGTTCCAGGCCATCCATTCGAAATACAAACTCCACAGGGAGCCGCTTTTAATACAGGTCTTTTCCATGTTACATCTGACGGGACAGTATCAGTAGGAGCACAAGCACAAGGTAAAGAAAGTGGAGTGTTATACTGGAAAATTCCTATAGATGTAAATGGCGGCTATAGATATCAATGCACTGCTCATGCATCTATGGTAGGATCAATACAGATAAAGAACTTTGTATCTATTTAATACTGTCTTCTATCCCAGTCCCTGATTAGATTCTTAATTTTTCTTCTTGTTTCTGTGACATTGGATCTTGAATCACTAATATCCTCAGGCCTTGCATTTTTTGTCATTAAATCTAGATGTTGCTTATCTATTGCTCTGACCTGTTTTAACAAGGTTTGAACTAAAACTTTTAAATCGGTCTTCACGCGATCATTAGATATTTCTTCAATTTTATTTTGATACGAAGTGTATTCTTTTTGAAATTTTTCACTTTTTTCAAGTTGCAACATTTTCTAACTCCAAAATTGTTTCTATTTTTGTTCTCGTAATCTCATTGCTCAATGTATTTTTTAAACCAATATGTAAATTTTTTGGTAAAGCATTTAACGAACACCACGCATAGGTGTCTATATTATTAGAAGAAAATTCATTGTCTACTAAACATACGTATGTGCTATACTCAAAGCCGTTATCTCTAGATACGTATAATTCTATAGGCAATATTCTTCCGTCTGAAAATTTTTCTAATGTTTGTTCTGAATCTTCTAATAGGGTTTTGTTTCGTGAGAAAGTCGGCACAGTCCATTTTTGATCGCTTAGTATCAAAAATATTTTATGGCTCGATTTAGATAAAAATAATAAACCTGCTTTTTGATTCACAGCATTACTTATACTGGATCTAGTTCAATTCTCCAGTAACCTGAAAAATATTCACCCTCAAATGATTTAAGCCATTGCTCACCATTCCATTTGTATTGCACACCTGTGCGCAAATTTTGTATGTAAGTAGGATTGTCTGCATTACTAGGATCAAATACAGTTTGCCATTTTGTACCGGTCCATTCTACAATGCTGTTTTCAACTAATCTGTATGAAATTTGTGTGCTTCCGTCTGTTCCCTTCCATCCTTCTGGACCATCTATGTTGTTAGGATCGCCTATAGTTTCGAGTAAAAGATATCTTGTGCCTAAAGGAATATTATCTACACCATTCCATTTGTTTACAGGATTAAAGTTAAGAGGATCGACAATTGCATCAATGGTTCCTCGATCCGTTACTCCTTGTAAAACTGTGTTAGTTGGAATAGTATCTTGATCAAATGTTACAATTAATTGATTTTCATTAACAGGATTTACCGCAAATGTCCCAGCCATTTCAAAACCAGTAGGTTGTTTAAAGAAGATGCGACTGCTTCCTAATTTATATTTGCCTTCTACTTCTAGAATAGTGTTCCAGTTTATGTCATCACCGATTTTATATTCTATCTGTAAATTACCTAGACTTACAATTACTTGGTCTTTATCTACTAGAGTAAGTGTATAATCATACGGTTGACCGTTATCGGATTTTAATAACAAAACATTATAATCTATTGCGGGTACTCTAACTTCGGCATTTGCTTCGGCTGTGTTGTAAACCAGTGTTCCTAGATCTTTGACATCGCCTTCTTCTGTGAAAATATTAGCTATAATGTTTTGTACAACACCTAGTTTCTTAACTTTAGCAGGCGGTGTTATATAGATAGGCATAGTAAACTGCACAGTGCAAATATCTATGTCACTATCCACACCTTGGGGAATACTTCTGCTGGTAAAGGTTAAATTATTCAAGTAAACCACACTAAGACTGGTCCAGTCTATATAGTTGTCTGTGGTTTGTATTTCTAAACTGGGATTGAAAAGAACCAAAATTTGCTCTAATAATTGAAGTTTTTGGTCGGTATTAGAAGTCCAGATATCTGCTGTCATTGTTAATGTAAAAGGTGTCGGCATCAATCTTTCAATTGTATAAGATCCTCCTTGAGACCCTGTATATTGAGGATTACCATTTTCGTCAAAAGTGTAATCTCGTTCTCTTACATTCATCTTGCTAATAAAAGTAGGATCAGTCAATCTAGTATTATCTAGTTCTAATCCGGATATGTAGCAGGATACTCTAGGTACAGTAGGCATTTTGTTTTCTGAATTTTCTTTTATTATATTTGCTACTTGTCTAGTCAAGTCACCATACATAACAGGAACAGTTTTCTGTGTTCCGTCGCCGGCTTCGGTTTTAAAGCCTATAAAAATTCTCATAAATTGGGTGACATAGCGCCTTATTTGGGCGTCGTAAAAGAAATCCATTATTCGTCTGCCTTAGGTTTTAAAGCTTGAGACAAGCTCTGTCGTTCTTTAACTGTCTTGCCGCTTATTGTGTTTTCAGTAGGATTATTAATGAATGAAGATTTTTGTGTTTGTCTGCTGTCCTTACCTTCAAATCTTGCTCCTGATTCTACATCACTAGGTCCTAAATTGCTCATTGTCATTCTCACATCATCTTCTATTTTAACCCATCGGGCGCCGTTGAATCTAAATAATCTGTTCGGTAGGTAGTCGGTCCTTAGCGCGAACTGTCCTTCTACAGGATTGATAGGAAAACTTATGCCAGATGAAAAAGGAGCACCATTCTCTGGAATAGCGTCATCAGTCAAGTATCCGTTATACCCGCTTGCTTCTGGACTCATATATACAGTATCAGCAGTGTAGCTCATATATACCTGGTCGCCGTTATCGTCAAGGATAGGATCTCCATTAGCGTCTGTACTAGGTATAAGTTGAGTATCTAAATCAGCACTTACTAATTCTGCTTTACCGTCTGTATCTGTTTGTAAAGTATAGAATCTTTGTGTGTCGTAACCTGACTTAGGAGCATCTTCTTCTGCTTGATTCAGCACCGCTTCAGTGATTTGCATTTCTTTTTCATAGGTGCTCATTAGATCACGCAATGTGTCAGCTGGCCTATAGTATGCAGGTCCTTGCGTGCTGGTAGGATCTATGCCCTGCACTGGTTCTGTTACTATGTATTTTTCACCGTCAGAACCTAACACAACATCATTAGGTTGATATTGTATTTCAGGATTCCATATACCTTGATAATCTTCTTCGTTGGCAATAGCGTCTAGAATATCTTTGAACTCTTGACTGTCTACTAACGGAACACATTTAGCTCGATAAAGATGCGGATACCATAAAGGACTGAAGCCTTCTGCGGCTCTGTTCACATCTTCAATAACATAAAACCGTTTCAAAGCAAATTGTAAATCGTTTAAACCGTGTTCATCTTTTAAATGCGGTAGTTCGATAACATCTCCACTTATTATTTTACGCCCTAATTTTTCTACAGTGTCATTGATGTGAAACGTCATAAACAGTACATCGTTTTGAAGAAATAATCCGAATTGACTTAGATTAAAATCGATATCAGTTACGCTGTATACGCCTCGCAGTTGATAGATATCGTCATCATATTTTCGATCTCTATTTTCTAAAAATAACAGATCTTGAATATTGCTAACTGAATCTTGCGCATACTGTGGTGTCGTAGGAGAATCTCCGCCTTGAGAATCGCCAGGGCCTATGTACTTGTGTAATAAGACGTCTGTACCGCCAACTTGAAACTGTTCCCAAACAACTTTATCATAGAATTTGTAATCGTTTCCTTTTTCGGGACGATATAAACTTATGCGTGGAATAACCTTTCTCCTATTGTGTTTTTATATTTATCGCACGGATAAATAGTATTATGAGCCAAGTTGACATACTAAAACAAGAAGTTTTCGACTATTGTAGATTCATGCTAGGAGACGGCATGGTTGATGTCGAATTAGATCCTGAACACTATGAAACAGCTATGGAAAAATCTTTTGGTGTTTTCAGACAAAGAGCGGATAACGCCGTAGAAGAAAGCTATGCATTCCTTACTTTAGAAAAAGATCAAAACGAGTATATTTTACCTAAAGAAACACAGCAAGTGAGACAAATTTTTAGACGCAGCATAGGTTCTAGGAGTGCTGGAGGTTCTGGAGGCACGGTGTTTGAGCCGTTCAACTTGGCGTATACAAACACATATCTATTAAGTTCTACAAATATGGGCGGATTGTTAACCTATGAACTTTACGCAGGTTATCAAGAATTAGTTGGTAAGATGTTTGGTAGTTTTATCAATTTCACTTGGCATTCGCATAGTAAAAAGTTAATTATACAACAAAGACCTAGAGGATCAGAATTAGTTATGTTGTGGGTTTATAACGAAAAACCCGACGAAGTATTGCTTACTGATGTTTATTCTAAACAATGGATAAAAGATTATACCCTAGCAAACTGTAAAATGATGCTTGGACAGGCACGTGAAAAATTTGCAAGTATAGCTGGTCCGCAGGGCGGAACGGCATTGAACGGCGCCAGCTTGAAGGCCGAGGCTGCCGCAGAAATGGACAGATTAATTTTAGATTTAACTACGCAGGTTTCAGGCGGACAAGGCTACAGCTGGATAATTGGATAATGAAAGCATCAGAATTTATAACAGAACAAGAACACATCGATGAGTTTAAAAGAGCATTTAAACGAACTAAAAAAGGTGGACAGAAATTAAGGTTTAGATGTCCAAGCGGCCCGAGAAAAGGACGTATTGTATCTAAGCCTTCTGATTGTTTCGCCGCTCCTAACCCAGCAAAAGCTGCAAAAATGCGGGTTACTCGTAAACGCACAGGCGCAAGACAAGCACGCAAAGCCCGCAGAACCAAAATGGTTAATCCTTTCGCTAAACTAATGAAGCAACTTAACAAACGTTTGACTTGATCTTTTTGCAAATTCTAGTATAATAATAATTGCTTAGGAGAACTAAATGATTATTGGAATTTGCGGCTTTATAGGTTGCGGTAAAGACACCGTAGCGGACTATCTTATAAATCAACACGAATTTAAACGAGACAGTTTTGCAAACAATCTCAAAGATGCAGTATCTGTTGTATTTGGCTGGGATCGAGAACTGTTAGAAGGTAGAAGCAAGGAAGCACGAGATTGGAGAGAAGAAGTAGACACCTGGTGGGCAAACAAGTTGAATATGCCGACACTTACTCCCCGTTGGATTTTGCAGTATTGGGGAACCGAAGTAGCTAGGAAAGGTTTCCACAATGATATATGGGTCTATTCTCTAGAAAAAAAACTTGAAAATATTTCCTCTAATGTTGTCATTACAGATTGCCGTTTTCCTAATGAAATTAATTCTATCAAAAATGCCGGCGGAAAAATAGTTTGGGTACAAAGAGGAGATTTACCTTCCTGGTTTGAATTAGGGAAGGAAGGTGCTAAAGGAAATGTTAAAGCTAAAGATACTCTCGAAGTTATGGGGGTACATAGTTCAGAATGGATGTGGTTAAACACAGAATTTGATAAAGTTTTAGATAATAATAATGACTTTTTAGAACTTTACAATCAGATAGAAGATTTCTTAGAAGTCAGCAATTAGATCGCCTTGCTTCCAGCTACTACCTTCTTGTGCTAATTCTATTCTACAGTTAGCACATACAGTTTTAAGATTTTGCCTTCTACAGTTTTCGAGATTTCCATCTATGTGAAATACTCTAAAGATAGATTTATGTTTAGATTTGAAACCACATTTATCGCACTTATCTTGCATGCGATAACCAGTTCTATACCATCTCGGCACTCCGTAATTTAAACCGTGTTTTAAACAAGCCTCGCATAATTTTCTATAATAAGTTTTCCCCTGCTTTTTATAGTTGATAGCACAAGGCCGCATTCCGCATTTACACAATGGTCTCATGTATGTATTTAACTCGCCACACCTTTTCCGCCCCTTTTTAAGCTTTGATATACGGGCATTTTTTAAAACATACACTAAATACATTACACAACACTATTACCAGGAGATATGGGAATGGCATTACAATCACCGGGCGTTGAAGTAAACGTCATTGATGAAAGTTTTTACACACCGGCTGCTCCAGGCACTACACCACTTATTGTAGTTGCAACTGGAGAAAACAAGGCTAATGCAGCCGGCACAGGAACAGCACAAGGTACACTTGCCTCTGCTGTAGGAAATGCGTTTAGGATTACAAGTCAAAAAGAACTTGTAGATCTTTTCGGAGTTCCATTTTTTGAAAAGACCGCAAGCAGCACTCCTATTCACGGTTCAGAACGAAATGAATACGGTTTGCTTGCGGCATATAGTTTACTTGGTGTTTCTAATTCTGCGTTTATCGTAAGAGCAGATGTAGATTTAGATGCACTTGAAGGATCAGCTGAAGCTCCGGGAGCGAATCCGGATGATGGACAGTGGTGGGTCGACACTCGTGCAACAGCATGGGGTATCCAAGAATGGAACGGCGCAGCCATTGGCGATGGTGGACAAAGATTTGCTAATAAAGTTCCTACTGTGCTTACAGACGCTGATGTTGCAAAGATTGAACCTTCTGATTATGGCCGTAGACCTAGAGCAGGTGTAGGATCTATAGGCGATTATGCTGTAGTTTTTGAAACAGTAGACGGTTCAGGATCGTTTTTGGCAAACAAAGAAACTGCTAGAGTTTATTATAAGAGTGCCGGTAATACAGAAGCAGGCGTAGCTGCAGGCGAATGGGTACTTGTAGGATCACCACAATGGAAAGCAAGTTGGCCAACAGTGGTCGGCACTGCAACTGTAATAGGTACACTAACCACTGGCGATTTTACAATAAACGGATCAACAGTAAATATTACAGACGGCGACACCTTAGCAGATGTTGTAGATGAAATAAACGGACTGTCTATAGAAGGCATTACCGCAAAGGTTATGAATAGTGTTATTAGAATCTATTCAGACGGCACAGGTAATAATAACACGGTAGTTATTGGCGGCAACAACCCAGACGATGTAAATTTAGTTGCAGGCACCTACAACGGTGTAGCATTAGCGCAAGCACCCCATACAAGTGTTCCGCAATGGAAAGCTAACGACGACGATCGTCCTACAGGTTCTGTATGGATCAAAACCACAGAGCCAAACTTTGGTTCTCGTTGGAGAATTAAAGAATGGGATGCAGATATACTGTCTTGGGTTGAATACAGCGCACCGTTGTATGCTAACACACATTCTGCTTTGGCATCTTTAGATGCATCTGCAGGCGGGTTGAACATTCCTACAAACAGCTTGTTTGTTCAATATAATGCAGACGAAGAGTCAGGTAACGATGCGACTCCAGCTACAGCAACATTTAGGGTATGGAAGCGTAACAGCACAGGTACCACAGTTGCAACTTCTGCGATTATCGTTGATGGCACGTTCACCGCTGGCACAAATACATTTACACTACAAGAAAGTGATAACGGTTCTACCAGTCTTAGTTCAGCTGTGGAAATTAGTTTCCAAGCATCTGGATTGGCAGACGATGCATTTACAATTGCGGGTGCAATTAACAGTGCTGGTTTTGATAATGTAGAGGCCGGAGTTACAGACGATAACGAGTTAACATTAACGCACAAGCAAGGCGGCGATATTAGATTGACTGACAACACTGCATCTATTTCGAATATTTTTACTTCTTATTCAATAGACAGCAACACAGGAACTGGAAACTTCTACGAGCTTCCAAGCGGAGCGGCTGGTGATTCGTCAGGACAAACTGTGTATTTGATATCTAACTGGAAGCCATTAGCGGCAGAAGATTTCGAAGCAAGCCCTAATGATCCAGAAAATGAACCAAGTGATGGACAATTATGGTACAATCCTGAGTTTTCAGATGCAGACATTATGATTCATGATGGTACTACATGGGTTGGATATCAAAACTTTAGCGGTGCATATGCGTCAACTGACCCAGCAGGCCCGCAAGTTACTGCAACTGAGCCAGAAACACAAAGCGACGGCACTGCATTGGTAGATGGAGACTTATGGATCAACACTGGAAACATTGATGCTTATCCGGATATTTACAGATGGAACGGCGATCTACTTGAGTGGGTACAACTTGATACAACCGACCAAGTTACAGAAGACGGTATTTTATTCGCAGATGCACGTTATGGATTATCCGGTGCAACAGGTGACACTGCGGCAAGTATTGTAGATTTGTTAACTACAGATTTCGTTGATCCTGATTGTCCAGATCCAGCACTTTATCCTAGAGGTATGTTGCTTTTCAATCTACGCAGAAGCGGCGGCAATGTTAAGCGTTATGAAAACAACTACATTGATACTACCGTAGATAATGCTAGATTTAATGACGAAGCAATGTCAGGATATGCTACTGACAGATGGGTAACTGCATCTCCTAACAAAGAAGACGGAAGCGGATCATTTGGACAAGCGGCGCAAAGAGCTGTGGTTGTTCAAGCACTTAAAAGCACAGTTGATACAAGCCAACAAATTCGCGATACTGAAAGAAGAAACTTTAACTTGATTGCTTGCCCAGGATACACTGAGCTAATGAGCAATCTAGTGAACTTGAATATCGATAGAGGATTGACTGCTTTTGTTATCGGTGACACACCGTTTACACTTCCAGCAGATGCTACTTCGATAACTTCTTATGCTACTAATGAAAATTTGGTTATAGATAACAACGATGACGGTATTGTTACTTTTGATGAGTACTTAGGTGTGTTTTATCCGAACGGATTTACAACCGATCTAAGCGGGTCAAATGCTGTGGTTCCTGCATCACACATGATGTTAAGAACGATTGCAATTAGTGACAACGTAAGTTTTCCTTGGTTTGCACCAGCCGGTACAAGACGGGGAGGCATTACTAACGCAACTTCAGTAGGGTTTATTGACTCAGAAACTGGTGAATTCCAGACTGTAGCATTGAACGAAGGACAGCGTGACACGCTCTACACAAATAGTATAAACCCTGTAACATTCTTTACAGGAGTCGGCCTTGTCAACTATGGTCAGAAGACTCGTGCAAGAAATGCAAGTGCGTTGGATAGAATCAACGTTGCACGACTTGTTGTATATTTAAGAGGACAATTAGATAGATTAGCAAGACCATATGTATTCGAGCCAAACGATCAGATTACACGAAACGAAGTCAAACAGGCAGTAGAAAGCTTGCTATTAGAATTAGTAGGTTTAAGAGCTATCTACGACTTTGCAGTGGTATGCGATGAAACAAACAATACACCTGCTAGAATTGACAGAAACGAACTGTATGTAGACATTGCAATTGAACCAGTTAAGGCTGTTGAATTCATCTACATTCCGTTGCGTGTACAGAACACAGGAGAAATTTAAGATGCCAATTACTTCACTTAACAATTTAGGTGTACCAACAGATGCAGGCAACCAAGTTCTGTTGATGCCCAAACTGCGTTATCGCTTTAGGGTATTGTTGACAAGCTTCGGTGCTGAATCATCAACAGAACTTACAAAGCAGGTTGCAGACGTTACAAGACCTACGGTAAACTTTGAAGAGATGGAACTACATGTTTACAACTCTCGTGTTTATCTTGCAGGTAAACAGCAGTTAGAATCTATCCAGCTTACACTGCGTGACGATGCAACAGGTCTTGTACAAAAACTTGTAGGACAGCAACTACAGAAGCAGTTCGACTTTGTCGAGCAAGCTTCAGCTAGAAGTGGTATTGACTATAAGTTTACCACTACCATCGAAATCTTAGACGGTGGTAATGGCAACGCAGAGCCGAATGTGCTTGAAACTTTTAGAATGTATGGTTGCTTCTTACAGAATGTTAACTACAATGAATTGGCTTATGATTCCAATGAGCCAGCAACAGTTACGTTAGCTATACGTTACGACAACCTTGAGCAATATGCTGCGGGAGAAACCGAAGTTTCGACAGTAGGAGGTATAGGTGCCGCTGTAGGCAGAGCTATTGCAAGCGAAGCCGCTACAGGAGGCGGTTCTGTAGAGTAAAGATATACTTTAAAAAAGCCCAGATTTTTCTGGGCTTTTTTTGTGGCTAAATATTAGTATGGCAAATAAGTTTTCACAATTTTTAACCGGACTAGGTACAGGAGTGGTTAGTCCTAGAGGTACTCCTAGTACTTATCAACATGCAACAAGATTGTTTATTGACGACAGTTTTAGACTTTCACCAAGAACAAAATTTAATTATTTTGTTAATTTTGAATTAGATCCAGCTGCGCTTAAGGTTCCGCAGTTTGACAGAGGTAAAATAGAAGAAGCAGGATTGTTAGTAAAAAACCTATCCTTGCCAAGTTATAATTTCGATACAGTCACGAAAAATCAATATAATAGAAAACGTGTTCTGTACAAGATGTTAAATTATGAACCTCTATCTTTAACTTTCCATGATGACAGTGATGGTGTTACAAATGCGCTATGGGCAATATATTATGGGTATTATGTAGCAGACAGAAGTTTACCAGATATAGCATACGACAATAATAAATATTCCACAATTGCTGCCAAAGAAAATGCCAGTTTTAGATATGGTTTAGATAATGATATAAGTGCACCTTTAATAAGAAAAATTAATTTATACACAATGAGTCGTCAACGATTTTTAAGTTATAGTTTAATTAATCCTAAGATAACCAAGTGGAATCACAGTGATATGGATTATTCTTTATCTGAGCCAGCACAAAATCAAATGACTGTGGAATTTGAAAGTGTTCAATATGGAGGCGGCAGAGTAGATTACAATTCGCCGTCAGGATTTGCAAATCTACATTATGACGCGGCTCCATCTCCTCTAAGTGTTGCAGGCGGCGGAATAAGTTCGCTTACAGGGTCAGGTGGTGTTTTAGATGGTCTAGAACAAATATTCGGCGCGGTGAGCGACGGTACAGCATTCGACAGTCCGGAAAATGCTTTAGCTACAGTAGCAGGAGCAATTAATACCTATGAAAACCTTAAAGATCTAGACAGTGATGCTTTAGCAGGAGAAGCACTTAGTTTACTTTCTAGTCCACAAGGTGTCGAAACCTTAGCCAATACTATCAGTGGAGTTGCTGGCACAGTGTTTCCTAAAGCCGCTGCACAAGCACGAGAAACTAGAGCTGTAGAAAAGAAAATTACTGATATAGATCAGAGTGGAAGAGTTAGAGGAGGGTTATAATGGCTACCAATCTACCTCCAAAAGAAATAAATGATAGCGGTGCCGCTACAAGAATCTTTTTTGATCAGTACGGGGTTAAACCTACAGAATACAAGGCAGTGGAAGTAGATGCTGCCGTTAATTTTTTCAACAGTGCAGGGTTTGGAAATGATGCGTCAACAGTGAGTGGACTTTCTATATTAAAGCAGGCTAAGCGAGAAGGTGTAAGCGTTTTCGTAATTCTTGATGGATTAAGAAAATTAAACGCAGTTCAAATTAGCACCTTAGTTGCTCAAATTTTAAATAGCAACAGAGTTCCTACCAGTGCTTTAGGATTTAGAACCAACGTAACATCCAACGATAAATCAAGAGAAATATCAGCGTAATGCCTAAATTTGCTCAAGGAAAATTCGAACCAAAAAACCCTACAAAATATGTAGGCAATCGAACTCCAATGGCAAGGTCCAGCTGGGAATTTGTGTTTATGAAAATGTTAGATGAACACCCCGGGGTTGAAAATTGGGCAAGCGAAAGTGTACAGATACCATATCGAGACCCTTTTACAGGAAAGCAAACTATATATGTGCCTGATTTTTTTGTTGTGTATAAAAATAAGAATGGTAAGAAACTTGCTGAATTAGTAGAAGTTAAACCCAGCAATCAAACTTTGAGAGAACGAGTAGGACGAAGTCGTTATAATCAAGAACAATATGTTAAAAACCTAGCCAAATGGGAAGCAGCGAATGCCTGGTGTAAACAGCAGGGTATTAAGTTTCGTGTTATAAACGAAGACGACATTTTCCACACAGGTAAAAAAAGAAGATAAACAATCTAAGTTCCGATAAATATTAGCATATAATTGGAAAATGTTATGACTAAAAAATTGGAAGAGCTTTTCGATTTGGAATCAAAAGAAACAATCGATCAACAAGAAAAATCATTAACTGAACCGACACATGAGCAAGTCAAAAGCCTAGACGATAGCTACAGTGCTGTAGAAGAAATCACACGAGATTTACCAGCAGTGGCTGAACTAGACGAAATTGATGACAAAGAATTAGATGCATTAGCAACTAAGTCGGAACAGGCCTATGACGATCTCATGGATCTAGGAATGAATGTAGAAGTTCGTTACAGCGGTAGAATTTTCGAAGTTGCAAGTTCTATGATGAAAAATGCAATAGATGCAAAAACAGCTAAAATAGATAAAAAATTAAAGGCAGTAGATGCTAAATTGAAGAAATATAAAATCGACAAAGATTCTAACCCTGCAGGTGACGATGTAATTAGCGGAGAGGGATTTGTAGTAACAGATCGTAACGAGTTGCTTAAAAAACTTGGCGGAAAGGAATAAATACTATTATGAAATCATTTAGAGAATATCTTGTTGAAAGCAAGAAAGTTTATAGTTTTAAGGTTAAGGTAGCTGGTGAGTTGCCTGAAAATTTCTCTGATAATCTTAAATCAAGAATGGACAAATACAGTGTTGCAACTTTTGAGCAAGTAGCAAAGACCCCTGTTCAAAAATTACCAATAGATTTTCCTGAATTAGAAAACCAAGAAGTAACTGTGTTTGAAGTCGTAACTGAATATCCAGTGACTGGTCCTTTAATTGAAAAAGAATTAAAAGAAATCGGACTAGACTACAAGGCATACAGAGTGCGTGGTAGCCAAGAGCCGTCTGAAGTAGATCAAGCTATGCAGGTTGAAGACGAGTCTGATAAAGAAAAAGAACCGTTGCTGAGTGATCCCGAATACAAAGAGGCAGAAGGCATAGATGCAAAAAGTTATTTTGGTGATGACTTTAATGCTTCCTTTTTACAAGATCTACAAAAAGCACGAGAAGAACACATGAAAGAAGCAGGCTGTGATCCTGCAAACCCAAAGGAATCAGCATAATGGATTTTAAAGAACTCCTAACTAAGATGACAGATTTAGATGCAGATCAAACAAATACTGTAAACGAAAATGATGCAATGCTACCTACTATGCCGCAGGCAACTGAACCTACCATGAGTGTCAATATGAATGCACAAGGCGATAGCATAAAAGACTTGCTTCATATTCTATCTAAATTAAATAATGATGTAGTAGGTCTTGATAATGACGGCGATGGCGACCATGATTTAAGCGATCACGAAATGGAAGCATATGCTAATGAACCCGATGAAGAGATTAAAGATATTGACTACATGGTTAATAAATTAGCAGGCGGAATGAATAAGCCAAAAGATACATATGATGTTGTATCGAAAGGTGATAATCCGATGCAGAAAACGCACAAAGACATGGTTGAGCATTTTCGCAAGCAATTAGAGACGAAACTTAGAGAATACAAGGAAAAATAAATGGCAGATTTAACCACATCGACTATCGGCGGCGGCAGTTCAGAGTTAGTAAAGAGAAATCCACAATATCATGTAAGCGGAACTGGTCCTGCATCGTTAGATTTATCAATTCCTCTTTATAATGGTAACAAGCCATTAACTTTCTTTGAGCTAGATTTTGGAACAGCAGTTAACACACAACTAGATCCAGAAGAAGCAATTAATGTGTGTATTGAAATTGTACAAAAATATGCAACAATTGTAATTCGAGGTGACTTACATAGCACAAACCAAGTTATGACGTTCGCCATAGAAGCACCGAATGATTCGCTAGATTATGACGGTAATGGAGCAGAAACTCTTGTAGAACAGATCGAAGATGAAATTATCGCACTTGGTGATCAGAGTGCAGGAACTCCAAACCAAATTGATTATACGGGTGTTACTTGTACAGTAAAGACTTCACTCAATTTAGCATAAAAATATAATTAAAAATCAATAGGGCTATAAAGCCCTATTTTTTTGGTTAAATAAATGCATGGGTAGATCGTTAGAAGGTGTACAAATTAAAAAGGCCCATGCGCCTCAAAAGTATACCGCACAACAAATCGAAGAATTAGAAAAATGCATGGATCCTGTAGAAGGACCTTTATATTTCTGTAAAAATTTTCTAAAGATACAGCACCCTACTAGAGGATCAATTCCTTTCGAACCTTATGGATATCAAGAAGGTTTAATTGCATCCTATCATGATTATAGATACACAGTTGCAATGCTACCGAGACAAATGGGTAAAACAACCTGTGCAGCTGGCTATTTGTTATGGTATTCTATGTTTACTCCTGAGGCGCAGGTTCTGATCGCCGCACACAAATATACTGGAGCCCAAGATATCATGAATCGATTTCGATACGGGTATGAACAACTTCCAGACCATATTCGTGCTGGCGTGTATACTTATAACAGAAATAGTGTTGAGTTCGATAACGGAAGTCGAGTTGAGGCAACCACTACCACTGAGAACACCGGACGAGGTAAATCATTATCGCTTATTTACTGTGACGAGTTTGCGTTTGTACAACCGCCTGAAAAGGCCTCAGAATTCTGGACAGCATTGTCGCCTACACTTTCAACAGGTGGTAAATGTATTGTAACATCAACACCTAATTCGGACGAAGACCAATTTGCTTTGATATGGACAGAGGCTAATAAAAAGTTTGACGAGCATGGCAATGAACAAGAAACAGGAACCAATGGTTTTTATCCTTTTTTTGCACATTGGAGTTTACACCCGGATCGAGACGAAGATTGGGCCAAACAAGAAATAGCCAAGATAGGTGAAGAAAGATTCAAACGAGAGTTTGAATGTGAATTCTTAATCTATGACGAAACACTTATAAACAGTGTAAAACTTGCAGACTTAGAAGGAAGTGAACCAAAAACTAAAATGGGTCAGACACGCTGGTATAAAGATGTTGACCCCAGGGCTTCTTATCTAGTTGCTTTAGATCCTAGCTTAGGAACCGGAGGCGACTACGGTGCTATACAAATTTTTGAAATGCCATCTATGGAACAGGTTGCAGAATGGCGTTCTAACACTACTCCTGTTCAGCAACAGGTAAAAATAATGCGAGAAATTCTAAAAAGCATCCATGAGCAAGGAGTTGAAAAAGGCGGTACACCTCAGATTTATTACAGTGTTGAAAATAATACACTTGGTGAAGCGGCTCTAATAGTAATAAATGATATAGGCGAAGAAAATTTCCACGGTTTATTTTTAAGTGAGCCGATAAGGAAAGGCCATGTAAGACGTTATAGAAAAGGATTTAACACAACACATAAGACTAAGATTTCAGCATGCTCCAGATTTAAGAACTTATTAGAAACAAATAAAATGAAGATACACTCTAAACCTTTAATATCGGAGCTAAAAAACTTTGTCGCAACAGGTGTTGGATTTAGCGCCAAAGGAAAGCAGTCTGATGATTTAGTTTCGTCTTGTTTGTTAATTGTACGAATGGCGGCTGTTCTTGCAGACTGGGATCCTAAAATTTACGAAAAAATGGCCGAACAGGTCCAAGAGTCAGAAATGCCAATGCCTATCTTTATTAGCGGCATTATCTGATAAATACTTAATATGAATGCAACGAACAATATAGCAGAAGATTTATTCAATAAGATCAGAAGTAGATTTCAAGGTCTTAAATTAGGTGAGGAGTCGGGAGAAATTACGATTGAACCCGAACAAGCTCGTTTTTTTGATTTTAATTATATGGATGGCGAAAATCCCATCGGGCATATCTCTATAAGTATTGCAGAAGAAGGATCAATGAAAGTTTACTTTTCTGCAAATATCACAGAAGATATGAATAATACCCAACAAAAACGTTGGTACAATTTTTTACGAGAACTCCGTCAATTTGCAAAGAAAAGGCTTCTAAGTTTTGATGTTAGAGACATTACAAAAGATTCTTTAGATAAAAGAGATTACGAATTTTTAAAAAAACATTCAACAGCACCATTAGGAGAACCAAACACCGTACCGGTCGAGGAAAGTATTATGAACGAGAGTAATTTATTTGGTACAAAAACACAAAGCTTTCAGAAGCTTCTTGATACAAAACTAATAATTAAACACAGCAAGAAAATTCCTGAAGAGCAGTTTGAAAACAGCAATGCAAGAACTAGAAATATAAGTTCTTTGTTTATTGAAAACCAGGAAGGAGAAAGATTTAAATATCCATTCGTTCATTTAGCTGGTGCAAGAGCAATGCAAAGACATGTTGCCAACGGCGGCAATCCATACGATAGTATTGGGGAAAGCATTGTAGGAATGAGCCAAGAAATAAGCCAACTTAAAGGTTTTTCTAACTATGTCACTAGGAATAATCTAGTGAACGAAAATACATCAAACATTGTAGAAAAGGCATCCGAAAGATTAAATGGGTTAAAAGAACAACTTAAGAAAATGTCAAAACAAAAGGCATACGAATCATATGTTGAAACTTTTGAAGAATCACAAAACATTGAATTACCAGAAACTGTTAGGCAGGATCTTAAATCAATGTTTACAGTTATCAGTTTCAAAGAAGAAATGGAAAACGTATTTCCTGTGCTTTATAAATTAATGAAAGAAGATGATTTAGGCTATGAGGACATAGTCTCAATGACAACACAAGAATCAGAAAAACCAGAACACAAAACAAAAACAGTCGAACCTTTCGAAGATTTTGAACATTGGGCTATAGCGTTAGGAGAAGAAAGTGCCATTGCAAGTAGAAATGCCGAAGAAAAACAAATTGCTCTGAGAGAACTTAACAATTTAGTCGGTAAGGATTTTCCTGCAGGTGTGAATGGAACCAACGGTATCCAAAGTTTAGAAGGAATCATAGATGATCCTGCTTTATACGCTGAAATAAAAACAATTGCAAAAGAAGATCCTGATCAAAATATTTCTCCTTTGATTAAACAATGGTTAGAGGAAAATGTTCCGGATGTAGTCGATGAAATAGATTTTAAAGATATTGATGAAGCGTCAGATGACGAACCTCCATTCGAACCAGACGATGAAACAACCGACAAAGACGAATTTGGTAATCCTATCAAAAAGAAAAATGTAGCAAAACATCTCGCTAAAAAAGGTATGAAGAAGGCAATGGACAAAGACACTATCAAGGAAGTTGCTGACTTTGTGATGAGCCATTATGACAGAGATCAAGGCACATTCCCTAAAGGTCCTACAGCAGTAGCACAAAGTGTTGAAAAGAAGTTCGGTGAAATGGCAGGCGCGGCTGCACAAAAGATGGTTGAAAGAATGGCGCCTCAACAAGATGCTGACATCGTTAGTGAAGAAGATCTTGACGAAGCAACAAGACGCGAATTTATGGATCTGCTTGCGAAAGCAGGTATCGGAGCCGCAGCCGCTGGAATCGGTGGAGGCATTGGCGCAATGAAAGCTGGAGAATTAGCCGACAAAATGACCGGCGGCGGCGCTTCAAAAGATGACGAGTCTGGCATTGATATTAAACCAAGACAATATCCAGATCCAAAGATAGTAGATCTTTTAGTTAAGTTTGTTAACGAAAATGGATATGACAGACTTGATGCTAAAATGCAAGAAATAGAAATGTTTAAAAACGATCCTAAGAAGTTCCAAGATTATAAAGATGCGGTGGATAAAGAATTAGGCAAAGATGAAACTGTCGCTGATCTTAAAAAATTAGCAGGACTTAGAAAAAACGCCTAGCAGGACTTTAAACGTCCTGCTGACATTCTTGTTTAACTTCTTCCCACACCTGCACAGCAGATAGCTGTTTTGGATCTTGTAAATCCTGCCATTCTTCTTCTGATACTTCTTTTGTGATGAACACCGTGTAAGGGTGTCCGTCTGTTCCATACAGTGTTACAGTATCAGTTCCGATGGGCGAACTTGCCGCACGATCCAGTGCCCTTGCAAGTTCTCTAAGTGCTTTACGTTCTCCCACGATGTATGCGGTGCCCTGCGGTTCTTTGTGCGGAGATAAATGCAGTCTTGATAAAACGTTCATGATAGATGTGCAACCTCTTCTAATCCAAGTTTCTTGTATCTATATACACTAACATACTCTGAGCTATTTTTATACCCCAATTTTCCAGTGCCCCACAATAACTGCTTGTCTCTAAAACTTACAGCATTCTTAAGAATAACATCGAGATACTTTCCGTTGCCTGTGCCCAATGTAACAAATGTTATGTAATCTTTGGGTCCGCTTTTGAACACACGATAGTTTGCCACAAGACCGCAAAACTCTACCTTACCGGGTTGTCTGCGTTCTTGACAGGCAGGTATAAATCTATCACTGCGCCATTTGCCCATCTGCCTTAGTTCGTTGATCTCATCACCTTGTGTGATTGCTGGAACCGCACCTGCTAACTTGGCTTCCTGCCAATACACCCAACGGGCATATGAACCTTTGCAGTGTTTCAGTGCCGCTTGCCAAAATGCCTTGCGATTGTGTGCTTTGTTGTATGCCAACGCCCAAATCAGTCTGCCTAGATTGATAGCGTGTGCCCTGCATAAACCAAAGTGGCTGAGTTCTTTTAGTGCAAGAAACACTTCTTCCTTTCGAGGATGGTCTCCTACTAGACGCATAAACTCAAATATTTTTTCTTCGTTGCGTTTTGCAAATGCTCTACGCCACATGTCTGCTTCGTAGTGGTCACAGCCCAGTATTTCTGATATAAGGCTGATTGCATCATCTTCATACACTATAGTGTTGTTAAAGTTGTCCTGGCTCCAATCTTGAAAGAAACTGGCCTTGCGTCTGCCCATTGTTGCAACAGGACGTATCAGTGCCGTGGCAAGCACACAGTCTTCCCTTGACTGCGGCTTGATTGCTTTGCACAGTCTTTTCATTGCAGGAGACTCTGCTTGTGTGACTCCTAGGACATCGCCGGACGAAAGCAGTTCTGCGGTTGCTTCGTCTCTTTCAGGATAATCCAATATATGCTTGTCGCTGATTTCCCACAACTGGCTTAGTCCTCTGTTTGCCAGTATGTCTATTTTAAAGTGATCAAGATCTTCAATCTCATACTTGTCTAACAGTATTTGATTCTCTGCGTTCAACAAACTCTTTGGTATGGGCCTGTCAAATATAAGAACGCCGCCACAATGTTTGCTTATACA
>Ga0209953_1000074_pt1 | contig 39048 bp, 36 predicted proteins | sample SalPonred_H2O_MG_FD_185713 | JGI IMG/M metagenome (GOLD analysis project Ga0209953, IMG submission 185713) | Salt pond water microbial communities from South San Francisco under conditions of wetland restoration - Salt Pond MetaG... | ecosystem: Environmental > Aquatic > Non-marine Saline and...
AACTCGTCTTTAACCGGGAGTGGAGCGTAACCACACCTCCCCACCAACAATGTCGGTGAAGTGTTACGGTAGCACATCAGTCTCCAAAACTGAGGGCCGGGGTTCGACTCCCTGCACCGATGCCATACAAAAGGAACAAAACAATGAAACGAAAACCCAACAAGGTTCTTAAGTTTAGGAACCCGGCTGTAGCAGCAATACGATTTCGTAAGTCTGGTGCACACGATAAGACAAACAAAGCAAAACGCAGAAGTGCAAAAGTTGCATTTCAACAATCAGTGGACCCTTAGCTCAGTTGGTTAGAGCACCTGACTTTTAATCAGGGTGTCCTCGGTTCAAATCCGAGAGGGTTCACCATTATTTTGATGATACACTAACCGATGACGGGAGGGGGTTTGAGATACTGCCTGCCAAGATGGTTTGACTCCATATAGTGTATCTTCTAAACAATGAATATTGTCCAGTAGCTCAATCGGGAGAGCACAGAGCTGATAACTCTGAGGTAGTAGGATCGAAACCTACCTGGACAACCAAACAATGGCCCCATAGTTTACGCTGGTTAGAATACTGGACTTTCAATCCGGAGAAACGGGTTCGACACCCGTTGGGGCTACCATACTACTGGGAAGTAGTTCAGCGGCAGAGCGCCTGACTTTGAATCAGGATGTCGGAGGTTCGAATCCTCCCTTCCCAACCAAAACAATGTTGACGTGGCTCGAATGGCTTAGGCGTTGGATTGCAAATCCAAAATATGCAGGTTCAAATCCTGTCGTCAACTCCAAATATAGTGATGTAGCTCAGTGGTCAGAGCGACGGTCTCATACGCCGTGGGTCGGTGGTTCAAATCCACCCATCACTACCAAACAATGCCTTGGTATCCCCTCTGGCTACGAACCAGTAGAAAGGGTAACTGGACACATGCGGGTTCGACTCCTGCGCAGGGCGCCAAATAAAAGGTTGACATTGTGTGTGCAATGTGCTATACATAGTGTAACAAAGAGATACCGAGGCGACGAACTGAGTAGTATAGGCTTTACCAGAGTTTATACAAAAGACGGCGTCAGGCATGTGAGATAAAGTGCTGGTAACACTGGACTTGCTGGTGGGTTCGACTTCCCACGCCCCGGTCAAAATATTAGAATAGGCTGAGTTTAGTGTTTCTCGAGATAAACTATTCCAGTCAATCGTCCGCCCTCTGTTCCCACCGTGGTCGGTCTAAAGTGACGTTAAGCCAATAAAAAGTTAACGGTGGGCCGTATTATTTTTGAAGACACACTATTAACAAAACAGCCGTGGCTGGCTCCCGAGATAATAGCGCTCACTTGTTCGTTCGTGAAAAAAGCTATAGTGTGTCTTTTGAATAATAAAATTCACTATGTAAGAGGTCGACATCTTATGTAGAGAGAACACTGCATACGTCACAGGGCTGCTCGGCGTATCGGGAAACACGGTCTGAGTCATAGCTCAGACGCAGGGGTAAAAGTCCCAATCGTGAGATGGCCCAGGAATTAAAAAGAACAGGTGACGGCAATCACCTTCTCTGAGAGACTACTCCTCTGCGTTTTGCCGAATGCAGGTTGCGGTAGACTGTTTGGTCTAAGCGGAAGGACGCTGGGTGGTATGCCCAGAGATGCGGGTTCGAGTCCTTGCAGCAGTTTTGCTCTCAGAGAGAAATTAATGCCCAAGTAGCTGATGTGGTCTTAGCGCCAAGTTGAAGCCTTGGAGATGTTCGTTCGATTCGAACCTTGGGCACCACCAATATACCCCCGCCGCTGGGCCGGAGTTGGGTCTTCTAAACCCGAACTGGATGAGTTCGATTCTCTCCGGGGGTACCATACATGTTCTGGCTTAGTGTTAGCGGTAAGCACGACTGGTTGTGGTCCAGTTAGGGTCCGTTCAAATCGGACAGCCAGGACCAAAACACAAAGGCACGCTCGGCAACGGGTGTGCCTTTTCTCTTGACTAATCGGTCTCGGTGTTGTATACTACTATAGAACTAGAGGACGAGATATGAGCAGAGATATTTGGATTATAAGCGACACACATTTTCGGCACGCCAACATTCTAAAGTTTACAGACAGCACCACAGGCGACTTGGTTCGCGGTGATAGATTTGCTGACGTAGACGCAATGGATGAACACATGATTGAGCAGTGGAACAGCGTGGTCAAGCAAGGTGACATTGTGTATCATCTAGGCGACGTTGTTATGGGCGACAAGGAATGGTTCAAAAAGAACTGGCCTCGACTGAATGGTAGCAAGCGTCTTATTGTGGGCAATCACGATGACATTCCATTCCTTTCAAGTGGCGGCTTTTTTAAGAAAGTACAGATGTGGCGAATGTTTCCAGAGTTTGGATTGATGTTCAGTCATGTGCCATTACACGAAAGCAGTTTGCGTAGAGGTGCTCCTAATGATCCTGATGCTCCTATACTTACAAACATACATGGACACATTCATCAGAATCCAAGTCCAGAAGGCCCGTATCGCAACGTAAGTGTAGAAGCAATCAACTACACCCCCGTTCATATTGAAGAATTGAGAGTGAAATAATGTTTAGTGTAGAATTTGATTGGGACGAAGTTTGTATCACCATAATGGACGACACAGGCTATCACGGTGATCTAAAAGTACACGCATTTGACGATATTGTTTATATCACTCAAGATGATCCTGAATTAGATACTACACATATATTAGAAATCAATCCTGCTATGTGGGAAGAACTTATGACAGCAATTCATAGTCCTGAAGGATTCTTTATGCGCGGAACTAAACATTCACAAAACCATTAATAAAAAGGTAAAAGAAGATAACAATGACGTATAAAACTGTAGAAACATATGTAGAAGTAGAAGTTGATCTCGATGAATGGGACGATGATGAACTTGCAGAAGAACTGCGTGATCGTGGGTGGTTTGTTAGCAAAGTAGACACAGGTGTTGAAAAGTTTCAACGAGAAGACTTTGATCTGTTGATGGACTTGGTTGACGCTAGCAGCAATCCCTTGTATACTAAAAGCACACTAAGAGAAAAACTGCTAGGAGCAAGATATGGCTAAAGTATTGATGTGTGATCCGCCCAGCGGTTGGAAGTATGGGTTTCCTAAACCTGTTCACGAAGAATATCATACGCTTGGCGAAGATTTTGATTTGCTAAAGTGGTTAGTCAGCGAAGGCTATCCACAGGCAGAGATCGATGCGTGTGGTGATCACTTTTATTGTAGATATTGGGAAGTCGATGAAGATCAAATCGAAAACTGACAGCAAGAAACTTGTTCGTGATTGGAAGATCAAACTATACAATCAAGGCAAACTGACAGAACGTGAAATAAACAAGCGAGCTCGAGAGTTTGCTAGAAAAGGTATGAAACCGTGAGAACACAACCAGACTACATCATCCGTCAGTTAGAGCAGCACAACAGCCGACTGGATAAAGAAGCGATTCTCAAAGATGCTTTTGATGAAGGCTTGCCGGAGTTCTTTGAAGGTCTTAAGATGGCACTTGATCCACTTGTAACATTTGGTGTTAAGCAGGTTCCTGTGCGCAAAGATCAGGAAGAGGGACAAGGACTACCTTGGGAAACATTTGTAGAACTAGCAATGCGTCTAGCAGGGCGTGATCTAACAGGACACGCTGCTCGCGACTCAATCGAACTTGCTATGAGCGTAGCAACTGACGAACAATGGAATGACTGGTATCGCCGTATCCTCATCAAAGACCTACGCTGTGGTGTTAGTGAAAAGACCGTTAATAAAGTAGCACCAGGTACGGTGCCTATATTCACTTGCGCACTTGCCCACGACAGCCTCAAACACGAAAAGAAAATGCAAGGCAAGAAACAGATTGAAATCAAACTTGATGGTGTGCGAGTGATTACTATCATCCGTGGCAATAAAGTAGAAATGTTCAGCCGCAACGGAAAACAGTTTTATAACTTTGGACACATTATTGAAGAGATAGAAGCTGTAGTTAAGGAGTATCCTGTGCCATATCCGCTAGTGCTAGACGGCGAAGTAATGAGTGCTAACTTCCAAGACCTCATGAAGCAGGTACATCGCAAAGACGGGAAGCAAAGCACTGACGCTGTGCTACACTTGTTTGATACTATTCCGCTAGGTTGCTTTATGAAGGGCGAGTGGGACAAGCCACAGAGCTTCCGAAGTGAAATCACCAAGCATTGGGTAGAAGATCACAAAGACGTCTTAGAGCACGTACAAGCACTGGATTGGGAAACGGTTGATTTAGACACCCAAGAAGGACAAGAACGCTTTACAGCACTAAACAAAGCGGCTGTAGAAGGTGGTTACGAAGGTGTAATGATCAAAGACGTAGATGCGCCTTATGAATGTAAGCGAACACACGCCTGGCTTAAAGCAAAGCCATTTATTGAAGTAACATTGGAGGTTGTAGATGTTGAACAAGGAACAGGACGAAATGAAGGAAGACTTGGAGCACTCGTATGCCGCGGTGAGGATGATGGACGGATGGTTGAAGTCAATTGCGGTAGCGGGTTTAGCGATGCTGATCGTGATGATTTTTGGCTCAGCCGGGACACTCTTGTGGGGCAACTTGTAGAAGTAAGAGCAGACGCTATTACACAAAATCAAGACGGCACCTACAGCCTACGATTTCCACGCTTTAAAACATTCCGCGGATTTGAGGTTGGAGAAAAACTTTGACAGACTATGTAGAACACTTTAAAAACAAATACCGTGCTACTGTGTCAGAGAGTCGTATGCGTTATACTATTCCTAAACCCTTCAAAGTATGGGACGATGCAAACTTCGATGAGCCGTTTGAAGTAGAAAATGGTGTTCAGATTGATATGAGCCAGCGTGACTTCGATCAGCTTGTTCATATGGAAAAACACTTTTATGAGACTATGAATCGTTCAGGACCTTATATAGGAGATCACGCAAAATACATTATAGAAGAACACGAGCGAGAAAGTCGTATTCGCAACAAAAATCCTGGAGTAAAGAAGGCATACGAAAAGTATCAAACACTGTTAAAAATGGTAGACAGTTACTATGATTGAAGTACCGTTTAGTATTGAAAGGCACGATGCCGAAAGTCACAATCCGCTGAGCACTTGGATTCAGCGTAACTGGGATATGCCTTGGCTGATGTATTTGTTAGAAAATACCAAAGGTATTGAAACTGAAAAGTTTTATGATCCGCCCACTGATATGTACCGTGTGAATTTTAAGTTCAACTTGGACCCAAAAAAAGAAACGTTTTATAGGATTAAATATGGCTATGGAATATAAACTGCCTGTGCTGTACAGCAGAGCAGACCCAAAGACTCGTAGAGAGATACGTGAGCAATATGTGCGAGAACAAGGTGGCTTATGCTATTGGTGCAAACAACCATTAACAGGTCCGGCTGCCAAACATATTACACAAAAGAAAATCAACTGGCGATTGTTTCCTCCGGGGTTTCGCAAACACCCTGTACACCTACAGCATGACCACGGTTCGGACTTGACAGAAGGCGCAGTTCATGCTATATGTAATGCAGTAATGTGGCAATATCACGGGAGATAAAAATGACACGTAAATATGACGTTCCAAAAACCTTTGAGATTGACAGTGAAATTGCTGATCGCATTGCAATGCAAAGTTTGAAGCAGCACTACAACTATGCACTAGAAGACATGGACAACTTTGTGCTGCATCAAAAGGGCCACCCGGAGGACTATGATCGCAATGTCAAACTCAAACATGCTCTCGAAATAGTTCTTGACTATTACGGCGAATGACCGTATACTCTTATTAAATTAGATGAGAGGCGCACAATGGCAAAGTATGGTCCTAAGGTATTTGCTAGTGAAACTATCAATACAAAAGGTCACTGGGCAGTTGGTACAATTTGGAACGCTGAGGGTTCAAAAGGCATATATAACATTGAGATGGTGGACAAAGGCTTTACATGCGATTGTCCAGCATTTAAAAAGTGTAAACACATCAAAGCAGTAGAGGAAGCATTCAATGGCTAAAGCAACAACAGCACGTAAAAAGAAAACGGTACGAGCGACACGCCGTGGCACAAATAAACTTCCTTTGATGCCTGCTAAAATTACCTGGAACAGAGCCAAGTGGTACACTCACTATGAAGTTGAATCAAAGGAGTGGCTAGAGCGTGTCAAACTCTATATCAAAAATAACTATGATAAGACGGTTGTGTCTAATATTAACAAGCTACCAGACTGGAAAGTTGCTGGGAAAAGTCATTGGGCTTGCGCAGCGTATTGCTTAGAAAACATTCCTAGCATTGTTCCTCTAGAATACAAAGAAGGCATTCACAAATGGATTCTTGATCTTGCGGAAGAAGGTGCTGCGGTAGCACAAGAAAAGAAAGCCGAAGAAAAGACCAAAAAGAATGTGTATGTGCCTACTATCCAGGAACGTATTCGTGATCAGTCTGTTGATATGATCGAAGACATTGACGATTGGTTGGAAACTTGGATTGAAGATCCTGCTACATTTGATCCTAAAGGGTTTGACTTCAAAAAGCACTTTGATAAACTACAACCATCACAAGCACACGCTCGCAAGATGAAAACATTCTATGATGGTGTACTAAACGACTATGACGAACTAGAGCGTATGCCCACTGCTGGACAGCTGAAGAAGATGAGCGAGCATGATCAAGACATGTGGACACAACTTAAAGAAGGCTACGCACATCTCAAAAAAGCAGATATTAAAAAGTTCCGCACAGCTATTGAAGAACTAATGGCAGCATTGGACTTTATTATCGATAGTGCTAAAGCAACACGCAAGCCACGCAAATCCAAGCCCAAGAGTGCTACTAAGCTAGTAGAAAAGCTCAAGTATGCTAAGACTGACGAGAAGTATAAACTAGCATCAATTGATCCTACACTAATTGTAGGTGCTAATGAACTTTGGGTGTTTAATGTTAAAACACGCAAACTGGGCAAGTATGTAGCAGCTAACATTGATCCGAAAGGTATGGGTAGAGACGGCACTGGACTACAGGTTAAAGGCACTACTATTATTGGATTTGACGAAACAGCCAGTGTACAAAAGACCGTTCGCAAGCCTGATGAAGTACTAAAAGAGTTTAAAGCAGCTGGTAAAGTTAAGCTACGTACATTCATGGATAATATTAATTCAGTAGATACAAAACTTAATGGTCGTTGTAATCCTGATACGATACTTCTAAAGGTTTCTTGATAAATATTGTTAACGGAGAAATGTTGACATGTCAGAACCAATTGAAAATGCTATCGAGCAACTTAGTAGTGCTATATCAGATGTAGTAAGAACTGCTATTACTGTAGACGACTTTGTATTAAAAACAAAAGCACCTGTAGAATTTCTTTCGCAAGGAGGCGACAAAGATGTATATGGTTTAGGCCTACAATGGAGAGCTACAGGTACTACAAAACAATTTATTTACAGAGCTAACCCTGATCGTTATTGGTCGTCAGAGTCGATTGACTTGAGAGACGGGCAGTCATTTATGATTGCTAATAATACGGTAATTTCACAAGATGGACTAGGCGCTGGCATACGTAACTCTAATTTGTCAACTGTAGGTGTACTAAAGGATCTACGTACATCTGGTAGTTTAAGTATTGATAACAATGTTTTTTATAACAGCGATAGTGAAAGACTAGGTGTAGGTACTGATTCTCCGAGCGGTACCGTTGGTATTGCAAGTTTAGATAATGAGTTTGTAATCGACGTTGAACATACCGTAGCTAAAATTGGTACACATAGTCACAATCCTTTGGAGATACTAGCAGGCAATAATGCAGCTATCCAAATAGATCCAAATGGTAGAATAAATATTCCTAATAGTACACTTACTGTACAAAAGTCAATCGGAGTAGGGATATCTAATCCACCTAGTGATGCTAGTATTACTACTGCTGGTCCAATACGTTTCCAAGGAAATAAACACGAATATAATACTGGCACACCAGAACACGGTTCATATACCAAAGGTGATATTGTTTGGAATCAAGATCCTAAACCAACTGGATACGTTGGGTGGATATGTGTTAGAGATGGCACACCGGGTGAGTGGAAACCGTTTGGTGCTATAGGCTCTTAACCTAGCACTTAAATTGCTGCTTCTGCATTATAAATAATGTTGTAATGAAAGAGTTTCACAAAAAAGCACTATCGCAAATAAGTATTTGGGCATGGGCAGCCACCGTGTTTCCTATCGTAGCTCTTGCTGGATTATTCTTCTTAGAGTTTATCGGTCTACGCTCATACTATCATATAACACTTACTATAGGAGCAACAATAATGTTTGCTATCAGTGTGATTTGGTGGTGGTGGGCATTATATACTATTGCAGGAGTAACAAGTGTGCTTGGCAAAACTTCAGAAAAACTAGACGAAGTTGTTGACGAAGTTGTAGATATTAAAAAAGATATCAAAGAAATTACAAAGTAAATAGTTATATGTTAGTTATAGGCAACGGCGAAAGTCGCGTGGGCATTGATATTGATGCAATAGACGATCTTAAGATCGGGTGTAATGCTATCTATCGAGATTTTAAAGTCGATCATTTAGTTTGTGTTGATCGAAGAATGGTCACAGAAGCATTTGAACAAGGCGCAAACGAACACGCTCTGGTATACACTAGAGAAGACTGGGCTAACAAATACAAAGAACACAAAGGAATTAGAACATTACCGTTATTACCATACACAGGCAGTGACAGATGGGACAAGCCCTTTCAATGGGGGAGCGGACCGTATGCTGTATTGCTAGGAGCAAAACTTAGCCAGGATGTAAGTCTATTAGGGTTTGATCTACACAGCAATACTAATAATGTAAACAACATATACAAAGGCACACTTAACTACGATGCAAAAGACAAACGAGCAGTTGATCCTCGATATTGGATCTATCAAATAGGTAAAGTGTTTGAAATATATCGTAAACGTAATTTTACTATCTACCAAACGGACACATGGACGCTACCTTCGGCCTGGAATAAACCTAACGTAATGGTTGACACGATAAGTAACATATAGTATTATTATTACTATAAGAGGACTAGGTGTTCGCCCCTCTCTAAACATTCCGCACACTCTTACACAGGAGTATAAAATGGCTTATTATAGTACAAAAACATACGGGCATAACATTGGGTTAAGTGCCTGCTTTAGACAACCAAATGCAGAACATTCTCATTGCAGTTTGTTACATGGTTATAGTTTGCAGTTTAAATTTACATTTGCAGCAGACGAACTTGATAACAAAAACTGGGTGGTAGACTTTGGCGGACTTAAACCGCTTAAGGCATGGTTAGAAGATAACTTTGATCATAAGGTTGTACTAACTAATAGTGATCCGTTTATGGATACATTTAAAGATCTTGAAGAGAAAGGTCTTGCAGAACTAACTATCTTAGACGGTGTAGGTGTAGAAAAGTTTGCATACCATGCTTGGAAATTTGCAAACGAACTAGTAAAAGAAAAGACTAACGGACGTTGTAGTTGCGTTGAAGTTGAATGTGCAGAGCACGGTGCTAACTCGGCTATCTACAAAGCATAATGAAAAAGTATATCGAAGGCGAAACTAAGGAACAACGCAAGTTGCGTAAAAGGAATGAAAACAACATTTCTTCTACACCTGCGCCTTCGATTAACTCTAAGCGTAAAAACTATGTAGTATGTTTAAAACACGGTGACAAATACGGTCCTGAATATGTTAATAACTTATACAATATGGTCAAACGCAACTTAACATTAGACTATGAATTTGTATGTTTTACAGAAGACGCTAATGGTATTAACCCTGAAATTACTATCATGCCTTTACCGCAATTGCCAGTAGATGGTTGGTGGTATAAGCCTATGTTTTTTGATACTAAACTAGGACTAAAAGGCACAATACTATTTTTAGATTTAGATTTGATAATATTCGAAAACATTGATAAGTTGTTTACCTATGAAATTACTAAATTTCTTATTATAAGAGACTTTAATAGGCATATTATCAAAAATTATGACAAATTTAATTCGAGTGTTTTTAGATTAGACACAGGAACACATCCACAAGTTTATACAGAGTTTGTTAAAAATGCAAATAGTATTTGTAGAAGATATCCCGGCGACCAAGATTGGATACGAAAACAAATTTCAAAAGATTTTGTTTATTGGCCGGAAGAATGGATACAAAGCTACAAGTGGGAAATGCGCGGCAAACCAAAGTTTGATAGACAGCCTCGAGGAAAACGAGATTTTGAAATCAACGGTGATCCGAAAATAAAACCTAACACAAGTATTGCAGTTTTTCACGGAGATCCTAATCCGCACAATTGCAAAGATCCTTGGGTTATTAACAACTGGAAATAATTATGTTTTTAAAAATTACAGAAGTAGAACATTACACAGATACACTTTTTAGAATACGCACAGAACGCCCTAGTACGTTTAGATTTACAGCAGGTGAATTTACAATGATAGGTATGGGAGATAATGATATTACAAGAGCGTACTCTATTACAAGCGGACCGTATGACGAGTATTTAGAGTTTTATTCTATTAAAGTGCCAGACGGTCCTTTGACTAGTAGATTACAACATGTAGAAGTAGGCGGCGAATTAGAAGTCGGTGATAAACCTACTGGAACACTTACACTTGCTAATTTAGAATTAGGTGGAGATTTATGGATGCTTGCCACAGGTACAGGAATAGCACCTTTTATTAGTTTATTACGTGACCCTGTAACATTTGAAGAGTTCAATCGAATACATGTCGTATGGAGTGTGCGATATCAATCGGAGTTGTTGGCATATAATGAAATGTTACAAGACTTAGATATTGATTATATTCCGATTGTAACAAGAGATACAGAATGGATGGCTGAAAAAAACAGGATTACAAAACTAATGCAAAACGGAGTAATTATTACTAACGGATCTCCTGCTACTGATAAAGTCATGATTTGTGGAAGTATGCCTTTTAACAATGATGTAAAAGAAATGTTAATAGATGCAGGTTGGCAAGAAGGTAATAGGCGTACAGCGGGAAATTTTGTTCAAGAGAAAGCCTTTGTAAGTTGAAACGTATTATAAACTATATTGCTTGGTATAAGAAACTTCGCAGTCAAGGGTATAAACGAGTTGACAGCTTACGTTGGGCAGTATATAATAGTAAATATTATACCATTGAAGGCACTTATAAATGACACAACGTATAGGCTTCGCATGTAAGTACATGCACCCAGATCAAACACAAAAGAAAAAAGTACTTGAAGAAATTCAGCGTCCACTAAATACTCGTAGCACAACGGTACAATGGCTTAACCGACAGACACGTGATGTAGCTGAAGAACGCTTGTGGGATATCATGGTCCATAACATTGCGTCATACAAGAAGTTGATTGAATATGTGGGAAGTCTTCCTCCAGAACTTAGAATGGTACGATTGGGTAGCGATGTATTACCTGTTTATACTCAGCGTGATTGGAGTTATTATTGGCAGCAACCAGATGTGGTCGCATACTGCGAACGAGAGTTTGCCAAAGTCGGTGACACGGCACGATCACTTGATGTTAGGTTATCCATGCACCCGGGGCAATTCACTGTTTTGGCCAGTGATAATCCGGAAATTGTAGATAGGAGCATAGAAGAATTTGAATATCACACCGATGTCATCCGCTATATGGGTTACGGCAAACGATTCCAAGACTTTAAGTGCAACGTACACATCTCAGGCCGCAAAGGTCCAGCCGGTATCAAAGCCGCGCTTAAACGTCTCTCACCGGAAGCAAGAAACACTATTACAATCGAAAACGACGAAAACAAATGGGGACTCGAACACAGCCTCGAGCTTGCAGACGATCTCGCTTTGGTGCTAGATGTGCATCATTTCTGGTGTAGAGAAGGATACTATCTTGATCCTAAGTCAGACGACTTCAAACGTGTAATTGACTCGTGGAGAGGTGTTCGTCCTGTTATCCACTATAGCTATAGTAGAGATGAAGCATTGCCAGAAGGATTTGCACACGATACAATGCCTGATATGCCTGCACTTTTAGAAGCAGGACATAAAAAGGCTAAATTGCGAGCACATAGCGATTACTATCCTAATCCTGTTGTAAACGATTATGCACTAAGCTTTCTTGAGTACAGTGACATTATGGCAGAATCGAAAGCAAAGAACTTAGCAAGTATTGAGCTATATAAATACTACAAAGGAAAAGACAATGAGCTATTTGAATCAAATGTACGGACGCAAAGCGAGCCCGACCCCATCGAAATCTGAAAAGAATCCCAATCGTGTGGCAGGCGGATTACGTGCACAAGGCGTTGACACTATGATGGTGCTAGGAGAAGACGGCAGTCAGCAAGAACTTCCTACACTAGCATATGTGCGCTCATTAGAAGAGCAGTCAAAAAAACAGCGAGCTGCTATCACCGTATTAGAGCGAAAGCTAGCTCGCCAAGATAGTGCAATTCAACAATTACAGACGGCTATTTCTAACCGTTCTTGATTGCATCAATCAATGCAGCCTTGTTCATGCTAGCATTGGCTTTTATACCTAATTTTTTAGCATGAGCAAGAAGTTCATCTTTTTTCATTGTTGCTAAATCTACTGCTGCTTCTTTTTTCTTAGGAGCAGCTTTTTTTGTAGTCTTTTTAGTCTTCGGTGTTGTTTCTTTTTTAGGTTTTGCTGTTTCTTCTACACGCATATCTTGTGCAAGAACAAGAGTTTCTTGCTTAGGTTCTACAGGAGCAATACCTAAAAGTCTTTTTAACCAATTTAACATTTTTATCTCCTTTGGTGATTTATTTATATAAGTAATTAACAAAGGAGTATGAAAAAATGATTAAAAAATGGATAATGAATAGACTAAATGAAAGAACAACACTAGACGGTGCTGTACTAATTTGCGCAGGCGTTGCGTTCCTAATCTTTAAACCAATCGCAAGTCTTGTAGCATATGGCGCAATTGCATACGGTGCCTGGACTATTTGGAAGCGCGAAGACTAAATGAAAGTATTTGCTTACGGTTGTAGTTTTACAAGATATAACTGGCCGTCTTATGCTGACATATTAGGTTTGCATTACGAAACTTATAATAGAGGCAATAGCGGTTCGGGCAATGAACGAATCTTTTATCACTTTATGGAAGACATAAAGAAAAATAATATTAGTTCTAACGATCTTGTAATACTTCAATGGAGCGGCACAGATAGATTTAATTATTTAAAATCTAACAATCTCTGGATAGGCGATGGCAATATTCTTTTGGCGCACAACCAATCAATTTTTAAACGAATAAAACAATGGTATAATCCTGAATATGAAATTGAAAAAAGTGTAAATTTCATAATAGGTGCTAGAGCTATTTCAAAAAACATAGGATGTAAACTAATAGAAATGAGTCTACTTCCAATAGAAAATATAGATAGAAATTTTCTAGAAAACGACTTACAAGGAACATATCACGGAACTTACGAATTTAAAAACTTTCCGTGGAAAACATATCGAGGTAAAATTTTTATTGATAATCATCCTACCCTATTGCAACACTATGATATAACAAAACGCATTGTTGACAATCTAGAATTAGATTTTGACATCGACAACTCTGTTATCTATAATCTAGATCAACAAATAAAAAACGACGACACGTTTGGATTTGATTATAAGTTTTAGAGTCGATTAATCGGTATGTTTGAACTAGCAGTCATATTCCATTTTTGCTTTTGTTCCACACCTTTTTTCTGAGCAAATTTCTTACTATCGCAGTTCTTACATACGTGAAAGTAGGAATTGCTTAATCGTTTAGGATCCATGCTTCCCCTAGCACGCTCAAATTCTGTTCCACAATCATCGCACCTTAGAATAACCATAGTTAAATCACGATAGTATGCATGAACTTTACCATGTTTGCTTATACGTTCGTGTCGCTTCTTAAGCGTATATTCTTTTATAAACATAACTATATTTACATTAAGATTATAAAAAGCAACGATAAATATTGATAATGGAGAATAAAAACAATGGGTATTTGTACACTTACACCAGCAGCAGATCATCAAATAAGTAGACTTTGTGAGGAAAATGATTGTTATGCTATCACACTTAATCTAAAAGGTGGCGGTTGTGCTGGGTTTGAATACGAATGGGGCACAGCTCAACAAGAGGATCTTGAAGAAGGCGATACCGTTATAAAATGCGATAACGGAAATTTTGCAATAAGCAAACATTCTCTTATGTTTTTAATAGGAACCGAAGTTGATTATGTAAAATCAATAGTAGGATCAAATTTTGAAATAAGAAATCCTAATGCACAATCATCCTGCGGATGTGGCGTTAGTGTAAACTTTGATTTGGACAATCTTCCAGATTTAACAAGTTCGGCAATTTAAGGAAAATATAAATGGCAAAGCAAGAAGTAGATATTGGCGTAGAAGGCAATGACGGCACTGGCGATAGTATTCGTGAGTCGTTTCGTAAAGTAAATGAAAACTTTTCAGAGCTATACGCTGTATTTGGCATCGGCGGGCAGATATCGTTTACAGATCTAAACGATGTTCCTAATACATACGAAGGTAATGAAAATAAATTAGCTGTTGTTAAATCAGATGGCAGTGGAATAAACTTTTTAGACCTAGCATCTAATAATGACCTTGATGGTTCAACAGATAGTATTAGTTTTGACTTTAGCGTTGACGGCAAATTAATTGTAAAAATTGCAAATGCAAGAGTTGAAGAAGACCCAGAGCCGTCATTGGGAGGTCCACTTAATGCTGCTACACAACCTATTGCCAATGTAACCGTTAGTCAATCTGCTATTGATACTTTTAATAGCGTACACGACACAGACTTTAGTTTACAAGACTTAGTTATCAACAAAGGCTTTGCTGATGCTAACTATCAAACTAAAGATGTACCAGGTGGTGGAATTAGACTAGGAGACGAACCAGAAAGCACTGATCAATATACTCTAACGGTGGACGAGATAACATTTGAAGGTCGTTTAGAAATTAATGATCACGGGCTTACTGAAGCATTTAACGGGACTGCATTTGTTTGGAATTCAACAATATCAGATCCTTTTGGTGTAACAACTGGTGAATCATATTTTGTAAGATATGTAGATGCTAATACACTTTCTTTGCATGAAACGGTAGAAGGCGCCCAAACCAATAGTGCTCGTATACTACTAGCAGGCGGCAGCGGTGTATTTACTATCACTGACGCAGCATATGATGCAACACTAGAAGGCAACTGGCTAGACAATATTGCATTACCACGTAAGAGTATTGTGCGCCGACAAGGCGATAGTATGGAAGGTCTATTGAACCTTTCTGATCACCCAGGTGAGCTAGCAGGTAGCGGCTTACCAAACGGACCAGACGACTTACAAGCTGTTACAAAACTTTATGTAGATAGTGCAGCAACAACCAGTACCGTAAACTTATATGTTTCAACCGACGGCGATGATAGACAAACTAATACTCCTGTAGGTAAAGAAGGACGTAACCAAGCATACGCATATAAAACAATCGGTGCTGCGGCTCGCAAGGCAGAAGAAATTATTACATCTGCTCCGTATGAACCAGGTCCATATAGACAAACCATTACATATGCAAACGGTGAATCAAATAGTATTACAGATGTTGCTGGTATTAGTTCGCCGGTGGCTGGAAGAAACAATGCCAGCACATTGATACTACAAAACAAAGAATTTATTTCTAAAGAAGTAACAGCATATGTCAATGCAACTTTCCCAGATTTTGCTGATACATATAATATTGAAACATGTCAGCGTGATATTGGATATATTCTAGATAGTGTACGTATCGACTCACTATTAGGTGATAGTGCAAACTATCTATCACGTTGGGCGGGTATTCGTTATTATTCTAATCCAAGTGCTCAACGTGCTATTGGTGCACAAAGAACTGAGACTATTGCAGGTATAGAATATGCAAGAGATATTGTAAGAGATTATATTTTAACTAATACGCCTGTACCAACTCTATATCAAGACAGAGTTGAACAATACATCGAACCATTGCAAACACCAGATGATAACGCAGACGAAGTAATTGAATCTAAATTTGACATTATTCTTGATATTATAAACAACGGTATTAATAATCTAGATCTAGTTATTCCAGTTTCAGATGGTCAAACAAACTACGAACTGCAAATTACCAATGGCGGCCTAGGCAATGTAGACCAAGCTGATCCAGAAAATACTGACATTATCCCTGGTAAAGTTATTATGGGTAAAAATTCAGGTGCTATTGGTAGAATAATTGAATATGTTCCAGCTGGTGGTGTTGGTGTCGATACGGTTGAAGTACAACTTTTAAAACCAATTGAGTTTGATGTAGGTGAAGAATTAGAATACGGCAATATTGTAAGAGAAACACAAATTACTATATTTGCAGAAGCAGGTATTTATGAAGAAGATTATCCGATTAAGATATCAAATAATGTATCATTAAAAGGTGATGAAATGAGACGTACAATTGTACGTCCTAAAAAGCGTGTTTCGCAATCACCATATGCTGGCTCATTCTTTTATAGAGATGCAGAGTTTGATAACTTATTATTAGGTAAATCAAACATAGGAACTATTGATTTTAGTTCTCAACGTGATCCTAATCGTGTAGCAGGTACATATACCATTGATACATTTACAACAAATGGTTTAGGTAACGGTGCAGAATTTGAAGTAGTAGTTGATAGTTTTGGCGCAGTTGAAAATATTACGGTTACTAAAAATGGTAAAGACTTCAAAGTCGGCGACACTATTAATATAGACGATAGTGACCTAGGTGGAGGCGGCGCAGCAAGTGTACAACTAACGGTCGATAGTGTACCTAATGGTATTGAATATAGGAACCCTTTAAACAATGCAGTTGATGGTTATTTTGGGTATCATTATCTTACAGACCCTGCTAAAAAGAAAGAAATTAATGCAGCAGCAGGATTACGAAATGTAGGTAATTGGGAAACAGCAGCACTAACACTTATTGACAACAGAGAGTTTATACAAGAACAAGTTGTTAACTATATCGAAACAACATTCCCTGCACTTATTGGTAATTATTCAAGAGCTAAATGTTCAAGAGATACTGGACTAATTGTAGATGCGCTAGTAAAAGATCTACGCAACGGCGGCGCAGAGTTTTCGATCGAAGCACAAGGTGAATATTATGCAGGCGCAGTTGAAGCAGGCACAGAAGACGAAACCATTGCTGGAATACAACATATATACACCGTAGCTAGTTCGTTAATACAAGGTACATCACCATCCAATTTATACGGTCCGAATGGCGATCCAGCCGTAGAAGTTGGACAAACAGGCGAAAACCTATCGTATGCAGCTGACTTATTCAATGGCATTTCAGAACCTTCTAACTGGGAATCAGGAAGACTTTATCGTGTAGGCAATGTAGTTCGAGCACTCGACGGCGCAGTAGTAAGATATTGGCAAGTTAGAAAAGAACATGTTTCAGGCAGTACATTTAATAGTTCGGAACAAATTGCTTATTGGACTGAAATAGCAGGACCTGATGAAAACATTCAGAACTTAATTGATATTGTAACATTTGCATTTGACGAAGACTACAATCCTCCATTGCGCAATGACGAGATGGATGTGTTCTTGATGAACGATGCAACAATTATACGTAATTGTACAATACAAGGACACGGCGGATTTATGTGTGTTCTTGATCCTGAAGGTCAAATTCTAACTAAGTCACCATATATTCAAAATGGTACAGCATTTGCTAAGTCTGTAAACAGGCAGCACTTTGCAGGCGGTATGTTTATTGATGCGTTTGTAGGTAACAGCGCAGTTAGAGTAACAAGCAGAGTAGACGGTAATCCGTTTAAACTAACCGTACAAAGTTTAGGTGACCAAGACAATCCGCAAGGACTATTTGTAAGACGTCCAGAAGTTCCATGTCCGTTCTATGTAGACGGAAGACGCTTCCAAGTTAATGCAGTTACAAATTATGATCCGGATCAAGGTACAGCTACTCTAATTCTTGATCCTAGTTCAAACGATGGCGTAGGATTTGCAGGAGTTACAAGTAAACTATCAACTGGCGTAAATCTTGATGCTCTGGGTACTTTTGAATTTGATAGTATAAAGTGCGATAGAGATGCAAGGCTTATTATTGAGGCAGCAAGTTATGATACAGCACTTGGTACAAACTATAATAGTGTAACAGCAGGACTTGCTTATCAAAGAGACGAAGGTTCATATGTACAAAATCTTCAACAATCACAAACTACTGCTGCTATTTTAGTTGCCAGAGACGAAGCACTATTACTTGATTCAGTTGATGCAGATCCTACTGCAACTGGAAGAATCGAAGCTGCATTTAACGAAGTAGTTGATATTATAGAAAATGGATCTGTTGGTACAGATACTGCTGCCGATACTCTAACATTCGATATTCCTAGCGTATTACCTACTACAGCGGCTGATCATGCTTATTCACGCTTACAAAATAACAGAGCATGGTTTGGCGATCAAGTAGCAGCTTACATAAATGCAAACACACCTCCAGCAGGCTTCGATCAAACAAAATCTGCAAGAGATGCAAGACACATTATCGACGCACTAACTTATGACGTACTCTACGGCGGGAATAGCGCAACAATTGGAGTTGCTAGATCGTATTTTGTTGATTCTGAATTATATAATCTTACACCTGCACAACAAACATCTAATGCAGATGCATACGCATATCTTGCAACTATTGTAAGTAATATTTTACAAGGTGTAAGTGTTGCTAACTTATCTGGAAATACTGAGACACTTGATTTAACTGGTACAGATGCAGGTGTAGACGAAGCAGCAGTAACAACAGATAATTTATCTATTATAGAAGATGTTGTGCGTTTCGGTACACTAAATGCTCTACCTTCAGTAACAGACTATCCTAGTATTACTTGGGCTACAACTGCACTACAAAATGCATTCAGCGAATTACAACGAGAAACTGCTGCTATTGCTAGGATTGCAGTACAAAGTGTACCATCGCCTATTCCAGTTACACTACAAACAGCTGGTAATAGATCAATGTTGGGTAATGACTTTACTCAGATTAACGACTTAGGCTATGGACTAGTTGTTGTTAACGGTGCGCTATCAGAAATGGTTAGTATGTTTACATACTACTGCTGGACATCATATTATAGTAAAAATGGCGCGGAAATTCGAAGTGTTACAGGTTCAACTTGTTACGGTGAATTTGGACTAGTTGCAGAAGGTTCGGATCCAAATGAAATCCCAGATAGAATATCGCTATACGAAGATATGACACAACCAGCAAAGGCGTTTAATGTTGAGGTTATACTAAGAACTACAGGTACATTATCTGTTGTAGAAGGCGAAACTCTAACACAGGCTGGAACACTAGCAGAAGGTACCGTTGTTTATGGTGGTAATTTAAATACAATTTACCTAACAGATATAACAGGGGCGTTTGATACAGGCAACGAACTTACAGGTTCAACTAGTGGTGCGTTAGGTGCAAATAGTGTTCCGCTTGTTGCAGACGGTACAGGATATAATAACCCTGTAGAAAGTCTAAGTCTATATGCATTTGATTTTAAGGACGTTCCGAGTAACAGATCAGAATTTGATGTATATCATCCTGCAAGACCAGCGTTTGCACGTTATGAAGTTGCTAACGTTACTGACACAGGATTAATTGTCGGTTCTTATAATAATGTTGGCACCGATATTGCGTACACATATATTGTTGGAGTAGATGCAGTACCAGGCGCAACAGGTGCAAAGTTCAATATCTTTAAAAGCGTAACTGATGGATATACTGCTGAAATTACAGCAGCAGGTACAGATTACAGAGTAGGCGACAGCTTTACGGTTGCAGGAACTGATCTCGGCGGAGCAACGCCAGCAAACGATGCTACTATTACCGTTACAGAAGTAGATGACGGAGTTGCATCACAGGGTCTTATAACTGAAGTAACTATTGCAGGTACTATACTCGAAGATGATTATACTCCATATGTAAATGGTAAAGTTTATAAACTAAACTTTAGTACAGGTGATAGTGAATTCAGTCAAAACGGATTACTCGAAGTTATACCGCAGAATACATTTATAAACTATCGCAGAAATCAGACACAAATACTTACAGACCTAGCAAGACCGGATGTGTTAACAATCCGTCCTTCGACTGCTGTTGTGTTTGATGAAAATCCAGGATTCATTTATAGAAGTATTAGTTTCTTAACAAGTGATAGCTTAGGTGGCGAGTTACCGGGCAATACATCACAAGCAGGATTTGATACTACATATGATTATATTAGATTATTAATTGATAGTGCAAAAGCACAAGAAGCCGCTTCTATTGTTGTAGATGAAGATTCAACACCACTTATTGCTACAGGTACTAAGGGTTCTACGGCAGGCGATACCGTTATAGCATTACTTCCTACTAATGACGAAAATGAAATCTTTAGACTTAACAACAACCTAAGAACGCCGGCTGCTAACAGACCTTTAGGGTGGACCACAGATACATTAGTCGAAGCGCCGATCATAACATGGGAAGGTAAGAAACACTATGTGTTTAATGCAAGAGGTGTTGATGCAAACGATCAAGTTGTTCCAATTGCAGAAGATAACGAATACGTAATTGTTGATATTAGTGATGTAGAAACAATTGATTCAGGTGCTGCTGCATCAGGCCTTAACAGCACATTAGTATTAGGATCAGAAACTATTACTCTACGTGCAGGTCTAAAAGCAGGCGCAAGAGGTGATGTTACGGTTAATATTTCAACATGTCGTGCTACCGGTCATGACTTCTTAAATGTAGGTACTGGCGGATATAATCAATCTAATTATCCAAATATTATCTTTGGTTTGCCTAGAGAGAAAGACCAAGCCAAAGAAACGGTTGAACGTACTAAAGGTCGTGTGTTCTATGTGAGTACAGACCAAGACGGTATCTTTAGAGTTGGTAGATTCTTTGCTGTTGATCAAGGTACTGGTACGGTTACATTTAGTGCAAGTCTTGCACTTAGTGATGTTGACGGGCTAGGCTTTAAACGTGGTGTTGTTATTACTGAGTTCTCAACAGACACAGCAATGACAGATAATGCTGCTGATACGGTTCCAACTGAACTTGCTGTACGTGGATATGTTAATAGACGTTTAGGATATGATGTTAACGGACAACCTGTTTCGAATAAACTAGGGCCAGGTGTACTTGCTCCAAACGGTTCTGTTCCAATGACAGACGATTTAAACGCCGCAGGTAACAATATTGTTAACTTAGGATCACCAGTTAATGATTCAGACGCAGCTAACAAAGCTTATGTTGACGGTAGTGGCGGAGATCAAGATGAAATTAAAGATCTACGCTCAATCGAATATAACAACTATAATGAAGGACAAGTAATAGTTGCAACAGGCAAGAAAAAACTTATCCTGGCAGCAAATACCATTGTAGGCGGACCGTTCGAAGTTGGCGATGTTATTACTGGATCTATAACTGGAGCAACTGGTCTAGTTGTTGACTATAAGGATGGCTTCGAAGGTATTGAAGGTGACATTGCAGAGCTAACATACACTCCAACAGCAGGAACATTCAGTGACGGTAAGCCAGTTGGTGATTCGCCAGACGCGGATATTATCACCGTTGTTGGCGGCGCCGAGGCTAGAGTTGTAGACGGACCGATTGACGAATGGGCAAACGGTATTGCAAATCCTGCAAGTGATATTATACTAAGTGTAATTAGAAATACAACTATATCAGGATCAGAAGTAACCAGTAGAGAAACTACACTTAACTTCCAAATTAACCCTAATACTATTGTTAATAGTGACGTTGCAGCAGGTGCTCAGATTGCACAAAGTAAACTAAACATGAATGCTGCTGGCACTATAAGCAGTGCTGATGGAATAAGCCAAAGTGATCTAGGACTAGCAGCATTTGATAGCAGTGTGTTTACTAATACCAACGGTTGGGTAAGCATAGAAAATGGACAGCTACCATTAGAAAAAATACAACGTATCCAAGATGGTAATGTGTTAGGTAACTGGAGCGGCGATAGTTCAGATAATGATATTGATCAAATAACATTTGGAACCGTAGTTAGAGAAGGCGGTGGCTTAGAAGACAGCGACTTTGTAAGTGTACTAACTGCTGCAACTGATCCAGGTGAAGCTTTGATCAAGACTGGTGCGGGAACTTATGCATTAAGTAATGTTACTAACTCAGGTGAGAACAATAGCATATTAAAAACTGATGCAGATGGTAGTATCCAAGTTAACTCACTTATACTAGGCGGTAACGATACATATGAAGTATTAAGTCTTGACACACTAGACTTGGTTATGAAAACTCCTGCACAAGGTGAAATACTAAGAGCAGTTGGAACTACAGGCGGCTCGCCCAACGGTCCGGATCTTGAAGTCAAAGGCAGCTTAAATATTGGCAATGCTGGTGTTACTGAAAGTGTTCTACATAGTCAATCAGGATACACAGGCGAAAGCAGTCTTGCAGCAGATTGGATTTACTCTAACTTTATCGAAGCTACAGGTGAAAAGACAGCAGCAACTACGGGTATTGCTATTGGTGCTGATACTGGTAAAACACTTGCAGGCGAAGTTGGTATTGTTACAGCTGATAGTGATACAAGTTCTAGCTTTGTTCCATTCATATTCAGTTCAACAGGAGTTAAACCAGATACTGATAATACTTACGATATTGGTACTGCTACAGCAAAATATGCTAATGTTTATGCAACCCTGTTCCGCGGTACTGCTACTGAATCATACTATGCTGACTTGGCAGAAAACTACTTAGGCGATGCAGACTATGATCCAGGTACCGTATTAGTGTTCGGCGGTGATGCTGAAGTTACTACAACAAATATCAAGGGCGATCATAGAGTAGCTGGCGTTGTAACAACAAATCCAGCACACTTGATGAATAGTCATTTAGAAGGTGATAACATTATAGGTGTTGCACTAACAGGTCGTGTTCCGTGCAAAGTAATTGGTAGAGTTGCCAAAGGTGATATATTAATTGCTAGTGCAGTTCCAGGATACGCTATGGTGAATAACACTCCAAATGTAGGTACTATTATTGGTAAAGCACTAGAATTTAAAGATACTACTGACAAAGGTGTAGTTGAAGTAGTAGTAGGTAAGCACTAATGGATAATCCAAAAGTAAATCGTATTATTAAAAAAGGTGCTCCGACCAGCACTGACAGGAAAAATCCTCAGCAGCGACAAGTAATTGCTGCTGCTGGAAAACTTAGAGTAAGAGTGGGCAAAGGAAAACCAGCAAATGGCAAAACAAACAGTTAATTTAGGTACATCGCCTAACAAAGGTGACGGCGATCCGATACGCACAGCAATGGGTAAAATCAACGATAACTTCAATGAACTTTACGCAGGTAACTTTGCTGATCCCGAAAATACAGCAGCTAGTATAATACCTAGTCAAGATGGTACATATGATATAGGCAGTGCAGATAAGCAATGGGCTGACTTGTATGTAAAGGATTTTATATACATAGGCGGCGTAAGATTAGAAGCATCTGCAGGTACTATTTTAATTGGTGGTGATGTTGTTGCAAGAGAAGACACTGTAGGTTCAGTGTTTGGCGATGATAGTACACTACTAGTAGATGGTGTGAATAGTGTAATTCCGTGGAATGTTATAGACGGTGCACCTACTATTCCATCATTTGATCAAGATTTAAACACAACAGATAATGTTGCTTTTAACACAATTACTACACCAAATTTAGTATTAGACGGCGATGTTACAACATTAAATGAATTATTCATCGACGGTGATGCACAAGCAATCGGAATTAAATCACAAGTTAGTATTGTTCTTGACGGTGATGTTACTTTCCAAAATGGTGATTTGAATGTTGCAGGCAACATAGAAATCGACGGCAGCTTTATCAACAATAGTGTATCTGATGGTAGCGGACTACAAGTAGAAACTACTAGCGATTTTGAAATCAAAGTTGATACTGCTATATGGAGTTTTGAACCAAACGACGGCGGCAGAATACAATTCCCAGATGGTAGCACACAGACTACAGCATACACTGGTGTTATTCCAGGTTATATCAACACAGCGGATTTAAAAACACTGGTAGCAGCAAGTACAGATTTTGCAGATTTCCAAACTAGGATCGCGGCGCTTTAAGCAGATACGATAAATATATAAAACAACAGGATTTATAAGAATGGTAAATAGAATTCCCCTAGTGCTAGACGTCGAAGACGGCAATAAAATTAAAGAGTTGCCGGCAAGTGACAATCTTAACTTATCTGAAAATAATATAGTAAACGTACAAGACATCAATGCGCTAGGTACTATAAATGCTGCTATCATAACGGTTAACGGCGAACGCCTAGTTGCACAAAACTTTTTAAATTTAACTGATGTACCAAATACGTATGTTGGTGCCGAAGATTATTTTGTAAAAGTAAATGAAACAGGCACAGGTTTAGAATTTAGACCAATTGAAGATATTGGTAACTTGGTTATTGATAGTGTCACCGTATCAGAAAAATTAGAACCAAGTGCTGATAACGTTATTGAAGTTGGTACAGAAGCAAATAAAATTGCTGATGTATGGGCATACGGACTAAGAGGTAGTCTTGTAGGCTATGACGGTACGCTAGTATTTGATGCAGAAACTAACCAGATAAGTTATGCTGCACTAGCTGGTGCTCCACAATTCTTATCGGAATTCCAAAATGATGTAGGTTATTTAAGAACTATAGATCTAGATGCACAATGGCAAGCGTTGTTTGACGGTGGCAGAGCTATTCCAGGCGACTTAGTCGGTAGTGTGTTTAGTAGCGATAGTGTGCTAATGGTAGACGGTCTTGAAAGTAAAATACGTGCTGATATTGAGTTTACAACTTCAACAGGATTTATCGAAGGTGATACTATTGCTATTCTACCAAACTCAACGGTTGACCTAGGTACTACTAGACTTCTTTCTAATATGACTCCAGTAAATGCACAAGGCGGAAGTATTGGTACAGAAGAATTTCCGTTTAACGAAGCACACTTTGTTAGTGCAACTATTAATGATATTAATTCACAACAACTAGAATTAAACAACGAATTAGGAATAGGCAGTCTGTACGGCACAACTGACCTTATACTAGATGCAGGAAACAGAGTTAAAATAGAGCAAGGTGTTCCGTTTAAAATTGGTGCATTTGATTCCGACACACTAGACTATACCGTAGCTCAGCCAGGTGATATTGTATACAATACACAAACTAATAAGTTTCAACTATACCAAGACACTGACGGCACAATGGAATGGGTATCTCTGCATCAAGGTTTATTCACTGGTAACGTTACAACTGCTACAGGCGAATCTAACTTTAACAATGTTGTAGTTGCAGGTAACTTAACGGTAAACGGCACAACTACAACTGTTGATACAGAAAATACTACTATCAGCGACAATGTAATCGTTCTCAATAACGGTGAAGTAGGTGCTGGCGTAACTGCTACTACAGCAGGTATTGAAATTGACAGAGGTACAGAAGCAAACAAAACATTTGTTTGGGACGATAGTGTTGATAAATGGACTATAGAATCAGAAACTCTTGTTGCTGGCAGATTCGAAAGCGTAGGAGTTGCGGCTAGCATTGTTGATAGCCCAGAAGGCTTCGGCATTTTGCAAATTAAGGCAGGCGCAGTAGATGATACAGGTAATACTATATTTGTTAATCCTTATGGTAGTGATACTCTTGTTCAAATACAAGGCGAAACTATTAACTTTGCTACAGGACCGTACAACACATACGATAGTCCGTATATGCAGTTTACAACGGCAGGTGCATTTAAAACATATCAAGGCGCATATTTTGATGGCAACTTAACTGGCGATGTAACAGGTAGTGTATTTGGCGATGACAGCACAATACTAATAGATGGTGTTGCAGGCAAAGTAGTCGGTGACATTGACAATGCAGAAGTAATTACAACTACCGTTCAAGGCAGGGCAAGTGCTGCACTAAACATCTACAGAGGTACAAACGGAACACTTAGCTTAGGAGATGATTCTAGCGGAAGTATATATTTTGATAACAGCGGAATTAACATTGCATCCACTGGTGAAGTTCATCTTAACGGCGCAGCAGGCGGGACAGTAGACATTGGCACTAGTGCTACAACTGGCAATGTTACTATCGGTAAAGCAGGCAACACTACAACAATTGAAGGAACATTTAATGCTGTACTAACAGGTGATGTAATTGGGAACGTGACCGGTAATGTAACAGGTAATATTGATAACACTACACTTAACATAGGTACAACAGCATCTACAGATATCAATATAGGTAATGGCAGTAGTACAACTACTATTAACGGTATAGTTAGCTTACCTGCTTTAATTGCAGGAGAGATTACAGCAGACGACAGTATTAGCATTACGACAGCAGCAGGCGACGGTAACGCAATTAGTATCGGGCCAGGTGGAACTAATAGATATATCAATTTAACAGCAGATTATATTAGATTTTTTGGTCCAATAACTTCTACTATTACTGCACAGGGCGGCATTGAAGGTGATTTAAAAGGCAGTATTATTTCAGACGATTCGTCTATAATAATAGATTCGATTAATAATAAAGTGTTAGCTGATATTGATAATGATGCTATTGTATCAAATAGTATTCGTACTCCGTTAATTAGAAATTTAGAAGGCGCAACAGACATTGACGTATATGCTGAAGGATTTTTAGAATTATTCGGAGGTAATGCAAATGCAGGTCTTAGTAAAGTTCAGTTAGATACTAATGGAATTAATTACATTGAACTTACAACAGAACCAAACTTTCCTGCTAATCCGACAGATGTAGCAAATATTGCAATTAATGCTACAACAGCATCTGGAGATGTTATAATTGGTACAACAGGAAGCACAAGAAATCAGATAGTAACAATTAATAATGCAATTGTTAACGGAGAATTAATAGGTAGCGCACAAGGTAATCATACTGGTACACTGACAGGTGATCTTCAAGGTAGTGTGTTTGCAGACGATAGCGGTCTAATAATAGATGCTACAAATTATGCAATGTTTAGTGACACATTGTCACTAACTCCATTGAATGTAGAACCAGAAAATCCAGTAAACGGGATGATAGCAGTAGCAGATGGTACAGGCTGGGATCCTGCATCAAACGCAAAGAATACACTAGTAGCATACTTAGGCGGTGCTTGGGTAACAGTTGCAGCGGCAGCATGATAAAGGAAATTAAAATGAGTAAAAAAGAATATATTGTAAGTTTAAATAAAGGCGTAGATTACGCAGCATTTAATCAAGAAATGATTGCTACAACAGGCTCTGGTGCAATTCCTAAACGTTCAGTAGATGTTGCAAACGCAAGACCTTCTTCATATCGTAATACACACTATATGCTAACTGATGCAGAAGTGACTGAACTTAAAAATGATTCTAGAGTTTATGGCATTACATTATTGCCAGAATTAGACGATAATATTATGATTGCACCTCGAGCGTTACAAACTGGTGACTTTTCAAAAACTACACTAGACCGTGGTGAATTCCTAAACTGGGGTATGCGTAGAATGAATGAAGCTACTAATCCGTACAGCGGTTCTAGTGTAGAGGGCGGCTACGGATATACACTAGACGGTACTGGAGTTGATATTGTTATTATGGATAGCGGTTTGCAAGTTAACCATCCAGAGTTTCAAGATACAGAAGGCAACAGTAGAGTTGTAGAACTTGATTGGACTACAGCTAGTGGTATTGCTGGCATGCCAGCACAAAGTGCAGACTACTACAGAGACTTTGATGGTCATGGTACACACGTTGCAGGCACAGCAGCAGGAAAAACATATGGCTGGGCGAAAAATGCTAAAATTTATAGTTTAAAATTAGCTGGACTCGAAGGGACAGGTGATAGTGGCACAGGTACAAGTGTAACTTATGCATTTGATTGTATCAAAGAATGGCACAGAGATAAACCGATCGATCCAACAACCGGCGCTAAACGTCCTACAGTTGTAAATATGAGCTGGGGATACTTGAGGTTTTATGATTCTGTTAGCTCAATGACATATCGCGGCGTTGAATATACAGGAACTGATATTGACACTGTTAATGAAAGGTGGAACTTTGGACTAATACCGATCTTTAACGGACAACGATATATAACTAACACAAGAATAACATCAGTTGATGTTGATATGGAAGAACTAATCGACATGGGTGTGCATGTTATAGTAGCAGCTGGTAATAGAAGTCATAAAATAGATATTCCAGCTGGCGACGATTATGATAATAAAGCAGTTACAAATACCGGCGAAATATTTTATCACAGAGGATCGTCGCCATATAGTTTAAATGCACATATTGTTGGTAATATTGATAGTACAATACACATTGATGGACTAGAACAAAAAGCTGCAAGCTCAGAAACAGGTCCGGGTGTAAGTGTTTATGCTCCGGGTACAGATATTATGAGTGCAATGAGTACAATTAATAAGTTTGGTGCAACTGCACTTAACAACCCTTATCCGTTAAATGCAAATTTCTTGATTAACAACATATCGGGAACAAGTATGGCATCACCGCAAGTTGCAGGTATGTTATCTCTCTGGTTACAGATAAATCCAAGTGCAACTCCTGCACAAGGATTAGCATTTGTTAATTCTGTTTCTAAAACAGAACAACTATATGATACTGCAAGCACTATTGATTATAGTACCGATAGAAGTTTACTAGGTGGCAACAACAGATTTGCATTTAATAAATTTAATAGTAATGTTCAACTTAGAATAGGAAATTCAATAATTACGGAAGTACAACAACCGGCAACATATACACTTTCAAGTTCTGCTGCAAGTGTTAACGAAGGCTCGGCATTTACAATTACACTAACAACTACAAACGTGGACGATGGAACTACAATTCCGTATACAATTACTGGAGTTACTAGTGCAGATATTAATGGGTCTAGTTTAAATGGTAGCTTTAATGTAAACAATAATACAGCTCAAGTTACATTTAATGTGACAGCCGACACAACTACAGAAGGTTCAGAAACATTTGTATTAACATTAGACTCCTTAAGTACAAGTCAATCTATTACAATTAATGACACAAGTACTACTCCTGTACCTACTTATACATTAGCACCGGCAGCTAATAATGTTGACGAGGGCAGTACATTAACATTTAATGTTACAACAACAGATATAGCAGACGCAACTACCCTTTATTGGACTGTTACTAATGAAAGTGACTTTACTACCTCAAGCGGTAGCTTCGTAGTCACAAGCGACGCGGGATCATTTAGTGTAACTCCAACAGCTGACACAACTACAGAAGGCGCAGAAACATTTACCGCAAGTATTAGAACAGGCAGTGTTAGTGGTACAATAGTTGCAACATCAAGTAGTGTTACAATTAATGACACAAGCACAACTCCAGGAGATCCAACTTATAGTGTAACACCTGCTGCTAATAATGTTGATGAAGGTAGTACATTAGTTATAAATGTATCAACAGCTAACGTAGCAGATGGAACTACACTATATTGGAGAGCAACAAATAGTGAAGATTTTGCTACCTCAAGCGGTAGCTTCGTAGTCACAAGCGACGCGGGATCATTTAGTGTAACTCCAACAGCTGACACAACTACAGAAGGTTCAGAAACGTTCCAGATACAAATTAGAACTGGGAGTGTTAGTGGTACAATAGTTGCAACATCAAGTAGTGTTACAATTAATGACACAAGCACAACTCCTGTACCTACATATGATGCAACTCCAACTGCTAATAATGTTGACGAAGGCAGCGCATTAACTATAAATGTAGTAACAACCAATGTAACAGATTCAACTACCCTTTATTGGACTGTTACTAATGAAAGTGACTTTACTACCTCAAGTGGTAACTTTACAATTACAAGTAATGCAGGATCGTTTAGTATAACTCCGACTGCGGATACACTAACCGAAGGCGCAGAAACATTTACCGTAAGCATTAGAACAGGCAGCGTCAGCGGCACAATTGTAGACACTACAGATTCAATTACAATCAATGATACAAGTACAACTCCTGCATTTTCGCCAGACTATACTATTACGGTTACAAATAATGGATCAGGTGCATATACATTATCAGGAACTGACAGAAACGGTGCAGTGAGCGGTGATAATCAAATACTCGCATTTAATAATGGCGATAAGGTAAGATTCAGTGTAAATGCAAGCGGTCATCCATTCCATGTAAAAACTGCACAAGTTACCGGCACGGGTAGTCAAGCAAGTGGAGTTGATAACAATGGATCAGAAACAGGCAATGTTGATTGGACTATAGGAAGTACTGGCACATTCTACTATATATGTCAGTTCCATAGTGCAATGACTAGCACAATAACAGTATCATAAGGAAACTAATATGGCTGTACAATTAATTAACATAGGTACAATTGCAAACGACGGCACAGGAGATGACCTGCGCGAAGCATTTGTAAAAATTAATCAAAACTTCGAAGACATTGATTTACGCAATGATGAAAAAACTAGAGTTATAAATCTAGGCGATACTGGCGAAGGTATTTTTCGCAACTTAGTTAACTATCAAATTGAACTTAAAAAAATAGCAGGCGGAGAAAATATTGTTCTTACTGCTGACGAAGAAAAAATTACAATATCTGCACCGTATGTAGGCGTAGAAGAATTAAGAATTGGCACCGATGGCGACACTATAACATTAGATACTCCTCAAAGTTTTACTGGAATCGTTGGCGGCACAAATATTACTACTAGTACCAATGAACAAAACGAAATAATTATCACTAATGATCATATCACAAGTCTTGCTGAAGATGAAAATCCTACACTAATTAGTAATCTTAATGCTAACGGATTTAGTATTGCCGCAGTGAATGCTATTACTGCTCAAACAATAACAGCTGGGCAGTTTACAGGCAATCTTACAGGCAATGTAACTGGGCTTGTTAATGGAGTAAATCCTGCAGAAACTGCTGCATACTTTGATAATTATTTTGATTTTGGTAATGTTGTTCAGTCAATAGATAGTATTTTAGATTGGGTAATTGCAGGCGCAGATGTAGACTTTGGTACATTTGGTAATCCAGATCAAAGAATTGTTGACGCAGGAACCTTTTAATAATTCCGCTAAATATGTATAGTAGAGGAATTATCTAATGCCAACATATGAAATTGTTTCAGATACTACGTTAGTAGCCGAAGGATCACGTCTAACTTTTACGGTTAATACAACAGATGTTGCAGATTTAACAAATCTGTACTGGACTACTGCTGTATTTTTAGGTAATATAACTACTGAAACATTTACTGATCAGCAAGTTGCCGGAACTATTGCAGTTGAAAATAACAGGGCACTATTTACTAGAACTATAGATTACAACACAATCTCTGAAGGTGAGAAAAAATTTGCTATTCAGATAAGAGTAGGTTCTGCTACAGGCACAATTGTAGCTACTAGTGAAACCGTAACTATTAAAGCTGATCCATTTAATCCAAACGTATTAAGTTTAGAATCAACAACAGGCATAGAACCTAGTAGAACCGTTTTTGCAAAATCAAGTACAAATTTACGAGTAGTATCTGACGGATTACCTGCGCCTGCTTCAGTAGCAGATCTTCCAGACCTAGAAGTGCAAAATTATGATTTTAATTTTTTATACAGAGCAGGACAAAATACACAATCTCCGCAAAGTACAATTAATACTGATATAGGTATATTTGTAAATGGTGTTGTTTTTAGACAATTTAAAAATGATATTCAAATACCTAATACTACTATAAAAAGACCCAGAGATTTAAATTTTCATAGTGCATTTTGGAAACAATTTTACGACTTTAATTTCGAAAGCGGCATAAACAATAACGGAAAATATGTATATCAAGATGGTTCATTTTTTACTTCATCTTGGACAGACATGTGGCAAAGAAATAGTTATTTTAATCAATACTTTTCTCACGCTGACGGACATAGTCAAATTATAGGTTGGTGCTTTGACGGCTATCCTATCTACGGACCTATTGGATACCAAAATCCAACTGATCCTTCTTCATCAACTAAACTAATAGAATCTAGCTGGCGTACTAAATTAACAGATGCTCATCGTCCCGGCGGGTGGAAGTATGACGACACAATACAAACACCAAAAGGTGATGTAGATCTCCTTCCAGGAGCATTTATTGAAGACTACGAATATAAAAGAAACCTAGGAGATCTAGATGAACACAACGGACGTTATTGCGTTACTCCAGATTTTCCGAATGGCACATATGCATACTTTTTAACGTTTGACGAAAGCTTTACGCCTGTATATCCTTATATTGTAGGACCTACAACTAAACAGAAACAATCTTTTAGAACAATAGTCCAAGAAGATATAGATTATAATAGGCTTGATAGTTTATGGAATGTACCTAACGGACAACGTCTTGCAACACTGGTTGAACGCAATCTAGTTGACATTGAACTTCCTATTGTAAATGGATACGATGTAGATTTAGAAATAATTAGCGGATCAATTCCTAACGGAACTAGACTTGTTGGCAATAGAATTGAAGGTACGGTGTATGAAGTTGCATACGATACGGTATTTACAGCAGTAGTAAGAGCTAGTATTAAAGATCGTTTTGAAGATAGAACTATAGAAATAGTAGTAACAGGTCCTGACGATCCTGAATGGATAACAAACGAAGGCTTATTAAGAGTAGGTAGTAATAACTCATTGTTTATCTTAGATAGTGAAATACTAGATTATCAACTAGTTGCTACAGATACAGATTTACCAGCAGGAGACGAATTAGATTATTTCCTAGCAGAAGGCGACGGCACATTGCCGCCGGGGATAACACTTACTAGAGACGGAAGACTACAAGGTGTAACAGAACCTTTACTAAGTTTAGACAAACGTTTTCAAGGTGGTGGTTATGATACTATGCCATTTGGAGATTTTCCAATGGATTATGCTGTTGCTAGTTCAAACGGATATGGTAGTTTCTATTATGACACAGCAGTATATGGATTTAACGAACCGGTAACTAATTTAAGAAAATTAAATAGATATTATCCATTTGTTGTTACCGTTACAGATGGTGAAACATTTGTTAAACGTGAATTTGAAATTTATGTTGTAGGCGACGATTTCTTAAAAGCAGACAATACCGTGATGCCAGCAAGCACAGGTGTATTCACAGCTGACAATACACACGTTAGAACTCCAACATGGATTACTCCAAGTGACCTAGGATTTAAACGTGCTAATAATTATGTTACAATTTACTTAGATGTTATCGATAATCCTACACTTGAAGGATTAATGATTTACACACTCGAAGATATAAATGATGACGGTAGTGTAAGTGAACTACCTCCAGGATTATCTCTTGATAGTCTAAATGGAGAAATTGTAGGTAACATACCTTATCAACCTGCAATAACTGAAGACTATAAATTTACCGTACGAGCAACACGGTTTACTACTGATTTAGATCGAGTAACGGTTTTTGCAAACTTTTATGAAGATGTTCTTTTAGGTAAAACAAGTTTTAAAATCTATAAGGTAGACTTAACTGGAAATGCAGACGGCATCAATGATTTATTTCAATTGATTGGAAATAAAATTGTTCTCGAAGGACGCCAATATACTGTAACTAACGTAGATGATAGAAATGCAGAATATGATACTATTTTCTTAGATCAAACACTTGCACCTAGTATAAGTTTAGTTTTAAGTAGAACTGCTCAATCAGGTGAAAGTGTAATCTTTACAAGTAGATTAAAAGAACAAGATAAAAGCAAATATAAGAATAGTATATTAAAGTTTGAAGAAAATGAACAATATAGAATTGTTGATATAACTCCTTATATCGAATATGAAGTAAAGCAACAAGAGCCTAGCGAAAACGGGTTAATTCCATATGATGCTATTAAGACATACAATCCTGAAGAAAACTATTTTAATAATGATATAGCACAATTTCCAGATACTAAATTTTATAAGTACGACGGAACAACGTGGACTGAAATAAGCGAAACTATTGTTGATATTAGCACAGCAGACAGAGTAGCAACTGCTAAACGAGCTCTTGAAGATACATTTGGCGGAACAGCATACATAAGTGTTAAAGACGAAAACACTTGGAGAATTGTACTATTAAGCACTTCTACTAGCAGAATATTCCAAAACATAAGAAACTTCTTTGCACCTGATGGCGATAGTACAATTACAAAAGTAACGCTGATTAAAGATAACGAAGATAGAATACAGCTTGATACTAATTTAAGTAGACAACTTAATCAAGGCAGAAACATAGGTATTGCTTTGTTTAAGAATGACGGGTTCAGTAAAGATTTTGTTGTTGCAGCACAAGACGAAGTTGATATACCTAGTACTGCAAAAACATTCGATATTAGAGTAATAGGTGAAATTGATTCTAATATCAAATGGATCACAGATGCAGATCTAGGAACAATTAATGCAAACAGAACAAGTACTCTAAAAATAATAGCAGAAACTACCGTTCCGGATACTAAAATGGTATATGAAATTGTTAGTGGAAAACTTCCGTTTGGAATGTATCTAAGCTACGATGGAGAAATTATCGGCGAAGCTAATCAATTTGCTAATGACAACCTTTTAGGATTAACTACTTTTGACGATAGATTGATGACATGGGACGGATTTGCACCAGGTGATACTACGTTTGATAGAGACTATAAATTTACGGTCAAAGCAAGAGATAGATTTAACTTTACTGCGATTGAACAAGAGTTTACATTAAGAGTAAATGATCTAGACAATACGCAATATACTGATGTTTATATGCGTCCAATGTTGCCTCCGGAACAAAGAGAATACTACAGAACATTTATTAGTAATCCTGACATATTTGAGCCTAGTAAAATTTATAGACCACAAGATCCTAAATTTGGTTTACAATCTAATCTTGATATGCTAGTATATGCAGGTATTGAAGCTAAAGAAGTAAATGAGTTTGTAGCAGCAGCAGCTAAAAATCACAAAAGAAAACAATATGCTTTAGGCGAATTTAAATCTGCCAAAGCACAACCTGTTGGTGAAGACGAAATTTATGAAGTTATATATCTAGAAGTAAAAGATATAAACGACGGTGAAAATAACAGCGGCACGTTAACTTTAGACGGAGAACCGATAGGAAAAACACGTAATAGTATTAATATTAGAAATTCTAAAAAAATTACAGCAGATAGTATACAATACAATGTAAAAGATGATGTTACTAAAACTGGTGCAGGATTTGAAGAATTACCTGTGTATACTAGACAAATTGTTAGATTTGTTTTAACAGAGAACGAAGAGCTTATTATTGAAACAAGAGATTCCGAAGTTTCGATTGATACAGATCAACAAGATTTTGATCTGCAGATCCGAGGCAACGGAGACATCAGTATAGAGTTACAGGTATTAGAAACAGAACCTTATAGATTTAGACCTAACCCTGAAAATACTATTAAAGCAGATAGTAATGCTATTAAAGCAAATAGTACATATGACCAAACAAGGTATATATCTAACATTACAAACATGAGAGATAATATATCACAGATTGGTAATAATGAAAGAAACTTTTTGCCGTTATGGATGAGAACAAGTCAGAACGGTTTTCAAGAATTAGATTATATTACTGCAATACCTATTTGTTATTGTAAGCCAGGTTACTCAGAAGATATATTAAATAACATTAAACGATATGGATTTGATCCAAAAAGAATTAATTATGACATAGATCGTTATATTGTTAAACAAACAGATGGCAATAATAAAGAACAATTTGTAGTGTTCGCAAATTACCAATTCAATGTTTAACAGCGATAAATAAAACGTAAAGAGGAAACAACATGAGTGATATTATTATAGAAACACTTGATTCTGCATATCCTGTAGCAGGAGTAGATAACGATACACAAGGGTTTCGTGACAACTTTCAGATTTTAAAAGATGCACTGCGTACTGCAAAGGCTGAAATTCAAGCATTAGAAGATAGTGCAGCTAGACTAGATGTTGAAAACAATTTCAACGGTACTACACTAGTTGATTCAAATATGAAAATGACAACTGAAGCTTATTACCCTGCAGGCACAGCAGTCAATGGAAATTTCAATATTAGTTTCTTAAACGGACACTATCAATCACTTACACTAAACATCGGAGCAGTAAGTTCTTTTACTATTAATTTCCAAGATTGGCCTGATAGCGAAAGATTGGCAACTAGCACTTCAAAGATTACTCTTTTATTAAGTGGTGTTGATAGACCAGAAGGTGAAGATTCGGGTAGTGAGCCAGCATCAGTGTTATTTACTAGCGACACTGGCGGCGAATTAAAGTATTCACCAAACTTTCCTGCTAACTTTACCATTGACGAGAAATCAAATCCAGTGTGGATTGAATTTATTAGGATTGCAGATGTAGTATATGCAAACTATATAGGAATCTTTGAACCAGCAGCATAAGGATTTAATATGCATCCAGGCGTAGGCAACCTTACACACCTTACCGAAAACGAGTTGGAGGAAAAAATTCTCCAACTTAACCGATATTATTTCACTGCATCTAACGATCAAGTTAGGCAGCAAATTATATTATTGCTTGACGACTATAAACTAGAAATGGAAAACCGTCGTATTGAAGCAAAAAAACGTCAACAAGAAAATTCTGAAAATGGCGAATCAGGACTTGACGATTTAATCAATATATCGTAAACTATATACATGCTTATGAAAACAGATGAACTAGGTATTCCACGATTCTCTAATCGCGATCTTATCGATATGATCTATAGTGGTCATGCGGATAAGGTGCATGTGGTATTGTGTGATGCCGACGACGATGTAGACCGGTTCAATGCTGCTATGGAAGAACAGGGTCTAGACAAACTACAAAAGTATATTCCATTAGATGTAGATCAAAAGACCTTTGACGGTGTATGTCAAGGTGAATGGTTTATGCCTGATGAGTATAAAAAATACCCGATATTTGATTTCTGTAATAGTCAGTGTACGACTACAGAACAACGGGTTAGAGTTATGGAAGAATTTGAAGCCTTTGTTGAACGTGGGATGTTGCCGCTGTTATGCTACATGAAATATCTTGTAGACTACATGCGTGAGAATGATATTGTGTGGGGTGTAGGACGTGGATCAAGTGTAGCAAGTTATGTGCTGTATTTGATAGGTGTACATCGCATTGATAGTATTCAATATGGGCTGGATTGGCGAGAGTTCCTGCGCTAAATATACGTAGTTAATAAGGAGACAACAAATGTCTAAAGTATCACCATCAAGAAAACAGTATCGCAGTATGCGGGGAAAGCAAGTAGACATGGACCTGCTTCGCAAGCGCAACGAGCTAACACCAGCAGTGGGTAATGCTCGTGTAAATGCACGTGGCGACGAACTAGGTCCAGGCGGACAAATTATTCGCAAGCGTGAAGAACTTGTTCAAGAACACTATGCACAAGCAGGTAAAGCAAGATCGGATAGTGGTCGTGCAAAACCCAAAGAAGAAGAAGAGGTAGTAGTAGAAACTACTGCAACACGTACCACTAAAAAAACAGCAACTCCTGCAGAAGTAGCAGCAGAAGAAGCAGCACTCGACGATCAGGAAGAGTGGATTGAAGACGACGAAGGCAATTTTGTAAAAAAAGGTGAATAATGGCTTTAAATATTAATACAATAAAAGCAAACGGTGTACGAGCAGTGGGCAATAGAGTATTGGTTACTGATATGTATTTCGGAGAACAAAAGACAAAAGGTGGAATTATCCTCAACGACGACGACGGTAAAACCCGCGGCATATATCCTAGATGGGCTCGAGTATATGCAAAAGGTCCAGACAACAAAGACGAGTACGCAGTTGGTCAATGGATTCTAATCGAACACGGACGCTGGACCAGAGGTTTAAAAATTGAAATCGACGGCGAAGAAATAGAACTTCGAATGGTAGAAGCTGAAAGCATACTAGCAATGAGCGACGAAAAGCCAGACAGCGTTCAAATTGGTGCAGAATACGGTGACGGTGAACACGCTACTATAGATCCAAGCGCATTTGTATAAGAGAGAACTATGACAACAGCAGATAAAATTATAGCTTGGCACTACGATAGAAATTTAATCAAAGGCAGCACAGACAAAGATCAATATATGAAGTTGATCCAAGAAATGGGCGAGCTTAGTGACAACATTTGCAAAGGTAAAGACATACGCGACGATTGCGGAGATATTATGGTTGTACTACTAAACATCATAGAACGCAACGGTTTAACCATGGAAGAATGTTTAGAAGTAGCATACAATGACATCAAAGACCGTAAAGGTAAAATGATCGATGGTGTATTTGTAAAAGAAGCTGATTTACAGGAGACTTAAATGAGTACAATTACTGAAACACGTACAGCATATAACGAATATTTACGTCAGTTTATGCTGGCACTTTATAACTACACAGCACTAGGACTAGGCATCACAGGTGTAGTTGCATACCTTACATATGCAAGCGGGTTGATGTTCGCTATGGGATCACTTATGTGGGTTGCTGTATTTGCTCCATTGGGAATGATTCTTTACTGGAGTTTTGCAGGACGCAATTGGGGCTTTGAAGCAACAAGAACGTTCTACTTAATCTTTACTGCCGTAATGGGTATAAGCATGAGTACAATCTTTGCTGTATATACTGCAACAAGTATTGCTGAAGTGTTCTTTATTACTGCGGCTACATTTGCAAGTGCAAGTTTATACGGTTATACGACCAAAAAAGATCTCAGCGGATTAGGCAGCTTTCTAATGGTAGGATTGATTGGTATTATTATTGCAATGATTGTTAATATTTTCTTGCAATCAAGTGCCTTACAATTTACAATTAGTATTATTGGTGTTCTTATCTTTACAGGTTTAACAGCATACGATACACAACATGCAAAGACTACCTTCCTAAGTG
>Ga0209953_1000075_pt1 | contig 38959 bp, 40 predicted proteins | sample SalPonred_H2O_MG_FD_185713 | JGI IMG/M metagenome (GOLD analysis project Ga0209953, IMG submission 185713) | Salt pond water microbial communities from South San Francisco under conditions of wetland restoration - Salt Pond MetaG... | ecosystem: Environmental > Aquatic > Non-marine Saline and...
GACTTAGGCAACGACTTAGGCAACGGCTTCGGCTACGGCGACGGCGACGGCAACGGCTTCGGCTACGGCTTAGGCAACGGCTTCGGCTACGGCGACGGCGACGGCAACGGCAGTGGCTACGGCAGTGGTCGCGGCAGTGGTCGCGGCAGTGGTCGCGGCAGTGGTCGCGGCAGCGGCAGTGGTCGCGGCAGTGGTCGCGGCGACGGCGACGGCAACGGCGACGGCTACGGCGACGGCTACGGCGAAGGGTAACAAAACAGGCGGCGTTAGTGCCGCCACTAACAAACGACAAACCAAGGAGAACTTCATGTGGCTACGCCACATGAAACAACGGCTAAGGAGGCCAAACAAATGAGCAACGCACAAGCAATGTACGCACTGAACCTCGACCAGATCACGGACCTCATCAAAGCAGGTGGGCACGAGCGCACCACACTGGTCCAAGGTCACATGGGCACAGGCAAAAGTAGTTTGTTGGGGGCATTGACCCGCGACCTACCCAACCACACGGCGTGCTACTTCGACTGCACAACCAAGGACCTCGGCGACATCACGTTGCCTAACATCAACACCACGGGGGCGGACTCACTGCCGTTCGTGACATACTCAACCAACGAGGAGTTGGGCGCACACATCAACGCACCCATCGTGCTGATGATCGACGAGTATGGCAAAGCCAACCCCGCCGTGAAGAACGCACTGTTACGTCTCATGTTGGAGCGCAAGATCGGTAGCTACACACTACACCCTGACAGCATAATCTTTGCGACGACTAACCTCGGGGCCGAAGGTGTCGGTGACCTGTTGCCACCACATGCACGCAACCGGATCACTGTCGTGACTGCACGCAAGCCGAACAACATGGAGTGGATCGAGTGGGGTATCAACAACGGGGTGGATCACACCCTGCTTGGTTGGTGTAAGGACAATCCACAACTGTTCCTGTCATTCGAGGACGTGCGTGACCCTGACGAGAACCCCTACATCTACCACCCCAAAGCACAGCGTGCGGCGTTTGTCACACCTCGCTCACTCGAAGCGGCATCCGACTGGCTCAAGCAGCGTGACAAGTTTGACGATCAGACACTGACCGCTGCACTGATGGGCACAATCGGCGACCGTGGTGCGATGGACCTGATGGCGTTTGTCAAGCTGGCCGACCAGCTGCCGTCACTGCAATCAATCAAGGATGACCCGAAGAACGCCAAGGTGCCTGACTCTGCCGCAGCCGTTTGCATGGTGGTGTATCGGACGCTCGCATCACTGGAGAAAGACTGGCTCGACGCATGGATGGACTACATGCCACGCCTCGACAAAGAAGCGCAGGGTATGTTCGCCAACGGTGTGCGTGCGCCGAAGTATTCCAAGCAGAGCATGGTCATGACCAACAGGAAGTTCACGCAGTGGGCGATGGACAACAACTACCTGTTTGCGGCTGATCGGGTGTGAGTATGACACAGATGTTCAAAGTGCGGGCCACAGTGCGCGTGACATATGAATACGAGGTGTGGGGCGACACCATCGAAGAAGTGGTGGAGTTCGTCGAAGATGGCGAAATGGAAGACGAGTGCTCCGAGATCGACAGCTCTTCACCAGTCGTGACCGAGTACGCAGTAGAAGGACAGATGGGTTGGAAAGAATGGGAGGTAACATGACTAAAACTTATTACGTCACAGTGGAAGGCATCGCATCGCGGGTGTTCCGCATAGATGCTGAGAACTCACACCAAGCAGGGGAATGGGCAAAAGCCGATTTCAAAAACGAACTGGACACAGACGTGGCTCAAGTCATCAAAGTCAGTGAGGAGAAAACAAATGGCTAAGAAATGGACAGACGCAGACCTCGGCACACTACGCACGATGTATATCGCAGGTATGACTTACAGGGAGATCGCACGGATACTCGAACGGTCACCCTCAGCGTGCCAACAACGCGCACATCATATGGGGCTACCCAAGATGCGCAAGCAGCAGCAACAACAGAATGTTAGTGCGGCACTAACACGTCAGGACGAGATGACTAACGCCGACGAAATTTCGTTGGACGTAGTAGTAACACCGCCCACGCCCGAACTGACTACGCAACCCAAACCAAAACCCGCATGGTGGAAGCGGCTATTAGGTATCGGAGGATAACAATGCTGAACATAGGTAAACAACTCACACCAGAGCAGCGTGTATCGAAGGCTGTCGTCGACATCATGGCGAACCCGAAATACATCGCACTCGCAGGTGTCCTGATGATTGGTGAGCGCAGGGTCGAGACAGACCCTGCCAAATGCCCCACTGCATACACTAATGGTAAGGACGAGGTGTATGGTGCGGACTTCATCGCGGACCTCAACGACAAGCAGCTACGCTTCCTGATCTTGCACGAGGTGTATCACAAACTTTATCGCCACCTCACAACGTGGCAGCACCTGTACAAGCAAGACCCCCAACTTGCGAACATGGCCTGTGACTTTGTGATCAACGTCAAGATCGCCGACGACAACGCGCAGGATCAGTTCGCTACGATGGATGGCAAGCTGAAGTGTGGTTGCTTCGACGAGAAGTATCGTGGCTGGGACAGTGCTCAGGTGTTCAACGACCTGAAGCAACAAGGCCAAGGACAAGGCCAAGGCCAAGGACAAGGCCAAGGCCAAGGCCAAGGACAAGGCGAAGGTGGCCCACAAGGTTTCGACGAGCATGGTTGGGGCGAAGCCGAGGGTATGACTGCGGACGAGCAGCGTGACCTTGCCCGTGACATCGACGAGGCCATACGTCAGGGTGCGTTGGTTGCAGGTAAGACTGGATCAGGTGGCGACCGTGACCTCGCCGAATTGCTTGCCCCACAGGTAGACTGGCGCGAGGTGCTGCGTGAGTTTGTGCAGACAACATGTGCTGGCACTGACTATTCAACGTGGCGCAGACCGAACCGTCGCTACATCGGTGCGAATGTGTATATGCCGAGCGGCATCAGCGAGAGCGTGGGCGAGTTGATCGTGGCTGTTGATACGTCAGGCTCTATTGGTCAGCGGGAGTTGAGTGTATTTCTTAGCGAAATAAAATCCATCGCCGAGACTGTTCACCCCGAAGCTATCCGCCTGCTGTACTGGGACACCGCTGTCTGTCGTGACGAGCGGTATGAGGTTAACGAACAAGACGACATCGTTAACTCTACCAAGCCCAAGGGTGGTGGGGGCACGGACGTGCGCTGCGTCACCGACTACATCACACAGGAACAGATCAGGGCGCAAGCCTGCATCGTGCTGACCGACGGCTATCTGTATGGTGGCTGGGGTCAGTGGAACATGCCTGTGCTCTGGACAATCATGGACAACAAGAACGCATCACCAGACTGCGGCACCACCGTGCACGTCAAAGGACGAGACATGTAATCGTTAGTGGCACACTAACAAACTAGGAGAGAAGAACATGACACTTACATACACATCATTCACCTGCTTCAAAGAAGTCGAAGCACACTACAACAACATCACACCACTGCGCGGCGAGCAGAACAAAGGCAAAGACATACGCCCCATCGGGGACCGCAACCGCAAGTGGGAACGCATCGTCAAGATCAGCCCCAACTGCTACGCACTGTCGGATGGCTACCACTTTGGTGACCCGCACTTCGGCTCGTGGTATTACGGCGCGGATAAGTTCACACCGACACTCAAACACATGGAGCAGTTTGCGCCTATCGTGTGGCGCAAGAAGCGTGATGGCACAGAAGAAGTTACACTGCGCAATGGCTGGGGTCAGGGGTACCACAACAGACGCTATGCGTTCCTATATCGACACAGCCCCAAGGGTATGTGGTTCCGCAACCGCAACGGCAAACACTTCATCCAAGCAGGACAGAGCGAGTACTACCTCGCCAAGGTGCGCACCGCACCAGAACCTGTTTACAGGGCGATCATGGACAACACGTCGACGCACTACTGGCAGAAGCGTCTGGGAAGCTGGGTGATGCTGCACGACGACAACTCAGCACTGACATTTACAAATACAGACGACGGTTGGCAACTCGTAACTGGGGGTAAGCCTGTGCCTACGCCACCTCGCAATGTCATCAACAAAACGGCCAAGGCGAAATACAAGCAGCACATCGACGCGTTCAAAGAGTGGGCGTTCACCATGGCCCCACTGCTGCCTATCAGCGACTATGGGTACGTTCAGGAGCAGAAAAAGGTTGTGAAAGAGTGGATGGAAGAGAACGGCACCGACACCAGCCGTTACTTGGGCAACCCGCTACCCCACATGGACCTCACGATAAGACGTCAGATTATCGCGTTCGAGACGCACCCGCTGCGCCTACCCATGGCTGTGTATATGCTGCGAGACATCGAATTCCAGATGGCTACGGACGAGGACGACATACGACTAATCAAGCAACGTGCAAACACATGGATCAACAACACCATGGGCTTTGTGAAAACAGTACACGGAGAAGAGCAATGAATATAACATATGTATCAGAACTGATTAAGAACCACGCCGACAATGAGTACAACGGGCGCCAGCCCGTGGGCCTGTTGGACTTCTGTTATGACCTTGAGCATACGATACGAGGCGTGCGCACCACACCGAGAGACTGGCGCACTTCGTGGGTATACATGCCACATGACGTGCTGCCGATGGGCTGGGTAGGCTTCGGCGACTTCCGTTACTCTGCCAGCGAGAACGTTGATTCTTACGTTGTATACTCACGGTTCATCGAGAACGCTAAGTATAGCGGCGGGGACTTGATGCGCATGAAGATGTCTACCAACCGCAAGGTGGCACTGCGTAACGCTAAGAAGTTTCTGCGTAGTTACTCGCCTGTCGAGTTGACCAAAGGCCTGAGCCGCGTGCCCAAAGAGGCAGCGCGAGAGGTAGAGCAGGGGACACGCACAGAGCAGGGCAAGCTATACCACAAGCTGTTTGGTATAGGGTACAGGCGGGAGTTACCGGCTGTCGCCAACGAACTGCGGACGCTAATAGATACAGGGCATACGTTCATGGACAAGTCTGTCGAGACTGACCTACGCGCATACTTTGCTGCTGTTGACGAGCACGCGGCCAAGAAACAGGAACTAGATATGCACTGTGTGATCGCGTCTGAGCGTATGGGTAAGCAGGTATTCGAGGTTGTAGAGGCTAACAAACTCAAAGGTTGGGGCCCTAAAATATCTGACGAGGTAACACGGTACGACGACACAACACTGCCAGACGAGTTGGCAGGCAAGATGGCTGTGCTGTCCATGTGTGCAGTCGAACAATACGTCCCTGATGTAGGTGTGCGTGCGACGGAGAATGTATTCTATGTGGCTCGGTGAAGAAACGTGGCAAGACACAACGCCAGACGAGTTCCGCAAATACACAGACTTGATCGAAGCTAACGGGTGGCGCAGGTGTACTAAACGAAGTGCCTATTGGGTGGATGACCCACAACATCTACCACCCGATGACAACATATACCGTGTTCACATAGTGGCTGACACAGGATACGTTAAGGTGTCATGTATTGGCTTAGAAAGTGTTGACGCGATAGTGGATGGCACCTATGCTGGGACACACAAGCTACCAGACTGGATGCAGGAGAAGTTGGCTGTGCTCTCAATGATGAGCAGTAAGCCACCGACCGAACTTGTTGATGGTGTGGGTAGGCGCATCAACAGCGATACCTACTGGGTGTTTTGTTAGTGCGTCACTAACAGGGGCTTCGGCCCCACCCACAATTGAAACCAGTTACCGCGAGGGACTTACTGTGCAGAAGTATTGTACATTAGAAGAACGGGCCGCGCAGCTGCGACCCTACCTAGAACAGGGTTACACCACGCGTGAGGCAGCAAGAGTGATCGGGTTGTCTATTTCCCAAGCCAATAAAGTTGTGGCAACGGCACGAGCGCGGGGGCTGTTGGCCCGCCGTAAAGCTGACATTTTGAGGGGCGTCTATACAGGGTCGATCAGAGGTTTGGTCCGCCAGCAGCCCGAGGAACTCCAACGCTGGCTACGGGGCCAGATACCGGAAGGCGGCACGGTGGCTGAGTTCGCCGTTTCGTGCATGGTGGACGCTTACTATGAGGAGAACCCATGACCACCCAACGCCACGGCAGTCCCTTCGACCGGGGCCACGCAGACGCCTACTACGGCAGGCCAGAAGATCCGCATTACAAGGACAACGGCCACCGGATCAGCAAAGCAGACATGACGCCCGCTCAGGTGCAAAAGTATTACGCGGGGTATGAGCAAGCCATAAAATATGGCGACAAAAAGGACTGGGGAGAAGAAGCATGAGCCTAGAGAAGATACTCGCGGACCATGCATCAAGCAATAGCTGCCGCAGAACTGAAAAGACAGGACCGATGACCAATAACGGCGCGGGTAGCAGAGGATATAAACATGAACTTTGAAATTATTTTGACCGTTGTGGCTGTCGTCTGGTGGTCTATGACCGTTGTCATCTTTGCGGGACTCTGTGCTGACGCAAGCACAACGCTCCGAGACAGAATAACAGCGGCAGTGCTATGGCCTTTTTTCATCGTTATCGCGTTGCCGGTAATGATCTGGCGCGTCCCATTCAAAACGGTGCGGCAAATGAAAGCTGACATTCGCAATCGCGGGGAGTGGAATGACTTTCAACAGTGGCGAAAGGAGCGCAACAAAGATGACTAGTGCAACATCGACCAGATTGAAGGAGGTGAGTGATGGTTGAAGCCGTCCTGTTTATCGAGGTGGTAGCGGTTGTAGCAGTCGGCCTATTCGTTTTCCGTAACATCTTCTGAAAGGACAACCCATGAAAGACTCAGACGACTTCTTCCGCGGGCTGTGCGCGCTTGCCAGCATTGGCTTGGCCATCACCGCTATAGTTTCGCCTGACCCGGTGCCTTGGTTGCTGGGTGCAATCCTCGTGTACATGTGGGGGCGGGAAAATTGAGCAACGGCAGAGAACTCAAGAGCAAGGGCGCGCAGGCTCTTCGGGAGGCGGGCTTTGTACCCCTGCCAAGACTTTGGGTTACGTGGGATCAGCTTGAGACGATCATCCGCATGGCCGAGGGCAACAAAAACGTAGTGAACGAGATCAGAGGACGTGCAAACAGAGGAGAAAAAGATGAGTGAGATGACAAGAGAGCAGGCGTATCGCCGCTGGAAGAAAGGCGAAGACCCGCACAAGCTGGCCAAGGAGAAGGGCGTGACTCGTGAACGAATGCACCACATCCTCAAAAAGATGGATGCCAGTGTACCGCTTGTAGATCGCATAGAGGAACTGGAAGCCAAGCTGGATGAGGCGGTTTTCGTGCTGCAAATCTGCTGCAACTTCATGGAATATGGTACATGGCCTGACCGTGATCCAGTGGTTCTCGCGCAAAAAACCATCGCCAAACTGAAAGGACAGGACGATGCTGTGTTACACGGGGACTAGGAACTCTCGCATCTACATGAACACCAAGAGCAAGCGAACCGCTTGGCGGGCATACATGAAAGTAAATGATTGGTGGTATGACTTAAGTGGACTCCGTCGTGCATACCGTGAATTGTTTACGCACTGGGACAATGAACACTACTGGTGTGAAGAAGACGCTTTCTTTGACGACAACCAGTGAAAGGACAAGACGATGGCAATGACACCGGAAGCTAAGGTGAAGAAGAAAGTCGTGGCGATACTCAAAGAGATGGGTGCTTACTACTTCTACCCTGTGACAGGTGGGTATGGTCAGAGCGGAGTGCCCGACATCGTGGGCTGCCACCAAGGCAGGTTCTTTGGGATTGAGTGCAAGGTAGGCAAGAACAAGCCGACGCCGTTGCAGGAGAAGAACTTAAAGCAGATCGCCGAAGCGGGAGGGGTATCGCTTGTTATCAACGCGGACAACATCGAAGATGCACGGGAGGTCTAGGGTATCGTGGGAAAGACAGAGTTGCCCCCCGCTCAACAGGCAGAGCTGCGGTTCCTCAAACAGCAGGTAGATTTCTGGATGGAAGCCCATGCCAAGAAGGACGCCTCCCCGTCCGCACAACAACGCTACTGGCACGCCGCGGATGACCTACGCAAGTTTGTCGAGAACCGTCGGAAGGAAGGGTACGACATATGAAGACACGGGAAGAATACCTGTCACTACAATGGCAATGCACTCATGCGCTCTCTATGACGCCGAAGTGGTCGCCGTACAGGCTGCTTTGGAAGTTTGGAATTTGGTACGCAAGAAGGAAGATCAATGGACTACGACAGTGACCCAAGACTGATTAACGTGTCAGGGAAAGTAAAGAAATTAGAGAGAGAATACGATGACATCATCTGGGAAGAAGGTCCGGGTGACCCAAGGCTTGTGACCCTCACGCGCGAACTCCGGTACTACAAGAAACTGCAAGAGCAAGGGATACTCCATGAACCAGATTTTTAAGCCTGTGGAGGCAACAGAAGAGCGTGTGTGGCGTTACCTGCTGAAGCACCGCGCCACCGCAACCGCCGAGACTATAGCACTGAACTGCGACGTGCCCGTAGACTACGCACAAACCTGCATGGATCGGATTTCATCGCCGAACTGGAGGGAGCCTATCACGGAGGGTCAAAAATTTGACAGTGATAAGCTGCGGTATGAGTTGTTACCTCCCGAACTACTCGAAGAAGTTGCCCGTGTCCTGACCTTCGGCGCTAAGAAATACGCCGACCGTAACTGGGAGTTGGGTATGAAGTGGTCTCGCCCCTTCGGCGCGCTGATGCGCCATATGTGGGCGTGGTGGCGTGGTGAGGAAAAAGACCCCGAGACAGGGTACTCACACCTATCTCACGCAGCCTGCTGCATAGCTTTCCTTGTGTCTTACGAGGCTCGCAACGTCGGCACAGACGACAGGCCGAAGGAAGTACAAAATGACTAAAGGGGCAAGACAATGAATGGGCCGATAGACACACCACACCTACAAAAATGGGCGCTAGAACTCGCCGAGCATATAGCCAAGTTAAGTAAAGACCCGAGCACGCAGGTCGGCGCGGTTATATTCGACAAGAAACGACGCGTAATATCTACAGGGTACAACGGGCTTGCACGGGGGGTATACGACACACCAGAACGCCTTAATAACCGCGAGATAAAGTATAAGATGGTGCTACATGCCGAGAAGAATGCGATCTTGTTTGCAACAGCGCCACTCGACGGGGCGACGATTGTGGTGACGCACCCCTGCTGCGCTCAGTGTGCTGCTCAGATAGTTCAAGCGGGCATCAAACATGTAGTGTGGCCCGAACCTGACGACGCGTTCCTCGCCCGATGGGCAGATGACCTATACCTAACGAAGCAACAATTTCGCGAAGCTGCTGTGCGGGTAACGCAGGTATGACCATGCGTGACCTACCGAAACAAGTTCATCCACTGCTGCGAAAAGTTCTTAGGGGCCTGCCGAGTACATGGGGAGTGGTGAAGAAAAAGGATCACTACTTCCTCGTACACCGAGGGCGCCGCGTAGCGTGTGTGGCTAATAACGCGTCAACGCAAAATGACCAACAGGCCAAGAAGAGCCTGCATACAATCCAGAGATACATGAGAGAGAACAACAATGGACCTGATAACAGTCGACTTTGAGACCTACTACGCCAAGGACTACTCACTGTCTAAGATGACAACAGAAGCGTATATACGTGACCCCCGCTTCGAAGTGATTGGCGTCGCAGTGAAAGTAAACAACGGTGAGACGGAGTGGGCCAGTGGAACACAAGAACAGATCGCTCAGTACCTCGATACATTTGACTGGGCTAACAGTATGGTACTCGCCCACAATACTATGTTTGACGGTGCTATCTTGTCTTGGCGTTTTGGTATCCACCCTCGCGCTCTTGCTGACACTATGCACATGGCCCGTGCTCTTCATGGGGTTGAGACTAGCGCAAGTCTCAAGAAAGTCGCTGAACGATACGGTGTTGGAGCTAAGGGAACGGAAGTGGTCCGCGCGCTGGGGAAACGGCGATTAGATTTCTCTGACTATGACCTGTCCCTGTATGGTGACTACTGCGTCAACGACGTGAACCTGACGTACACACTGTTCAGCATCATGGCTAAGAAGTTTCCACGTAAAGAACTCAAGCTGATTGACCTGACCCTGCGTATGTTCACGGAGCCAACGCTGGACTTGGACCTTGGGCTGCTGGAGATGCACCTCGAAAACGTCAAGGACCGCAAGGACCAGCTGATGGTAGATGCAGGGATCACCGACAAGAAGGACCTGATGTCGAACCCCAAGTTTGCGGACATGCTGATTGGTTTAGGCGTAACTCCGCCGACCAAGATCAGCCCCACCACAGGCAAGGAGACGTACGCGTTCGCCAAGAACGACGAAGAGTTTAAGGCGCTGCTAGAGCATGAAGACGACAGGGTACAGGCGCTTGTTGCTGCACGGCTTGGGACAAAATCCACGCTTGAGGAAACACGTACTCAGAGGTTTATAGATATATCCAAACGTGGGCTGCTACCCGTACCGGTCCGCTACTACGCGGCGCACACTGGCCGATGGGGCGGGGACGACAAGATCAACCTGCAAAACCTACCGAGCCGAGGACCGAACGGGAAGGCGCTCAAGAAGGCGATCATCGCCCCCGAAGGGCACACAGTGATCGAGGCTGACTCCGCACAGATTGAAGCCCGTGTACTGGCGTGGCTAGCCGAGCAGAGTGACCTTGTTAGTGCGTTCACTAACAGAGAGGACGTCTATAAGAAGATGGCGTCTAGTATCTACGGCGTGCCTGTAGACGAGGTGACCAAGGACCAACGCTTTGTGGGTAAGACTACTATTCTTGGTGCAGGCTACGGCATGGGTGCGCTCAAGTTCCAAGCACAGCTAAAGACGTTTGGGTTCGACATGGAGTTGGACGAGGCTCGCAGGGTTATTAACATCTACCGTGACACCAACTGGAAGATCAGTCAGCTATGGCGCAACGCACAGAACATGCTCCGCTACATGGCGCAGGGTGACAGGCTCGACTTCGGTCTCGCCGGGGTACTGACTGTCGACCCCGTGAAGAAGGCTGTCATGCTGCCGTCGGGGCTACCCATGTTCTACCACGACCTCTTTGCCCGCGAGGAAGAGAAGGGACCGCAATACTACTACAAGGTCCGCGCAGGTGAGAAGAAGATATACGGTGGGAAAGTAGTAGAGAACGTGTGCCAAGCTATCGCCCGTTGCATCATTGGCGAGCAGATGCTAAGAATTGCTAAGGAATACCGCGTGGTGCTAACCGTTCACGACTCGATTGTGTGCTGTGTCCCTGACGCCGAAGTCCCCGCTGCACAGGAATGTGTAGAGAAATGGATGCGTTGGGTACCGGACTGGGCCACTGGCCTACCTGTCGACTGCGAAGCAGGCACCGCCAAATCATATGGAGAATGTGAATGAGCAAACCCGTAGCCGCAGCGCCGTGGTCCTTCAGCAAGATGAAGAACTTCGATACGTGCCCCAAGCAGTTTTATCATGTAACTGTGCTAAAAGAGCACCCGTTTGTGGAGACCGAGGCAGTGCGCTACGGTAGCGCCTTCCACAAAGCAGCCGAGGATTACATCGGTGAGGGCAAGCCACTACCCCCTGCGTTCGACTTCGCCAAGCCTGTTTTGGACTCGCTCAACAGCAAGCGCGGTGACAAGTTAGTCGAGCGTAAGATGGGGCTGACCGCAGACCTCGAACCGTGCAGCTTCTACGCAAAAGACGTTTGGTTCCGCGGCATTGCTGACTTGCTTATCCTCGACCACAATGCCGAAACCGCTTGGGTCATAGACTACAAGACAGGCAAGTCCGCACGCTACGCAGACAAGGGACAGCTAGAGTTGATGGCGCTTACTGTGTTCAAGCACTTCCCTGACATCAAGAAGGTGCGCGCTGGCCTGCTGTTTGTGGTGTGTAACGACATAGTGCGTGACACCTACCTCGAAGAGATCACTCCTGATCTGTGGGGGAAATGGATGGGCAAGTATGGTACAATGGAGAAAGCCTTCGAGACAGGGGTGTGGAACCCGAAGCCTAGCGGCCTGTGCAGACGCCATTGTCCTGTAACGGAGTGCCCACACAACGGAGCAAACTGATGCCTTACAAAAACAAACCTCGCCCGTACAAGAAAGAGTACGAGCAGCAGAAGAAACGTGGCGAGCACGAGGACCGCATGGAGCGACAGCGTGCACGACGCAAGATGGATAAGACCGGTAAGGATGCCAACAAAAACGGTAAGGCTGACAAGCGTGAGGGCAAAGACGTCGCGCACAAGAAGCCCTTATCACGTGGTGGCTCGAACAAGAACGGCGTGACCGTCCAGAGCCGCAATAAGAACCGAGCCGCGGGTGGCGCGTTAAGTAGCCCGAGGAAACGTTAGTGCACCACTAACACGCGGGAAACCGCTGCGAGGAGAAGACATGCAGATCATCAACGGTAAGGCGTTGCTTCTAAAGCTACGCAATCCCAAACGTGTCACTAATAGCATACGCAAGAGCAAGCTGGTGCGTGACAACGAAGTCGTAGTCAACTGGGGTATGGACGAGGTTCAAACCCTACGCGACATGAACATTGACGTGCCATCACCCATTACTGGACGTTACGATTGGCCGGGGCGATACAAGCCCTACGACCACCAGAAGAAGACAGCTGAGTTCCTGACACTGAACCGCAAGGCGTTCTGCTTCAACGAGCAGGGTACAGGCAAGACAGCATCGGCGATCTGGGCAGCTGACTTCTTGATGAAGCAAGGGGTGATCCGACGTGCGCTAATCATCTGCCCCCTATCCATTATGGATTCGGCGTGGCGGGATGACCTATTCGAAGTAGCCATGCACCGCACAGTCGATGTGGCCCACGGTGCAGCAGCCAAGCGCAAGAAGATCATCGACAACGGTGCTGAGTTCGTGGTGATAAACTACGACGGGGTAGAGATCGTCGAGGAGAACATCCGCAACGGTGGGTTCGACCTTATCATCGTGGATGAAGCGACACACTACAAGAACGCACAGAGTAAGCGTTGGAAGTGCCTCAATCGCATCGTCGACGAGAACACATGGCTGTGGATGATGACGGGTACACCCGCTGCACAGTCCCCCCTCGACGCCTACGGTATAGCTAAGTTAGTCAACCCCGCATCCGTACCGAGGTTCTTTGGCTCGTTCCGCGATCAAGTCATGGTCAAGATTACGCAGTTCAAGTGGGCGCCGAAAGAGACAGCGACCCAGACAGTGTATAACGCACTGCAACCTGCCATCAGGTACACCAAGGAACAGTGTCTCGACCTGCCCGATATGACCTACGTCAAGCGGTTCGTAGAGCTGACACGCCAGCAGAAGAAGTACTACAAGCTGTTGAAGGACCGCCTCGTCATGGAGGCAGCGGGAGAAGAGATCACTGCGGCCAACGCAGCGGTGGCGATGAACAAACTCCTACAGATCAGCACCGGTGCCATCTATGCCGACTCTGGCGAGACGTTAGAGTTCGACATCAAGAACCGGTACAACGTACTGAAAGAAGTTATCGACGAGAGCAGCCAGAAGGTGTTGGTGTTCGTGCCGTTCAAGCACACAATCGACATCTTGGTGGAGAAGCTACGCAAGGACGGGCACAGTACCGAAGTCATTCGCGGAGACGTGCCTGCAACGAAGCGCACAGAGATATTCAAACGCTTCCAAGATACGCCTGACCCCAAGATATTGGTGATCCAGCCCCAATCGGCGGCACATGGTGTGACTTTAACAGCAGCCAACACCGTAGTATGGTGGGGACCAACGTCGTCGCTGGAGACATACGCGCAGGCGAACGCACGGGTCCACAGGTCAGGACAGAAGCATCCATGCACAGTCGTGCAACTGCAAGGCTCTGCTATAGAAAAACGTGTATACGCATTACTTGACAATAGAATTGACGTACACACAAAGATGATCGACCTCTACAAAGAAATACTTGACTAGCGTAAGACTAGATAGTATCTGTAAGGTCTCAGCAAAGGAGAACATCATGAGCGATGAAACAATTTCTGTCGATAAGCTGACGCGCATATACATCAAGATACGTGACAAGCGTGCGCAGATGTCTGCCGCGTTTAAGAAAGAAGACGACGAACTCAAGGCACAGCAAGACAAGATAAAGCGAGCATTGTTGGACTACTGCAAAGAGCAGGATGTCGAGAGCGTGCGCACCAATGCAGGGTTGTTCTACCGCACAGTGAAGAAGCGGTATTGGACTAGCGATTGGGAAGCCATGCACCGGTTTATTCTTGAGCACGGGGTGCCCGAGTTCTTGAGTAAAAGCCTTAATCAAACCAGCGTAAAACAGTTCCTCGAAGAGAACCCTGACCTACTCCCGCAGGGGCTGAACGTGGACTCTGAGTACGCGATTTCAGTGAGGAAGAAATGACTGAAGCAAAAGACAAAAGCCCCTTTGTAACCATCGAGAGCCTAGCACAATACTTTCATGTGTCGGTCTCCACGATCCGTGCATGGGTACGGCAAGGACACATCCCCGAAGAGACGTACATCAAGTTGGGGAACACATACCGGTTTAACCGTGATCTTGTATCTGACGCGCTGACACAAATGCGCAAAGACGACGTAGAGCATGGAGAGGATACCACCGCTGTCGAAGCTACCGGTGCGGTGGGTGTTGTGGGCGTAGCAGCCCAAGAGCAAGAAGCGCAGCTAGAATTTGATTTCGATGCTGACGAAGACGCGTAAGGAGAGAGCATGACAAAAGGCGAATACCGCGTAGGTATCAACTTCAACCCGTCGAACGATGACATGGTTGGGCAGATCAAGCGCAAAGCCGCAGACCTGATCGACCTGATTGAGGTCATCGGTATGGATGGTATCGCTCCGGGTGGAATTGTGACCAACCCGGAAGTAGCGCGCCTTAAGGCGCTGGCGCAGACCGCGATCGAAGAAGCCGCGATGTGGGCTGTCAAAGCCGCAACCAAACCACCCGTAGCGTAAGGAGAACGCACATGAGTGATCTAGAACTCTTTAAGGGCAACAGCCTTGTGAACAGTGACCTGTTCAAATCCCTGCAATCTACCGCAGATAACCTTGCAGGTGGCGGTGGCGGTATGCGCCGGATCAGCTTCCGTGGGGGCCGCTTCCGTGAGTTGGTTGGTGGTGAACAGGTTAACGTGAACAGCAGCGGTTCTTTGAACGTTGTTATCTTGGACGCGGCAAAGATTTCGCGTTCCTATTATGCAGGGGTGTACGACCCAGAGAACCCGTCGGGTCCGACGTGCTGGTCTGCAGACACTCAGGCCCCATCGCCAGATGTACCAGAAGAGCAGCGCCAAGCGTCTCGCTGTGCTGACTGCCCAATGAACGTAAAGGGGTCAGGGCAAGGTGAAACCCGTGCCTGCCGCTACGCGCAGCGGATTGCTGTGGCCCTCGAAGGCCAGTACGACAAGGTATACCAAGCGCAGCTGTCAGCTACATCGGTGTTCGGTAAAGCGGTAGACGGCAAGATGCCAATGCAGGCGTACGCCAACTACTTGAACGCACACAAAGCCCCGCCCTCTGCTGTGGTGACTGAGATGTACTTCGACGAGAACAGTGATGTTCCGAAGCTATTCTTCAAGGCAGCACGCCCGTTGTCCGAGGATGAACTGAAAGAAGTTATTGAACTGCGCGAGAACCCTGATGTGCAGAAGGCCATCACCATGTCTGTAGCCCAGAGCGACAAGGTGGCCGAAAAACCTGCACCCAAGAAGTCCAACAACGTGTTGGAGAAGGCAGCGCCCGCCGAACAAGACGATGCGCCTGTAGAAGAACCCGTCAAAAAGGTCAGCAAAAAAGAAGAGGACAAACCCTCTACCGACGACCTTAGTGATCTTGTCGACGCATGGGATGACGACGAGTAATCAGCGGACGCCGTGGCTGTAACAGGCCACGGCACTTCTTCTATGGGCAAGAGCAATGCAAACAAAAAGATTTCTACAAAGCGTGGTGGCCCGCGAAGGCTGGTACTGCGTATTTGCCGCTAACAAGACAGGGCAGCGTAAACAAAAATTCTACGACAGCATAGACCATGTGATGGATGCTGCGAGGGACTTCAACGACAACGGCTACGATACGTACTTTGCACTGGCTACTTTCGGCGAAGCCGGATCACGCAAAAAAGAGGACGCGTTTAAGATGCGCGCGTTCTTCATGGACTTAGACTGCGGGCCGAGCAAAGAGTTCCCCACGCAGCTAGATGCTATCAAGGCGCTGCGTAAGTTCTGTAAGACATTAAGCCTACCACGACCAATCACTGTCAATTCTGGACGGGGTGTGCACGTATACTGGCCCTTGAGCGAGGACGTCTCCTGCACCGAGTGGGAGCCTGTAGCTGAACGACTCAAGGCGTTGTGCGCCAAGCACGGGTTCGAGGCCGACCCTTCCGTGACCGCGGATATTGCACGTATCCTGCGCGTACCAGAGACCCACAACCACAAGAGCGACCCGCCCGCAGAGGTATCCATATTCGGCTTGGATGAAGTCCAGCCGGTAGATTTTGACACGTTCTCTGAGTTGCTTGGCGCTGACCCGATACCAGTTCCTAAGAAATTTACGCCAATGAGCGGGAGCCATGCGGTGTTAGACGCACTGATGGGGAACAAAGAAAACTACTTCAAAGATATTATGATTAAGACTGGCAAGGGGAAGGGCTGTGCCCAACTTGCCTACATCTACAAGAACCAGACCACAATGTCGGAACCGCTGTGGCGCGCGGGTCTGTCGATTGCAAAGCACTGCACGGATGCTGACAAGGCAGCACTGCGTATCTCCGAGGGGCACCCTGACTTCTCCCCTGACGAGATGTACGAGAAGATGGACCGCATCAAAGGACCGTATCTGTGCAGCACGTTCGACGAATATAACCCCGATGTGTGCACGGGGTGCCCCCTGTGGGGCAAGATCAAGTCTCCTATCTCGTTGGGTGGGCGCACCAAGGAAGCGACGGAAGAAGACAACGTTATCGAGCTGCAACCTGCGACCGATACCGAAGAGCCAGAGACGTACGTCATACCGACCTACCCCAAGCCGTTCTTTCGTGGGGCTAACGGGGGTATATACCTGCGCACTGAGAACGCCGACGGCGACATCGAAGACAAGTGTATATACCATAACGACCTATACATTGTACGCCGCGTGACCGATGGCGAACAGGACATGTTGGTATTCCGCCTGCACCTACCCAAAGACGGCGTGCGTGAGTTTACTGTGCCGCAGATTGCGGTCACGTCGAAGGACGAATTTAGGAAAGCTATTGGTGCCAAAGGCGTTACAGCATGGGGCGCTAACTTGGAGGCGTTGATGACATACAGCATTAGGTGGATTGAGGAACTACAGCACGGCGGCGCAGCTGAAGTGGCGCACGTACAATTCGGTTGGTCTGACGACGAGGGCACCTCGTTCATCCTTGGCGACCGTGAGATATTCCCGGACCGTATCGACTTTAACCCTGCATCGACTGCCACTGCGTTTGCCTTCCCGTTCTTCACACCGAAGGGTTCGCTAGAGGGATGGAAAGAGAACGCTGACTTTTTCAACAAGCGTGGCATGGAGTTGTATCAACTCGTAGTATGCGCCGGGTTCGGCAGTGTGCTGATGCGCACGTCCCACCTGTATGGCTGCTTGCTGCACCTGCATAGTAAGGACTCAGGGCTTGGCAAAACGACCGCGATGAACATGGCGCTGACCCCGTGGGGCAACCCCGAAGACCTTGTTTTGAAGGAGCGGGACTCGCTTAACTCGCGCATGAACCGAGCCGAAGTGTACAAAAACCTACCGTTCCCTACGGACGAGATCACCAACACTTCACCCAAGCTGGCGTCTGACACCGCATACGGTATCACGGAAGGCTCCCAACGTAACCGGATGTCTGGCGGGGCTAACGTAGAGCGCGCGCGTGGTGGAGCATGGCGCTTCTTGGCTATCTCCACGGGGCAGATGAGCCTGATCGAGAAGATTTCGCTGTACAAAAACGCGCCGAAGGCAGAGGCCCTACGGGTACTAGAGGCACGGGTGGATAAGTTCTTTAGCAGTACAGGCGAAAAGGCCATGACTGATGAGTTCTCTAACCGCGCCAAGAAACACTATGGGCAGGCGGGTGTTGTGTTCGTGCAGTACTACATGAACAACAAGGAAGCTGTGGCGCAGATCGAAGCCAAGGTACGCAAGCGTGTAGATGAAGCGTGCAACATGCAGTCGTCAGAGCGGTTCTGGTCAGAGTACATCACGAAGGCACTGACCGCAGGCATCATAGCCAACAAGATCGGACTGCTTGCCTACGATATGGCGGAGGTGTTTAAGTTCGCGGTGCAACTTGTTAAGTACAACCAGATGACGGTGCAGGATATGACCGCCTCGTCGAGCCAGATACTCGCGGACTTCTTTGCCGAGCACAACGGCAACATCCTGTCCATAAAGAGTACGAGCGATCTACGTGGTACGACGCAGGATGGCATAGAGTCTCTGGTGATCCCCGAGATGAACCCACGCACGAAGCTGGTGGCACGGTACGAGACCGACACAAAGAAGGCGTTTATCCTAGCCAAACCGTTCAAGCGTTGGTGTATCGAACAGCAGATAGATTACACAGCCTGCATATCTGATTTGATAAAAGACAAAGGGGCCGTGAAGCGCAAGATGCGTATCACGAAGGGCACTAACCTGAACCTACCCGCCGCGGATGTACTTGAGGTTAACTTTGAACTAGAGCACGGAGGCAGCGATGAAGGCGATACCGAAGACTGATGACCTGCACCCTGATGGTGTACGTATTGTTGTGGCGTGGGACGCTATGCCTGCAGGGGCGTCAGCTTTCATCCCGTGTATCAACGTCGAAGAAGCCAAGAAGCAGATAACTAAAATAGCTAAGAGTAAGGGCTGGACTATGCAGGTTCACCCGCGCATCGAAGATGGTAAATTTGGGGTACGCATGTGGAGGACAGTGTGATAGGATACCACCACAACATGTTCTTGCTCTACATGTTCTCCTCTGACTGACCTGCCCCCGCCTTGTGCGGGGGCTTTTTCTTAGAAGAGTTGGAATCCTTGGTCCCATTCGTTCCGGCTTTCCTCTAGCACCCTGCGCATGTTGGGGCTGAGTGTTACACCATTATACATAGTGGCCGACGTTTCCATGTGCTGCCGCATTGAACGGCGCAGCGAGTCGCCGTCGATCCGTGCCGTGCGGTGGCGGTTGTTGAACGCACGGATTTTCTTCATGACGCTGTTGCGCTCATCGTAGTCACCCATGCGAGTAGCCACATAGTACTGGCGCAGGAGTTTGGTGCGCTTGGAGTTTACCGCGCGGTCAATACCCTTTGTCTGCTGGTTCATCTCCTGCGCACGGGTATACTCTGCGGGGGCGAAGCCGATTGCTTTCGCAGCCAGCTCACCGAATGACAGATCGTCCATGATAGGGTCACCACGACGCGTCAGGATACCTTCGTCACGTGGGAAGCGGAACACCGCTTGGTAAGCGTTTCTGAGGCCAGAAGGCATCATTGCCTCGAAGCCCCGCTCGATCTCACCTTGTTTCATGTTGTCGATGCCGCGGATAATCGAGGAGATCGTACTCCACGCTGGGCCACCTGCGTAATACAGCAGGCTTTCTTCTGGCGACGGGTCACTGTTGAAGCGGTTAGCTTGTAGGATCAGACCGGACAGACCAATACGGCTTGACAGGTCAACACCAAGCAGCGCAGTCAGTGGCCCCTTGTATGCACCTTCGCCGATTGCTTTGCGCACCACTGTCTCAACGTCGTCTTCTTCCTCGTCGAAGAACAACAGGTCAATCAACTGCATGATCTCCCGTGCGAACGGTAGGCCGACAGCCCCCGCGAGTACAAACGTCGATCCAACAACCCCACCTAGCTGACGCAGGGCAACATTGCGCATCTCTTTGTCACCTGCAAAGTGTGCGTCCACACCATCACGCGCTGTTTTAAGTAGCGTGTAGTACATCTGGATGCCGTAGGTCTTATACATAAGCGCCACACGCCCAACGCCTTGTTGGCTGATACGCGGCGCAGTCTCAAGCACGGAGCCACCGTTCATCATCTGCGAGTCATACAGCGCCTGCTCCGCGGCCTTCTCCTGCCGCTCTGTTGTCGACAGTGTAGGCTCTGCAGTTTTCAGGCGTTCTAGTTCCAACTGATATGCGGTCATGGCGGTGACCTGACGGTTGAAGACTTCCGCGTTGTGGAAGAACGTAGCACCCACAGACGACACATAGTCAACTGCACTACGCTTACGCCCTGACGCGTCAAGCCCAAGGGTATCGGCAATCAGGGAGCGGTTGAGGTGTCCACGCTCTGCCATCAACTGCATGAGCGGTTTGATTTCTTCGACTTCCGCGCGCATCTCTGGGTCGAGTTCGATGTCCTTGCGGATTACATAATCCCCGTTTGCATCCAGTTCGAAGTAGTTGTCGATGCTTGGCATGGCACGGACTTTAACACTCTTCTCGTCGCCGGATGGAGCGATCATGTCACTCTTGCGGTTAAACCCACTGCTCGTAAACAATTTAGTTGCGTTACGAATCGCGCGCCCCGCTGCGCCATAGCCATGACGCCCGGCCAACATAGGGTACACCACCATAGGAAGTTGTGACGTGTTGACCAACGCCGATGAGACGTTGAAACCCAGTGTGAACAAGAACGCACCGCGGTTTAGGTTCTGCGCCAACGCATCCTTGGGTGGGTTCCGTGCAAACTCTGCACGGGCGTTGATCTCGTCTAGGATGTACTTGTTCTCTTCCGTCAGCACATCGCGGTTGTCGTCAACGAGGCTTGCCTCAAGTTCGCGGATTTTGGAACTAAACCGCAGGCGTTCCACCTGCCGACCAAGATCAAACGCTTTGGTTTTGAAAGCGTCAATGGCGTCTTCTTCGTAGCCCTTTGTGCCTTTACGACGCTGCAGGGCCTTAGCAAAAGATGTTTCAGGCAGTGTCTCTACGAACAACCGCATGAGTTCTTCTTTGACTTTTGGGTCTACGCCGTTGGCGTCGAGGGTACGCAGCGTCTCTTTTACGAACGAACCTTCAGGTGCCCGTGCATAGTTGACGTTGCTGATGTTGACGAACGGCTCTACGTTCTTGACGCCCGTGTCGGCTTTGAGGTCCTTCATCGCACGTTCACGGGCGTTCCGGCTTTGGAAAGCCTCGACGTAGAACTCTCCGTCCGCTGCCGTGTAGGACAGCCAGTAGTCTCCAGAACGTGTCAGTGGGAAGTACGGCTCGATAGTGCCGGTCTCAAACAGACGTGCATACACCTGCTTCTTGAGTTTGTCCCGAGACTCGGCACTAAGTTCTTTGGTGTCGTCCAGCTTGCCGAAGATCACGTCACGCATCTTCAGGTACTGTTTCTTGTACGAGTCGCGCATCTGGGCATAGATTTTATCCCCGCCAGTAGCCGACAGCGCACGCCAGTCAGCCTGCATGGACTTCCACGCTTTCAGCTTCTCAGGGTCATCTTTATACGCACTCGCCGGTTTCGACGGGTCAACCTGCTCGATGGTGCTAGTGTACACCACCGTGTCGAGTGTCTTTACTTTGTCTTTGTTCGCACGTGCCCAGTTAGACACGCTCTTCAGAGTACCTTCGACCTCTTGGTCTGACTTGTTCATCGCACCACGCTGGCGCTCCATAAGATCGAACAGGGTGTCGGCACCTTTGATACCCGCCTTCTTCGCAGTGTTCACCACCGAGATCATTGGCAAGCTATAGAGCAAGAACTGCTTGGCCTTCGCAGCGGCGTCACCTTTAACAAAGTCTATGACTTGGTCGGCGTGTTCTTGCGCAAACTGTTTCGTGGCTGGTGGCGTGCTATCTACAATATCTTTCAGCATGTCTGCTGCACGTTTACCCGCATCGCGGGGCGACAACATAAAGAACTCACCGGTTCCGATGTTGCTTGGTGCGGGGGCGAGAATGTTGTCAATGATACCAGTTGCTTGGTCTAGTGCGGACTCCGTGGGTTTCACTGGTTTGCCGATAAGCGTACGCAGGAAGTTGGAAATCGCTGCTTTGAACTTAGCAAAAGGAGTTAGGGGGTCACCCCCGACGCGTAGCCCGGACAACATCCGTTGGAACTCAGGGTTCGAGAACGCCTCTGCCACAAACTCATTCAGGTCAGTGAACCCATATGCAGTGGGCATGTGGTCTTTAGTTTCGTCAAAGATTTTCTGCAGCTTGCGCGTCAGCGGGTGGCCCTTCTTAGCCAGTGTCGCAACGGTTGCGGCGTGGGCCATCTCATGCAGAAGCACGTGAGTGTTGAGGCCGAACTTTGTCGAAAGCGCAATGGTATTTGTATCGGTGTCGAAAACCCCGGCTACTTCGGACCCGTCAGGTGCGCGCAGTGTACCAGCCAGCTCGACCTTGGTATCACCAACCATCTTGGCCAGCTTGGAAGCCACTGCAGCGACTTCGGGATCGTTGCTTGTAGCCGCCAAAGTGCGCAGCGCAGCGCCGAGATCACCCTTAGTAAGCATACCAACGACGACATTCGACAGCGGTATGCGCGATGCCGGGACGACCATGTTGAACAAACTGCCGCTGGCCATGAGGCCACGCACCATCGGGTCAGTCTCGTCGATGCCGAGCTTCTCAAGAACTTCGGCGAGGCGCTTATTGTCTGCATCATTGGTCGGGTCGAACCCACCCTCAAACGCCTTCTCCAGCTCGCGGCGCTTGGCGACGAGGTCGGTGGACTCGAAGGCTTCGACCGCCTGCATGGCGTTCTTGGACTCTACAGTCTTACCCGCGATCCACCGCTTGGTGGCCTCAGACATGTTCTTGCTGGCCCAATCAAGCACTGCTTGGGCTGTTTTCTTACCGTATCCGGGGATTGTACCTTTTTCGCCGTCGCCGCCAAGGAACGCGGTCTCGCCGGGGGGCATATCGGGCGTACTCTTAAATCTCCCACGACCCGTAACCACATCGTCGATAGCATCCTGCAGTCCGAGTGCCGGATCGGGATAGTTACCGAGGTACTTCTTAAGCGCACCGATGGTAGCTTTGTTGGCCTTGGTTGATTTGGTGTTAAGAACTTTTAAGATGGCAGTCTTGTCAGCAACCGTTAACGGGCTTGTGATTGACATATCCAAGTTCTTGACGAACTGGCGCGCTGCTTGGGAGACATTCGCCTCGTACCGGTCCTTCAGCTGCTTGGTAACTTGCTCGGTGCTGACTTTCGGCTTATCTGTCGGTGAGATTTTCTCACGCGGTGCCAAGGCACGGGACGTCGGCCCGGCCCGCTCTTCCGGTACAGGCTTTAGGGTCTGGCGGTCAATGACAGGGCGACGCGGTAGCGTCGGCAACACTCCCCGCTGCGTCGCGCCTTCTAGTGGAGTTCGCTGCGCGCCTGCTGCTGCTGCAGGACGAGGAGTAGCCTCGTCACGTGCTCCCAATCGTCTGCTTCTAGGTGTCGTAGGCTCTGGGGCACCTGCACCTCGACCAGCCCCCCGTCCGCCGCCTCCCACGCCGCGTCCACGACTTGGAACGCTTGCTCCAGCTCTCTCTGTGACAGGTGTGCTAGCATCGGGGGTCTCCTGAGCTTCTGCTGCAGGGCGACCTTGCTCTGTGGGTCTCGACGGAACAGCAGGTTCTGTTGCAAGTGGGGTTGGAGTAGCTGTTGTAGGGGTAGCGGCTGTGGGTCTACGTCCGCCACGGCGGGGCGCGAACAGGTCTGGTTGTTCTTCTGGGACCCCTTCGAGGCGGCGGCTAATACCCAATTCTGCAGCTTGAGAAGTGCGCGGCTGGTTTGCAAAAGAAGTAATAATTTTACGCGTTGTAGGGTCATTTAAGTCCTTACCCAGAAGGCGGCGACGTACAGGCGACTGCGGAGCAATCCCCATTTCGTCGAGCATAGCACGAGTGACGACTTCCCGAGCTGCGGCGGGTTCGGATGCTTGTGTAGGAGCCTGCTGGACCCGGCGCCGAATCCCCTCCATACCCAACTGCTCTGGTTCACGCTGCGCGGGCCGCTCTGGGATGCGTGCCTCCATTTCCTCCAGCTGCGTAGCCTCTGGGGGTGAGGTAACAGTCGGCGTAGCTTCGGGTTCAGGGCGCTCGGCCCGCTGCACATTCACCGCACGCTCGATGGACTGTAGTTCAGCCTGTGTGGGGGCGGTGTCGGCGATACCCTGTGCGGCCAATGCGTCGCTAAACGCGCGGCCTACACGATTGTAGTTCCGGCTGGGTGTTTTCTCGATAGTATCTTGTAAGATCTTAGTACGCGTAGCTTCAGTGGCCTTGCGACGCCGGGTATCTTCCTGCCCACTGATCGTCTCGATGTCTGACTCTGCACGAAGGGCCTGAGCCTGTTGCTGCTGCGCGGCTTCTTCGGCTTCAATAGCGGCGAGCTGGTCGGCGATGTCTGCGTCTTCACGTGCGGTTTGCTCACGCTGCTGCGCTAGGTCTACGAGGTCACGCTCACGTACGGTCGCAGGTTCTTGTGGTGTGCCTTCCGCCGGACGCTCTGGAGTAGCAGGTTGTTCGCCCACACGACGGCGCTCTTGCTCTTGCTGCAATGCAAACAAGTCAGGTTGTTCAAACGCGGCTTCGTCACCCCGCCCTGCGGCACGCAGTGCTTCACGTTCGCGGGCGGCTGCCTGTGCGCGGGCTTCTTCTTCGGGGATTGTGGCTTGCTCTAGCTCACGGATCATATCCCGCTGCTCAGGCTCTGGCGCACGTTCGGGGCGCTGGTCGAACAGGTTCAGCTGCCGGTCGTCAGGCCGCTCTGGTGCTCTACCCAAGTCTTCCTCGGGGAACATCTCACGTTGGTCGCCCATAACTCGCGTGGGGGCTTGCCCAAGGTCTTCGCCTTCAAACAACTCACCCTGCTCTGGCTCTTCTGGAGTAGTGGCTCCGCGCGACCGCCGACCTACGAGGGCGTCAACGAGGACTTGGATGGTTGCACCGGCCCCACCGCCGAGAGCTGCGGCTTCGCCTGCACCTTCAAGCACTGCTTGGTCGATGTTGTATCCACGCTCGATAAGGTTCTGTGCGATACCCGCCGCTGCTTCCTGCGCGGCCTCTTCACCACCAGTGCGCAGTGCGCTAACTACTCGCTGACGCATACCCTGCACGACCTCTCCGCCGAGATCGCCAGTGAGCTTGCCAAGGACGCGACGTAGCGGCAGCGCTTCTGTAGAGCCGACCACCGCACCGAGCCGTGCCGCCCGATTACGCTCTTCTTGAGTGGCGCCAGCTGCGCGGGCACGTTCACTTGCTTCGCCTGCGCCTGCACCTACACCGAGAGCACTTGCACCGAGCAAACCTGCTATGCCTGCGGCACCCGCCCCTGCACCAAGAGCACCCGCCCCGGCAGTAACAGCTGCACCGGCGCCGATAAACCCAGCGATAGAGCCGAAGGTCTGCCCAATTTTATATGTAAGGTCGTCCTCGTCACCCCGGTCGGGGCGAACTCTATCCGCAAGTCCTTGAATACGCTCACGTGCGGCAAGTTCTTTCTCTTCGTCCAGCAGTGTAGCGGCACCCAGTGCCGCAGTCTCGCCAATACCAACAACACCCGCACCGAAACCACCGACTAAGTCGCCGATAAACCCACTCTCATCGGGTTCGTCAAACATAGCCTCATAGGCTGCACGTTTAGCTGCGACGTCTTCTTGGGCTGCCCGGATACGCCCTTCGCGTGCGGCAAGACGGTCTCCGTACGGGGTACCCTCATACTGCTGACGACGTGCTTGTTGAGACGCGGCACGGGCAAGGTCTTCTCTGGAGGCCCCTTCGGGTGCTTCAACGTCGAGTGTAGAACCATCCCGCAGCGTGAGAGTGTATAGGGCCATGCGGATTATTCACCTTGTTTTTGTACTTCTAGAATATCGTCTGGGTTTAACCCCGGCATATTGTCAACACCAGTAAGTGCATAGTACTGCGCCTCTAAGTCTTGCAGCGTGTCTTTCACCCCAAACCTTTCAAGATATTGTGTGGCCCACCCATCAGCTTCCGCGGCTACAGTCTCAAACTGTGCCATCGCTGCGTCGTACCCATCGTCTTTTGGGGTCAACATTGAGAGGTTCGCCGCGGCGTCTTCTACACCGTAACGTTCCGCTCCTGCCTTATACGCATCTTCTGACTGCTGTAGTAGGTTCTTAGTGGCCGTCAGCACACCATCGACACGGCGACTGAGAGCAAGCTCTTCGTTACGCGCCTGTTCCACTGCCACTTCGGCTTCGCGAATATCAAGCTCTCGTATTTGAAGCGCGTTGCTATCCTCTTGTTTCTCCCGTTCAAACTCACGGTCCGCATCGGCAGTGACTTTTCTAAGCCGTGCGGCGTCCAGTGTAGCAGCGGCGGAGATAGCCGCACGTTTGTTTGCGTTGAAGTCTGCAAACATCTGGTTGCCCAAAGACAGCGCAGCGCGACCCATCTCCGAATCTAGCTCCATACCACGTTCGCCAAGCTGGATACGGCTCAACATGCGGTTCCGACGGTTGCGCTTCTGTTGGTTCTCTAGGTTGATCGACGCAGCAGCACCCCCTGCCATAGCGTACCCGATATTGGTTGCACCGGCGGTGCCGATCAAGAACGCCTGCAGTTGCTGGCGACGCTCGGCTGCAGGATCGTTAAGTTCTTCGTCGAGTTCAGCCAGTTGCGCTTCGTACTCTGCGTACTTCGCGGCCTTCTCGTCACGGCCTAGCACGTCTTCACCAATCTTAACGCCGCGCATGAGGGCGTTCTCTGCACCGCCCATGCTACCTGCACCCAAACCTGCAATCCCTGTGCCCGCTGGTGTCGGCGTTGCCGCGGCTGGTGCTGGCGCTGGTGTAGTTGTTGTCCCTACTGTCGCCTCTTCCGTGGCGGAGGGCCTCGCAGGGGTCGGAGCATCCGGCATAACGGACGGTAGCCCTGACCCAGTATCAGCGGTGGGGCGCCTTACAGGCGGGGCGTTTAGCGTGGGGGTGGCTACGTCTTTTGGTAGGTCTTGCGCTGGGCCGGGGGGTAGCAGGGACTCAATCGAGACAGGGTTGCCCTCTGCATCCACTGGGAGTTGGTTAGCGGCGACCCGCTCACGCGCAGCTGTGTCAGCTGTGTTGTACTCGAACGGTTCAATAGGTTTACGGGGGTCAGAAAGCCCAGCCGCACGACCTACACGAGAGTTTGCAATCCCAATGCCCAAGTTACCGATGGCTTTTAGCGGGTCGTTTATATTGTCCAACGCTTGCGCACCGGCCCTCGTCATACGCTGCCCAGCACGCGCCGCCATAGATTGGTCACGAACAGTTTGCAGGATGCGCTCCCGCTCCGCCGCAGGTAGGCGTTGAAACTCGTCGTAGTTAATTCCTAGCGCCTCGACACGCTCCTTGACGCTACTACCCTGTCCAAGCCCCGGCATACCGCCTACGGAGCCGCCCGGTTGGAAAGCCACAATACCACCGCTAGCCATCATAGGTGTCGGACCCTGTGCAGGAGCAGGAGCAGGGCGATTCTGTGCGAGTGCGCCAATACCGCCCTTGGCGGCACGCTGTATGTTAACTTGCTGCTGTTGCTGTTTACGTTGCAAAACGCCCTGCGTCTGTTTAGCCAGCTCGTCCTTAGTCATCTGCATGACTTCTTGCTCGCGTTGCTGTGCAACGGTGCCGGGCTGCTGCTGCATCTGCATCTCGATCTGGCGCTTCGCGGCTTCCTTCTCGGACTTGAGTTTCTGCAGGGCAAGCAAGTCTACCAGCTCTTTGTTCTGCTGGTACATCTGCATAAGTTGTTGGGGCTGACCACGATACGCGTCTACTCGGTCAGAGACCTGCGCGTCGATACCTTTGTTCATGTCCATGTGTAGCCCCTATTAGTCGAAAAGCATTTCGTACAGTCTATCTAGGCCACCGGCAGTGGACAGCACAGTCGATAGCTGACTTGGTTGCATGTAAGAATAAGACTGTGCACTGATCGGCAAGTCCTGCAGAAGAGACTGCATGTACTGAACCTGCTTGTATGGGAAGTCTCGCTCTTCTTCAAACTGCGTTTTGTCTGCGGCGATGCCTTCGGCTTCGATCCCACGCTGCGTTGCGCCCATGTCAGCAATCCGCTGCAGGGAGGAGAGACCATAAACGTTAGCGGCTTCTTGTGCCGCCATCTCACGATCTTGTTGAGTGTTGAACTGCCCCATCGCTTGGTCGTATGCGGTGCGGTACCCTTCGCCGGTAATGGCAGACAGGTTTTGCAGGAGGTTGCGGTTGGCTTCCGACTCCATGATAGCTTGGCGTGAGCCGCCGTATGCACCGGCACGAGTTAACCGGCCAGCGTCCTGTACCCGTTGAATTTCGGCTTGGCGGCGTGCTTCAGCAATCTGTGGGTCGAGCGCAGCCTGCAGGTAGGGGTTCATTAACTGCTGTGCGGATTCAGCGGTAAACTGCTGCGGTACAAAGGCCCCCATCTGATCTGTGGGGATAGCCAACCCTGCAAGACCTTCGAACGCCTGTGTCTGTAGTTCAGACTGCCCCGCCGTGAGCGGACCGGTGTAGGCTTCGAATGGTTGGTCGGCGAGCGCCTGACCACGGCCCAGCATGTCAGTAACATACGGCCCAGCCCAGTTAGATAGAGAGGACTCGCGGCCAGATTCCTTCCCGGCGACCGGGTCTTTCGGCATTGCGAGGTCTGTATTTTCTTCCGCCATAGCTTACGCCCTCATCCCCGGCATGTACTGCGCCGGGTTAATCTGTTTGCCTTGCTTGGGGTTACCCGTGCGCGCTTTCCGAACGTTGTCCATCATCGCGTACAGCTGCATAACACCAGCGTTAGAGTTGCCGTTACCGAGGTGACTTACAACATCGGCGGGGATTACAAACTCTCCGTCGGAGAGTCGGGCCTCTTGCTGCCCATCAATGTTCGCAGGGACTTTATCAGCCATGCCATCGGTGGCGCCGTCGAGGTAGCGCCCACCTGCTAAGTTAGCAATGCCGCCTTGGGCGTATTGTGGGACGAACCCAGATAGCCCCTGCGTCTGTGTCTCGACTGGCATATTTTGAATGACATTAGCGGGGGCACGAGAAACGATTGGGGAGGTGTTACCTGTGGGCTGCGCCGCAAACTGCAGGGGTGTAGGGCGGGTTTGCATCGCGGGGTTGGCGACGTTTTGCCCTCGGAGATACTCGGCCTGCTTACCCGCAAGTTGACGCACGATATCAAGCGCCGCCAAACCCTCTTCGCTAGGGTCTTGAGAGACAACTTCTGTAGCAGTTGTATCCGCGGTGTCTGTGGCGGCGTCCGCTTCTGCTACCGTGTCGCCAGCTGCGTCGTTAGCAACCGCCGTTTCGAGGGGGGCGTACGGGTCTACATACTGCGTATCGGTGAAGTACCGCTGCCCGCTGCTACCGGGGCGACGGTTAGGATCGTAGGTATCAGCTACACGTTCGCGCACCGCCGTGTACCGGGGGACGCTACCTTGATACCCAGTTTGAGGGGCATCGCTGTTAGCAAAACCGGAATTGCTCAAGAAGTAACTACCCGCAAGGCTACCAACACCCTGCCAGTTTACGCTGCCAAGCACATCGTTGAAGTTAGTGTCACCACCACCCAACCAGTCCAGAGTGTTGCTCCAAAAACTCATCCGTTTTCCCCTATAATAAGTAAGATTTTATCAGTTAAGTCCCCTACTTGTCCACCCTTAGCATAGGGGCGCACGAAAAGCTCCTCCTGCTCAGGCGTAGCAAAGATACTGCTGAAGTCGTAGAGGTACTCTAACTCCAGCGGGTCAGGCGTTTCGACGTCAACACGTTGCCCCTCCAAATCAGTCTGTGCTCGCAGGGTACGCGCAAAATCAGATACGTTACGGCGCTGCTGCTGTATTTGGATTTGCTGCTGTATTTGGATTTGCTGCTGTATTTGCTGCTCTTGCTGCTGCTGAATATCTAGTTGGTTTTGTGCGATCTCCGCCAAAACTTCTGCATAGGGGTCTGTCTCCGCCGTCTCGTCTACGGTCTCGTCGATTATAGTGTCTACGTCGTCTACGGTCTCATCGACTACGTCGACTACGTCGTCTGCAGGTTGGTCAACTACTTCATCGACTACGTCGTCTACAGGCTGGTCAACTACCTCATCGACTACATCGTCTGCAGGCTGGTCAACTACTTCATCGACTACGTCGTCTACAGGCTGGTCAACTACTTCATCGACTACGTCGTCTGCAGGCTGGTCAACTACTTCATCGACTACGTCGTCTGCAGGCTGGTCAACTACTTCATCGACTACGTCGTCTGCAGGCTGGTCAACTACCTCATCGACTACGTCGTCTGCAGGCTGGTCAACTACCTCATCGACTACGTCGTCTACAGGCTGGTCAACTACCTCATCGACTACGTCGTCTACAGGCTGGTCAACTACTTCATCGACTACGTCGTCTACGGTCTCGTCGGGTGTATATTCGGTTATGTAGTCGTCATACCAGTTCGTATTAGAATCTACGTCGTCTGCGGGTTCGTCAACTACCTCATCGACTACGTCGTCTGCGGGTTCGTCAACTACGTCGTCTGCGGGTTCGTCAACTACTTCATCGACTACGTCGTCTGCAGGTTGGTCAACTACCTCATCGACTTCATCGACTTCATCGACTACGTCGTCTGCGGGTTCGTCAACTACCTCATCGACTACGTCGTCTGCAGGCTGGTCAACTACCTCATCGACTACGTCGTCTGCAGGCTGGTCAACTACCTCATCGACTACGTCGTCTGCAGGCTGGTCAACTACCTCATCGACTACGTCGTCTGCGGGTTGGTCAACTACCTCATCGACTACGTCGTCTGCAGGCTGGATTATGCGTTCGTCGTACGTGTCACCTGCGTCGTAATCGTATACTTTGCCATACGGAGTAGTAAGCGTGCCGTCGCCGTTGTCGCTCCACCCCTGCGTACTAATGAGAAGACGTTCTATGGGGTTTATGCCAATGGCGGTATCTACATACTGGCGAGCATCCCGCGAAACTTTGTCCACGTCTTGCTGTCTTACAAACTGTGCTACCTCTTCGTCAGTTGGGTCATACCCCATGTCGGCAAACAGTTGGCGGGCTTCATCTTCAGTTACTTGGTTTACGTCAACAAACTGCGACAGTTCGTCGAGAATGTCGTTTTCTGCGCCTTGCCGAGTAAACTGCTCGACTTGTTCATCGGTAGGGTCGAAGCCTTGAGCTTGGAACGCCTCACGTACTTCCTGCTCGTTGGTAGCCAAGGAGTCAAACTGAGATACAAGATATTCTGTGGCTGCGCTCTTGTCCTCAACACGACCTGCACGCTCGAATATCTCTTCGTCGCTTAGTTCTAGCCCCTCTGCCTCTGCGTACGCGCGGACTTCGGTTGGGCTGATATAGCGAGATTCAACATAAGTATTGACGTAGGTAGTGACGTCTTCTCCGGCGCTGTTAAGCACCAAGTTTACGAGTTCTTTGTCAGTTGTAGCAAAGCCGGGGTACTTGGCGAGTTCGTTCATCACCTGCCCGGTGCTGTTGTAGCTATCGTCGACGGTGCTTAGTAGGTTATTGCGCAAGTTCTCATACGCCGGTCCTTCCGCAAACTCAGTGCCTTCTACAACGCCATCTAAGTAATCAGTCAAAGCCGTTACGGCTAGCCGGGCGCGCAGGAGTTCAAACCCCGGTTTTTTCGCCTCGTTAATAATCTCATTTGCACGGGGGTCAGTACGAATAATAAGGTCTGCCAATGTAGAGCCTGTGTATATACCTCCCGCAGTGCCTGCGCCAGCAATCGACCCGAGAGCTGCAGCCTGTGCGACAGTGCCGAGCACGTCGCGGTCAGGGTCAACTTGCTTCAACACCGTTTCAACAAAGAGTGTGGGTAGACCTTCCTCGATAGACTCCTGTACACCTTCATTCCAAGACACCCGCGCACCGGTGCTAATCTTTTCTGTGAGCCAGTCGAACGCTTCCGCGGTTGTACCCGCCGAGTCTTTGCCCAAGAACACTTTTTCAAAGTCGTTACCGCCTATGCCGAAGCTAGCGAGGGTAGTAGCTGCGCTTATGAGGCCCGCGGACTGTGCTAGCTCCATGGCGGCTGCTTTAGCCTCTTCCTCCGACATACCTGCAGCAAGATAAGTGGCCAGACCCTCGTTGTACGCACTGTCTGCCGCACCGCCGAAAGACTCGGCAAGGTCGAGCGCAGACGAGGTACCGATGCCGACACGCTGTGCGGCTCGATCCGACAGTTCTTTACCCATGGCACGGAAGATTCCTTTGGCGCCGACCATGGTGCCCTTAGAGGCAAGAAGCCACGGCAGTTCTTGGATAATCTCCGCCCCAATAAGTTCGGCGACAAACTGCTCAGGAGCTTCTTGGAACGCGCCCCAAATACTGCCTAGTTTTTCCCACCCTTCGCCTTCCGCGAGCTTCGCGTCAATCCGGTCGAGCGCCTCCGCCCATTCTTCAGTCTGTAGCCCCGCACCGAAGTCGATAACGTCGTCAGCAAACTGGCCGACGGGGTTGGAGTTTGGGTCAAACCCAAGCGTAATATCCACGAACGCGGTCATGGTGCCGAGCAGTTCACCACCCGCTTTTGCTATTAGCCCGCCGTAGTCTCTAGCGTTATCAACGCCCACCAACGTATCAATAAGCTCAGTTCCGGTTTCTGCCCCTATGCGTTTTGCCGCATCAAAATAACCGGCTTCATCCCACTTGTTGAGAAAATCAACAACATCCTGACCAACCCGCGATGCAAGAACAGCTTGGCCCGCCTCGTTTAAACCCGCACCGATCTGTGCCCACGTCCCAGCGTCGGATTCTCTGAGGTCGTCATACGTCGGGAGTGGTGTAATTTCGATCTGCAGATTGTCTGACAGGCGTTCACCGGTAAGGGCGCTCACCTCCACATATTCGCCGCTATTCAGCCCACCTTCAACAGGTACGCGTTTGACCAAAGTGTTGAACTGGGGACTCCAATACGGGGTCTCGTAAGTTACCTTGCCCCACTCCAAAAGCCCATCTTGCCGAACCCTTAAACCCGCTTCGCCCAGAGCAATTTCTTCGTCAGTAACATCTGCCCGCGAAGTGTTTACCAAGTCGTTTTGTGCCTGTCCGGTATACGTTCTTTCTAGTGCGTCGATGTCAGACTGGATTAGCGGCTCGCCTTCGATAAAATCTGTCACCCCCGCACGGTTGAGGAGGTCAGCGATTGGCGCGTCGATAGTAGGCGCCACGCCTGACTCAAACGCCCTCTTGATAGAGTTGACCGTACTAAGATTAAGCACGGGCGCCCCAACGCCACTAGCCACAAAGTCTTCCGCAATCTCAGCAAGCCCAGTATTACGTAGTGCGGTTATATCTCCTCCGGCGCTATCCTCCACCAAATCAACGAGGACCTGACGCTGTACATCATTCAGCTGTGTTAAATCTACCCCAAGATATTCTGCGGCGCTGTTTAGTACACCTTGAAACTTCGCACTGTACTCTTCGTTGTACGCCGCTTGGTTGGTAGGCAAGCCCTGCGCTTTGCCTTCAGTCAGCCAGTGGAAGTACGCATCTTCGTCTGCGTCGAGTCCCGCAATGCGACGGTATTCTGCCTCGTTGAAGTTCGGGTCCATAAACTGCACAAAAGATTTGTCCAGCTCATTATAGAGGGGCGTCAGCTCCTCGTCAGCTAGCTCGACGGCGGTGGTCAGGTCTGCTTGCAGGACCGTAAATTCGGATTGCGCCTTGTTATAGTCTGCCTCCAACTTTGGCAGCTCCGCATCAATACGCTCTAGCTCCGCACGGAGGGCGGGGTACTCTTCGTTAAACGGTTTGGATACCGCGTTGTACGCAGCTACAGCCTTTTCCAACGCTATCGCGTTTTCTTCTGACTCGTTGGCTTCGAAGTTCTGCAGGGCGAGGTCGTACGCGGCTTCGAGTTTGGTTAACCGCTCTCCCGTGGCGTTTATTTGCCCAGCAATTTCGTTACGCCGCGCAAGGCGCCCGTTGTACGCTTGGACCTTGTCTTCTAGTTCTCTGGCTTTTGCTTCTACCCGTTGGTAGTCGCCAGTCAACTTGTCCATAGTTTGGGTGACAGCCACACCCGCGGCAGTGGTGTTGAACCAGTCTTTAAATTCTGTGTTGGCGTAGTTGTTTAGGCTTTCCGCAAGCGCTCCCTCGATGTCACCTCCACCGAATGCCGCTGAGGCTGTACGCTGCACGGCTGAAGTAATCGCCGCAATCTCCCCATCAGCAAAGTCGGTAGCATCGCCAACAAAGTCTTTAACTACCTTGGTTACAGATTCGGCTTTTAGCGCGGCATTGAGAACAGACTCTGGAGTGACATCTTGCCCAGATAAAGTACGCGCGATAGAAGAAGTAATGACATTCTTGGCGACATCGGGTAGGGCATCGAACATGCCACTTGTTTGCTCGTCAATGTAGCCATTTATTGCGGGTAGCGCCGCACTAATACCACCAGTAACGAAGGCTTGCACGGGGTCCTGCCCGTAAACAATAGCGCGCGCCGCGGCACCAGACCCAGTACCGACCGCCGTGGCAATAACCGCATTCCCAGTAGCCTCAAGTGCGAAGTCACCAGCAAGCTCACCAGCAACATCGCCTACACCCTGCGCCACATAAGAAACAGCGGCGGCTTTGAGGGCGTCTCCGAGGTCGCCACCTTGAGCTAATGTGCCTGCCCCTTCAATCAGAGGCACAGCCCATGTTTGCCCAGTAGCTATCGCAGCTATTTTTAGTACCGCTTGCCCTATCTCAGACTCGAATACGTCAACGACAAGGTCACCGACAGGCTTTACGATCTCTTCGTATACCCAATCAGCCGCACCGGTGGTGTGCGAGAGGACAGCTGCACCAGTACCAATGACGACAGCGGCGCCAACCGCGGCGCCCACGCCTACGGCGGCTGCTCCTGCTCCGACCCCTATAGCTACGGGTATAAGTACTGGCATTTAGAGCCTCCAGAACTCGTCTAGCGAGTCTTTACCAATTTTAATGAACGCTCGGTATCCACCGGTATCTAACCGTACCACATCTATTTCGGTATCAGTATCCTTTGTTTTGTTATACCAAAACTGAAACGCTGACAAATACTCTTCTGCGTTGAAGTCTGTACGATAAAATTCGACTTTTTTCTTCTGTAAGTAGGCTAGGTACTTCAGACCGTTGCGTACAAAATTTTGCGCCGTGTCGAGGTTAAGCGCCCGCCCCTCCATCACATTCTTGTACTTGCCTTTGCCGCGGTGCCCTATGAACACCGTATTGCCAATCTGCACTTGGTCAGTGTTAGGCAGAGACAACTCACCCGCAAGCGCCGCGATTACCTTACCCACAGGCTGGTCTGTGTTGTTTAGCTCCGCCGCTGCGGTCATAATGATTTCAGGAGCCGGTAGGGGCGTCTGTTTGCTGTCTACAACGGTAACCATTATGCGGCCTCCATAACTTCTTCTATTGACTGCACGTCTTTTGTCTTGTGCTGGTTGACGTAGTCTCGCACCGTACCGACCGTGAACTTGTTCACGTTATCGAACTCCAAATCGTTCGGGATGCCGTACGCATCGGTCAAAACCGCAAGCACCATAATCATGTCTAGGCTGTCTATGCCGAGGTCTACCGGCTCTTCATCGTAGCTTGTTGCGTCTTTGGCGTTGTCTCCACGAGACACAGCAGCTTTCGCTGCGGCATTAAATACATCTAAAAAGTTCATAGTCTCTCCCCCTACAAGTTGCTGACAAACGATACAGCCACAATGGTCGAGGGTATACCGGGGTGCAAGCTAGTAGCTGCTTCAGTGTAGAGCGACAGGGTAGTGTCAGAAGTCGCCCAGTACATCTCAATGTAATCGTTTGCCAGTAGGTCGATAGAGAAGTTCCAGTACAGTGCACGGGTAGCGTTACCTTTCACCGTCTGCACCTGCCCGCCGTACGGCACGTCGGTGCCACTCTTGTTGATCCACGTTGTTACGGTGACGTCCGACGAATTTGTATGCGCAGTCTGCATAGTGACTTGGAAGTTGTAGACCCCGTCTGCCGACACAGTAATCCGCGTGTCATCTGCACCGGCAATCGAAACACCGTTACCGATATAGGTGTTCTCGAACTCTACTGGATAGCCAGTATCCACTGCTGCTGCTGTCTGATTAGCGGTGCTGTAGAATAAGCCACGAGGCATGTATAGAAACTTGCCGCCGTCGTCGGTACTCAATAGCGCGCCTAGAGTAGACGTAAGCCGGTTGAAGAACAGCCGAAAGACGTTGTCCTTCTGGTCCATATACGGGCGGTTGTAGTCCGCCGTGGGTAGCGGAATCGCTGGTGGCTCTGGACGATCTATCTGGTTAGCCATTACCGCCTCCCGTCAGGGCGGATGTCTATTCTCGGTGTGCCCAACTGCCACTGCACCCCTAGTGCGTTGGACTCGATCTTTACTGCCAGCTGCCGCCCCCGCACGCGGGTGTTTATCTGCCCAGTGTACTGCTCAATAGGCAAAGTGGCCGTGCGAGTCACCGCTGCGTTGTTTACGCCGCCTTCTGACGTAGGGCTATTGTATCCAGAACCGGAGTTAGCCAGCGGCAAGAGAGTCATAGTAGCTGCAGGGGCGTCAGAAGTAGACCCCGTGAATGTCATATCCGGCAGCACCCGCCAGATAAACGAGAACCTGTCGCCGCTATCAATGTCAAACTGCGTAGATGTGATGTACGCGTCTATAGGCACGGGGGTAGCAGTTTCGGCGTCGTCTAGCCCAACTTCATGGGACACCAAGTTATTGCTGTATGTGGCAGCTACCGGGCTAGAGACTAAATCTGAATCCAGCCATGCAGTGCGGCCCATAGTGCCGTAGTACCAGATGTTCTGTACATAGTTATACACAACGTACCGGTCGATTGTAGTGGAGTCAGCGGAACAGTAGAACCACCATACCTCGTTATACTGTTCGTTAGTGCCCGCGTGCACCTGTTGGTACTGCTGCTCGTTAAAGTCGTTGAACACATAACGCTTTACCGCGCATGGGAGTGGCTGTATGCGACCGTCATATATATAAAACTTACCAAGCCCCATCCAGAACGATATGCCCGCCGCGTACGCGGTAGCATTTTGCGATGCGATAGAGATATTGGCACCCAGAAGTTGCGTGGTCCATACACCACCACCCGCGCCGACATATTGCATAGAGTAGACCGCAGTGTCAGTCCAAACTAGAATTTCCTGCCGCGACTGCAGCGCCGTAACGATTTCGCTACCCTTAGAAAGCCGGATGCTGCCAGATTGGTTTGTTGCTGAAGGCGTCCAATTCGTCACATCTTCTTGGTCAGACCAACGTACCAGTAGTGGGTCTTGTGTAGAACCACCAAGTTCGTTCGCCCCAAAGCAGAACACAAACCGGCTGACGTCTGATACAAGCACATAGTTCTGTACTGTGGGTACGTTAGACGCGCCCCCCAGCGAGGAAACAAGTACAGCACGGTTGCCTGTACCCGCAGAAGTATCCCAATAGTAGAGCGCGCCCCCACGAGGGCCGAATACAAGGTCCTCACCAAAATTACCCTGACTCCACAGGCGTATGGCCTCTAAGTCCGTGGCGTCAGACCCTCCGAAACCCCATGCACCCGTACTCCAAGTAGATGCACCCCACCCACTTATAGGTTCAGCGAACTCTGGTCCCGGACTAATCTGATACGCACCTACCGTAGACGCGCCGCCGCCCCCCGTGTCAGAAGCGTTCGCAGTGGCAGTGGCAGTTATTGTGAATGTGTCTGCGGTAGGTACAGTTACGACTTGGTACTCTTGGTTTAGCACATCGGCGGTAATGTTACCCCCGAGAGAGACCGCACCACTGAACGTAACGAAGTCTCCTACATCGGCACCATGCGCGGTATCTGATACTGTGATCGTGGCACTGCCGTCCGTCGCGGAAAAGGTCACATCCCCTGCAGCGGTAGTCACACGGAGCGGCGTGATGTCGTAATACGCGCCACCTCTATCTATGTAGTATTTGAGGTTTGTGCCTACTGACGTGTACGTCTCTTGGTCTAGCCCTACCCATGCCGATAGCGCGCGACATACCCCTTGAAACGTACGGTTTGAAACCCGCGCCCAACCACCAATTTTCTCGGGTAACCCGTCCCGGAACCGAACTTTGTCCATGTCATACCACCCGCCTTCCGCGGTGTAGGACGTAACTTCTCGGTTGATACCCGGTTTGAATTTTAGCTGCTGGAGAGGCATGGTCGTATCCTACATGGAGGCGCCGGAAAGCGGCACTGAAGTGACCGAAATTTGTACACTCTGCTTTAGCTCAAGCGCAGCGCCGCAATCCGTGCACGTGTCAGCCGCAATCTCGCCTTCGTCTAAGTCATACCCACAGTTTTGACACACGACCTCAACGGTATGTGCACTGCGAATGATGCCAGTACCTAGTGTTTCGGCGTCGAAGGTCTGTTTCATATCTTACCTCATCAATTCAGTTCAAAGTGAGGACCGTCAATAAACGGGCGGCGGCCCTGCGACCTGCGCAGGTCAATATACGAGTTCATCGCTTGCTCCATGTTGCCATTCCAAGAACGGATGTCAGGGATGTGCCATGCGGCTCCCCAACGCAATTTGACGCCAACATCTCTGGCGGCTTCCGTCATGGCGTCCGCGATGTCGTCGTACAGGTTAAGCTCCCATGAAACCCGAGGCCCAATGTAGGCGACCAGATCAACGGCGTGGCCCTCAAGATGCTTGGATTTCATGGTTTTGCTGGCACCTGTCGCCACGAGTTCCTTTTGTTCTGCCACCGTCCTGACGCCGCAAGTCACGCCAAAATCAATTTTGGTCACGGTAATGGCGTGCTTGACCACGGCCACCAGAGCCTCGTCAACGCCAGCCAAGTGACTCAAGCTGCGTTTCGATAGTTTGAAAGCCATGTCATTTTCCTCCAAATAAGCTGCGAATGCCGCGACCAATTTCGCTCGGGCTGGGCGCAAGCCATCCTAGCACAAGAGCGATGATAAGCCAAATTGGAACCCGATCATTGTTGATTGTCACTGCCTCGACCTGCTGCGCATCGACCTCTTTCGTGACCACATCGCGACCTGCCGTTGCCCCAGTTTCAG
>Ga0209953_1000076_pt1 | contig 38925 bp, 68 predicted proteins | sample SalPonred_H2O_MG_FD_185713 | JGI IMG/M metagenome (GOLD analysis project Ga0209953, IMG submission 185713) | Salt pond water microbial communities from South San Francisco under conditions of wetland restoration - Salt Pond MetaG... | ecosystem: Environmental > Aquatic > Non-marine Saline and...
CCGTTTATACGGGAATGTCAGGGTAGGAGGACTCGAACCTCCGGCCTCTGCATTCCAAGTGCAGCACTCTACCAGACTGAGCTATACCCTGTTACTATGGCGGAAGCGTAGGGATTCGAACCCTAGGGCGACATCACTGCCGCCGCCGGTTTTCAAGACCGGTGCAATAAACCTGACTCTGCCACACTTCCATATTCCTTACACAAATGCCACCCCCTCCGCTCGTGCATTTATCCTCTCAAACGACTTCACCCATTTGGGTATCCAACCTTGAGCCTTCCTAAATTTCTAACTGAGAGCAAATTGTTACAGGAATCGAACCTGTGTCTCCGACCAGATCGACCAGAATAATATCCACTATACCAAACAATCTATCACTTTTGTATACCTCGGCAAAGATATTAACTTGGATAGTCTCTCAGTTAAGGTGAATTGCCGCTCACCTATTCTAATTTCTGGGCTTCTCACTATTGGGACTCTTACCCCTGCGTGGCATCCGCCGACCGTCGATACGCCGAGTAGCCCCTGACGTATGCAGTATTCTCTCTATACAGAATGTCGACCTTCTGCATAGTGAATTTGGTCCCCTGCGTTAAGTAACGAACTTACTCGATGCAATAGCTTTTTACATCTTCAACCTACTCGGTTACAGGGGGTAACTTGGTTACTGGCGGGAATCGAACCAATTTCTATTGTAGGCGTGTTATACCACCTAAGAAACTTTTTTCACACTAGGCGTTGTATAACCAATGTCTAGTAACCATTCAGCAATTCTTGGTTGCGGTGGGCAGGATTTGCACCTGCGATCTCCAGTCCGGACTGGCGAGTTAACTACTTCTCTACCCCGCAATATTCTTTAGTGTTGGCAGTCTAACATGCATTCTTTTAACTTGTCCGCCCGTTTGGCTATAGCAACTACGACAAGTACCAACCAGAAGTCCGAGGTGTATCGAAGTAACAAGACAACGACAGTGACGTTCGGTCATAAATTGGAGCGGATAGCGAGATTCGAACTCGCGACATTTTCGTTGGCAACGAAACGCTCTACCCCTGAGCTACACCCGCAATTGGCTTTCCAGCTACCTTAGGAGTCTAATCATATCGAATTAAACTTTACACTAGGACAGCTTTTAACTGAGAGATCCTAGCAACTAAGACTGGAAACTTGGTGGAGACACGCGGGGTCGAACCGCGGACTTCGCCGTGCAAGGGCGATGTTTTCCCAACTATACTATGTCCCCATTATTGGTCTGTGTAGTAGGATTCGAACCTACGGCCTCTGCATTCCAAGTGCAGCACTCTAACCAGGCTGAGCTATACACAGATATATTTGGTGCCCAATGAGGGAATCGAACCCCCACTCCGTAAGGAAATGGTACCTAAAACCATCGCGTCTACCTATTCCGCCAATTGGGCAATTTGGTGCTGGTTGCAAGATTCGAACTCGCGACATCTTCATTACAAGTGAAGCGCTCTACCAACTGAGCTAAACCAGCGTTATCTTCTTACTCTACAGTTAGGACAAAAATTACCATGCTGTAGTTCTGCTTTGCATTCTGTACAAGTATTCATACATTTACTTAGCAGTTTCTTTGGAGCGGCCGGACGGTCTCGAACCGACGACATTCAGATTGGAAATCTGACGCTCTACCAACTGAGCTACGGCCGCATTATTCTTTTGTTACATTCCCCAGGGCGTGTGCGATCTGTAACTAATCTGAGCGCCTCTCACGCTTCCAACTTGCTATGCAAGTTTACCCCTGCAAGATCTAATATGGCAGAGAGGATGGGATTCGAACCCACGGAACGCTATTAACGTTCGCTCCCTTAGCAGGGGAGTGCTTTCGACCACTCAGCCACCTCTCTATATGTGTTAGGCTCTGCCCACTCGACCCTAGGGCGACTTAGCCGCTTTCGGATTACAAAAGCGGTACCGTATTTTGGCTCCATCTGCTGGGCTCGAACCAGCGACCCAAGGTTTAACAGACCTTTGCTCTACCAACTGAGCTAAGATGGAATAAACTCTACTTACAACTGCTAACGTGTAGGACTCGAACCTACTCGGCGGATTGCTCAACGCAATCCTATTTGCTACCATAGTAAAGAGGAATCGAACCTCACACAGCCCCCATGGCTTAATCGGACTCGAACCGAATTACCTTCCCAAGCATTAGCATGTGTAAGTAGAGTTAACAAACTGGCTTTGGTATTACCAGTTCCTCTACTTACCGTTCTATCATTGCTTGCGCTAAGAACTAATATTGTGTCTAAATTGTCAAAGAGCGTGTAAACTTCTGTCTACGTTGTTTAGTTAATATAGCGTATGTTTTACTCTATGTCAACCATTTTGTTTTGTTTTTTTAGGAGCATCTAAACCGTTGTGTCTTCTTGACCCTGTCGTTCTTTGCGTCCTGTCCATTCAATATAGTGCCTATCTTTGTGCTTGTCAACTATTATTTTTGCCTGTTCATAAAAAAACCCTCCTTGCTGTGTGCTTGGAGGGTTTCAAATCTTAAACTTTTAACTCGTTTTAAATTCTACTTGCCTCCATGCACACATCACCCGCTGGATTTTCTGATCCAGGTGTCCATGTACTTAGGTTGTTCGATACGAGTTTCATTGAAAGTCTTTTTCCTTATTAACTATGCATTTATTTATCATCTAGACAAAAAACACGTATATAAATGGTTATTTTTGTGTCATAATTGATGCTAGTAGTTGTTCTGCTTCTGGGTACGTATCCATTAGCGTAACCTTATCGTCAATCTCTTCTAGTCGCTCAAGCTCTTCCTGCACCGTTAGTTCGCTACGTGGAACACTTCTTTCATAGAAGGGATTATAGCTGGTAGGCAAGTATGGCTGTGTCCAGCTAGTATTAATAATCATACCATTGAAACGTTTGTTGAAATCATCATTGTTCATTGTAGTGTTGTAACTCCCAAGTGTGTTTGTTGTTGGCCTGCAATAGCATCATACAGGATATCATTTACTGCATCAAGTTCTTCATCTGTTATATTATGCACATCTTCATTATCTAATGCTGTCTGAATTCGTTTGAGATCTTTTTTGGTGAGTGTGTCACGCAAAGGATGGCGTAGTAGATTCATAAGTGCCTCTTAGTTAGCGTTGATTGAAACGGTTACAGGAATACGATCGCCTACTGAATAACGATTATATGTGTAGCTTTGCGCACTAATACCATTCCAACGATAGGTGATAGTGTAGTTCTTAATTTCACGCTGTTGCTCACGCATCATTACTTCGCGACATTGACGCTCTGTACGGTAGCCTGTTACTACTTGACGATTGCCGTTGCCTTTGTCAGCAGCAATTACGCCGCCCATTACAGCACCTGCTGCTGCACCACGATCGTTTCCAGTTGCACCTTTACCTATTAATCCACCAATGATCATACCAGTAAGTACATCACCTCCGCTAGCACCATTGCCTTGTACGGTACCATAAACAGGTACGTCTACGTTTTCACACTGCTGTCGCGGCACATTCATATATACCGTTTGATAGTTTGGTTCTACTCGTGTAATATTAGCGTAGCGAGTTTCAGCTTGTGCTGCTGTAGCAAAACCTAGTATCGCTGCTGTTACTAGTAACTTTTTCATTATAGTGCCTTCCTCTGTGTGCCTATATTTATAATATATAGTCAATCATTAGAGTTGTCAACCGAATTATACCAACTTTGATCATATTCATCAACTACATCTACTGCGTTGACACGATCATATCGGAAACTTCGCCAGCCTTTGGCATTTACGTCCCATACGCTTACAACTGCGTCTGACACTTCGCGGACAGCCTTCTGACTCATTGTGTCAGTTTTGGTAGCACGAGGTTTTATATCTTCACGCAGTGTACAGGTCATTACACGCTTGTCACCATTGAGCTTGGTAAAGTCAACTACTAGAACGTTTTGCTCTAGTAGCATTTTTAGATCTTCACGCAACGGAATGCCTTTGAGTGTGGCTACCGTCTCAGCGACTTGTGACGACTTTGTCTGCGAGTCCATTAGCAACTGCCTCCTCTGCTGATAAGAATGTATCATACTTCATGGTATCAAAAAGTTCTTCGTATTCTTTGCCTGCGCTGTTGTGCTTGACATACAATTCTGTTAAACGCTTGTTGAGACGTTTGCCTTCTTCAAAGCTGCGAATAGCATCTTCCATTTGTAGTTCTTGTACATGTACACTACCACTTGTACCGCGTGTGCCTGAGCTAACACGGTGGATCATTGTACGACTTTCAGGTAATACAAAACGTTTTCCTGGTGCGCCTGCTTGTGCTAAGAAACTACCCATACTTGCTGCTTGGCCCATAACCATTGTTTGTACATCAGGTTTAATAAATTGCATTGTATCGTAAATAGCAAGTCCTGCTGTTACACTGCCGCCTGGACTATTGATGTACAAGCTAATAGGCTTGTCTGGATTTTGACTTTCCAAGAACAGCATTTGTGCTACAATTAGATTAGCCATATTATCTTCTACAACACCTTGCATCATAATGATACGGTCTTTTAACAGACGGCTGTAGATGTCGTATGATCGTTCGCCTTTGGCTTCGCTTTCGACTACAATTGGTACTAGTGGCATGTTAGTATCTTCCTTTTAATTTGTTAATTTTTTTTGGACCTGCACTTGTAAATTCCATTCCAAATGCATTACCTACGTATGTTTTTCCGTTCCATTTAAAAACGATTTTTTGAGTTGCTAGATAAGCATCAAAAGATTCATGTTCTCGAACATTGTCTGCTTCAGCTTCAGCTTCTGCGCCAGTGTTAGTGTTAATTAAAATTGCTTTATTATCAAACATCTGAATTACCTTGAACTTTAGCAGTTAGTACAAAATTTTCAACCAACAGCTTTACCATTGTAGCCATAGCAACTATTGCTCTTTGATCTTCTGGTACAGAACCAAGTTGTTCAATTACACTAGCACTCATTTTTAAAAAAATTTCTTCTTGAGTTGTGCCAACTGCATTCCAGTTTACTGGTTGAGACATTTCTCCTTCTATTGCAATTTGTGCTAGTTGTTGTATTGTCTGTTGATTGTTTTCCATAATATTCCTAGTGCATAGTTATTTGTTCTGTTTTATCATTTGGGTCTATACCAAATACCGTTTTAATTAAAAACGCAATAGCATTAGGTATTTCTTCATCATCACCTACTGTCTCAGGAACCCAAATACCTTTTAACTCGCCGTTTTTACTTAAAATAATTCCATAGTCGTCATCTTCTAAACTTTCTGAAAAACTTATATATTCGGCCATGTTTAATGTGTCCTTTTTTATTAGTATACTATCAAATGTTTATGTTGTCAACATCATCTTCTTTTACTTTCTTTGCAATGGTTTTGTGAATACCAGGATTAACTCGTAATACATGCGGCATCATTACGTGCCGGATATAGTTTCTAGTATAATGGATATTTTCGTTGCTGTCATCCTCAATCCACGGCACATTGTTCAATCTTGCCCACATTTCTAAGTCTCTTTTACGTGTAAGACGAAACGGACGAATGATGTGATTGCGGCGATATGGTACCCATTTGCCCGTGCCGTGCATACTGCTCCACACCCAAGTTTCCACACAATCGTCCAAATGATGGCATGTAATAACAGGAACCGTAAAAAACTTATCTAAAAAAGCATAACGCTGTTCACGCCACCATTCTTCTCTGCTGGGTCCTGGAGGCACCGTGCCTCGTGCTTCTCCAATGGTTAGTGGAATCTGCCGTTCAGTGCAGTAGCGTTCCATAAATGCTTGTGCTTGTTCACCGTGTGCAGTGCCATGATTAAAATGCAGCACGTTTACTTGGTGATTGCGACTGAGAAAATCCAATGCTGCCATTGAATCAACTCCGCCGCTACATGCAAGCCAAATCTGTCGTGGTAGTTTGCCTTGAAGTTTAATCATAGTTTAACATCTACATAATCAAGTTCGCCGATACACTGGAACATAGTATTACCATGCTGATATGTCATGGTCTTGTGCCAATGTCCAAGATACCACTCGTCCGGCTGATGTACTTCAAAGAAGCGATCAAACCACGCACTAGTGCGATTAGGATACACTGGACCAGTTAGAAAGCCACTTCCCCAAAACATCTTATATGAGACGCTGGCAGGACAGTCGTGTGTAATCATTACTCTTGGCTTAACTTCAAGGTACTTTTCGAGCATCTTTTCAAACTCTTCATCTGAACATTCCTCATCAAACCACCAATCAACACCAGCAGTACGACGATACCATCCTGGAGGAGCAACAGGGTTGTCAATGCTCCAAGCACCGCCGATAAACATTACGTCACCTTCTACGGTACCGTCAGCAATATATCCGGTCATTTCACTTTTACACACTGCGGGATTATCGTGGTTGCCACGGATGAATCGATGATTACCTGCTGTATGATAATCGTTTACACTTTCGTGCCAGTAATCACTTTGTCCAAAGCCAATACCAAAGTCACCTACTTGAATAGTAGGGCCCTCAAAGTCACCAATGCTGTAAACTTTGTAGTCATTTACCAGCCCGTGAATATCGCCAATAAGTCTAGTCTTCATAACAACCTCTTCCTGTTTGATGTTCAAATGTTAGCAAGCCTGCTCTAGGCGAGCGTTTATTAGAGCATACTCCCCAATCTTGACCGAGTAATCCGTCAAGAGGTATCCACCAACGACATCCACATGAGCAGTCAGGATAGTCGTCGCCGTCTGCCCAGCGTTCAACTTTCCCACCGTAGTCTGAGTAATCAGTAGGAAGACATTTTACTATATCCCAATCAACTCCATTCATTTTGGTTTAAATACTCCCAAGCCAAGTCGACTCTCAGGTTGACGCATACCAGCACGTACAACCATTTCACCTGCTTCGTTGTAGCGAATCAACCAGTTCAAATAGTCTGTGCTGTACAGAGGAATGTTGGTAATACGGCGCAACATATCTTTAGGATAATCACTCATAGCATACTGATCGCCAATGTACTTTTTACCTTTGAGATAAAACCATGTAGTTCTGCGCTCAAAATAGTCTTTGGTCAAAGGCTTGAATGTAACATCATAGGCTTTGCGAACATCTGCAGGCAACTTTTTAATATCACTCTCGCGAATGATGTAGTGCTTTTTATACTTGCCTCGTCCGCGGTTACGCTTGTCACTCTTATAGGCTTTTTCTTGTTGATAGCTCAACATACCCGCCTCCTTTTTTACAAATTCTGCTTCTAGTTTTTCGTATTCTCCTGCGAGTATACGTTCAACTTCGTTAAAGGTCAACATCTTGTTTGCACCATTCTGTGTGTTTTAAGATTTCCATGTTTTTACCTACACCACGAGTCTTGAGATAACCATCTTCAATAAGACTATCGATAGTAGCAGCAGTAATAGTATGCACATGATCTCGAAAGCTCATGTAGCGTCCAACACCGGTAAACACAACCGCAGTGCCAAACAGCCACCACATCATAGGGTTACTTACAATTTCAATAATAGTAGTGATCATTTTTTCCGCCCTTTAGAGTGTTTATCATTTTGCAATTCTCTTGTTCTACTTCATACTTTGCGTCTTTATATAAATCATAAATTATGTATGCTATTATAGGTATAAAAATAAACACCACTACACCAATCGTTATACCTGGATCATAGCCGTAACCTAGATAATTAGTTAATAAACTTGGAAGTACCATAGCAGAAACTACATATGCAGCCAATGCTCCGAGTTTACCGATTTTGAATAAAAATCGTTTCCATACTCTGCTCATTTCAAAACTCCGTTTTCTTCAGTTTCACATAATTGACTCTAGTCATGGGCAAGCCAGTTTCTCGTTCTTTATCCTGCGCCTTAACCTTGGCTGTGATGGTATACCTGTTGCCAACTGCAAAGCCTTCCTTGCGAGCAAAGCAGATCAAATTTCCGTTAACAGCAGCAAAGTGCATGTAAAAAGGATCCATCATTTCTCTGGTTACATGTATTACTTTAAGCACTTCCATTACACCATCTACTTTGTTCTCATAGTAGCGGCTATCAGCAAATTCTTTCTTCAATCGTTCTTTGTACATCTTGTCCTGTAGTTCGCGATTTACAAACTCAGGCAAGTAAGCAATCAACCCTACACGGTTCACAGGCATACGTTCGCTGCTGTATGCTGTAAAAACATCCTGTTGAAAATCGCTGAGGTTGCCTAGTGCCAACATAGTATAACGACGCATGTGATGATCAGCATTTGCTTTGGCAGCACGATCCTCATCAGTAACTTTTACAGGAACAAAGTCACTGGGGATCCAAGTTTTGGTTACCATGTCTTTTTCGTTGTACTGATTGTAGTGTGCAACACTGTATCTGATAATTTCTTTATTGCTGTAGGTTGTGGGATGACCCTCACTGTAACGACGAGTATCTTTTACATATCCACCGTTTACTCGATATGCTGCGAAAGCCAGTTCGATTAATTTTTCAGTTGGATATTCCAAAAGTTTTACTACATCTGACATGTGTGCCTCTGTGTTTGTGCCTAACTATGAAATTAGTATATGCTCAACAGGATAAATTGTCAAGTGTTTCTTTTAGAAAATTGATTTCAGGATCTTTGTGGCGCCAAGCAAACCCTTGGCTCTTAAACAAGCCTAAATCAGGATCTATATTGTACACCGTACTCCAATCGCTTTTGCCCATGTTCTCTGTACTAGTTGCTAGGATTGTTTTATCAGTATCTAAATAAAACTGCCACCATTCGTTGCACTCCATAAGAGGACCTTCCAGCATAGTAGTATAGGTTTTAATACGATCAACCATATGACTACGATTAATACCCATGCGACTTACTCGTTTAAATCCATGTTCGGCAAACACTCGTAGTGCATTTTCTGTAATGCCAACAACACGCCAAGCATCTGGATTCACTGCAAACAACTCTCCTAGCATACGATATCGCTTGCTAGTAGGAGCTCGCATCTTTCGAATCAACAAATAGTCGTGATAGAAATCTTCTGGAGTCATTCTTGTGTCCACTTCAAGTGTGCAAGACGTTCTTGTTGGGCCCAACACACGAACAACCCTACTTCACGACCGTGTGCTTCAATTTCACTAGGACGGTCCCAATAGTCAATGTCTGTTTCACTGCCTTGTGTAAGTTCGCCCAGTTCATATTGCTTCACATGCACCATTTCATGTGCTAGTGTAGTAAGCATTGTACGCATATTAAGAGTACGTTTGATATCTACTTCGTACTCGCTGTCTTCTAGTTCACAACAATAGCCATAGTTCTCATCCTTGCTCATGCGACGAAAGTTAATTTCTACAGTAGGGTTAATATTAAACTTTTCACATACATACGCAGCCATACTAAGTGCATACTTGCGTTGATTGCGTGTTCCGCCATAGATTGTGATCATGTTGATGCCCTACTAATTGTTATACACTAGTTATAACACCGAGCAAGTTAAATGTCAACCTTAAATTCTAAATGTAATTCGACCTTTGTCTAGATCATAAGGAGTCATTTCTATTTTAACTCTATCACCTGTAACAAGTCTAATTCTAAATTTGCGCATTTTGCCACCAGTATAACAGATTACATTATGTCCGTTTTCTAGTTCTACTTTAAAAGTTTGGTTAGGGAGTACATCTACTATTGTACCTTCCAATTCTATCGAGTCGTTAGTCTTGGCCATTATCTACCTTTTCAATAGAAATGCCGCCTTCGTCTAAGACTTTTACTTTTAGTAGGTCGCCTTCTTCCCAACCCATCTTCTCTCGAATTTCTGGTGGAATTGTCATTAGTACATTGTTGTTGTCGCCTTCGATATCTTGAAAAATGTCTTCAGCTTTATAAATTATGTTTTTGCTCATGTAATATTTATCTCCTTTATAGTACATTATAATATGCTCGAATATATTATTAGTCAACCATCTATGTTTCGTTTGCACGAAACAACTCGTCTTTAACAAGACTCGTATGATACTTCGTATATTAATAATGATTAAGTGCGAAGCACTTTAGTTTCATGTAGATTGTTTCAGTCAGACGGAACCTATTTACAGGTTCCACCTAATCTGGCTTCATGTGAGTTATATCCAGCCGAGACATTGGAAGCAGGTGTTTTTGTTGCATCTCCAAGGACTCTAGTCTTTTCCTTACCTGCACTGACATAGCGGATGCTATCTATAACCTCGTTCCTAGTGTTATAGTGTTTAGGAGATGTTTGCTTTCGCAAAGGGGTGAACACGCCACACCACCGGCAACGAGCACAACCTCGGCTGGTTCTTGACGAATCGAGCTGCCTCGATCAAACGGAGTTCTGTTTTGCCTGTGAGTGTGCCTTAGCTATGTAGTTATGCTAATGTGTGCCTATATTATAGTATTAGATTACTGGTGTAATAGTTAAGTGTTCTGGCGAAGGTTGAAACACGTTGAAGTCGTAACCACGCACAGGAAAAGTATACAATGTTTGTGTGTCAATGTACAATTTTTGAAATCTTGTAAGTGTGTCCCAGGCATTTCTACCGTATTCGCCTTTTTTAACAACGATACGCATCAAATAATTGTTGGGTGTGCTAAAGTAGTACTGGTATTCGTTGGTGCGGCCCATTTTCACATGTACACGCTCAACAAACTCTACTCTGCCAGACCATGCAGAACCATCGAAAGCGTCAATATTTTTGGCACTCTTGCGACCTTTCATCACACGTTCTAACGCACGATTCTGCTCGTAGATGCGAGGAAGGCTCACAAGAACTTTGACATGTTCTTTGTCAATCTTTTTGCGATTCTCACACAAGTCATCCACTGCTAACATGAACTTGCTGACAAACTCGCCTTTGATACGGCGCATTGTGTGTTTCTTTGCAAAGAAATCGTAAATATCTGCTGCACGTTGCTGATGTTCTATAGTTACAACATTTTCTGAATTAATACGAGTGTGTTTACCTACTCCTTCGACAGTTGAATAAATCTCAGGGCCATCTTTGCCTGCTTCCTGCATAGCAACTACCAGCGCCAGTGGAGGAGTGTTGAACTCTAAATACTCCTTGGGCTTTTCTGCCTTAGAGTTGTCCTCGACATCCCATTCATCTAGCCAGACTGCTGTAGGATTGTTTCCAAAGACGCTCTTGCCGTGCTGACGTGCTGTCATTGTTGCTGCTAGTGTAGTGTTATTTTTCATTTTATCAATCCCACATCGCCTCGTAATACTTGCCAAACAGACGAAAGCCGTTGGTCATGCGCTCTTGGTGTGCTTTGCGACCTTCTGGATCATCCCATACTAGTTTTAGTCCTAGTGATTCTGAAAAATCTTCAGAGTCTTTGTCGGGCTCTACATGATCGTATTCGTAATAATCACCTTCCCAGCCATCGTTGCGAGCCTTTTGTTCAAACGCCCAGATCATTTCATCCAGCACCCAATCCCAACGCTTATGGTGATTGTCGTCTGTGTCATAATCGTTCTCTAAAGGCGGAGCACTAGTGCTGCGAAGTTCTTCTGGCACATCTTCGTCTTCAACCCAGGGCGAACCATGCTTGGTTGCTTTAAGCTGAACGAGCATAGGCACAATAATAGGAGCAAGAGTATGGTCCATACTCCAGGTGTCGTAGTTGTGAATCTTCACGCTGATCTTTTGTCCAGTACGCTTGTCAAGAATAAGATTGATTGTATGATTGTAAACCCATTGCAAACCGTCTTCAAGTTTCTCTAAGGCATGTTCGAAACGGTTAGTGTTGTCTTCCCATTCAAAACGGCCATACTTCCAATTCATGTAATTAGTATGAATGCTGCTGATCGCTCTACTGCGATATGGTCCTATCTTAACTCGCATCGTCTTGTCCTTTCTGCTCTATGAAAAATTTGATTGTACTACCGTCATCTTGAAACATATACGATAGTTCTTCGCTGGGTTTTAGATAGCGCACATACTCACGACCTTCTGGACCGATAACTTCAAATCGATCAACTCCAATTGCTTCAATCTTATTCATAATAACTTACCACCATTACATTTTCGGGTTTGTCAGGAAGTTGGAATGTTTTAGCAACTTCCATTGCTTCTTGTGCATCTTCATAAGTTTGTACTTTAAGATTCCACATATCACACTTATCAGTATTTTCTGTAACGTAGATCCAATCGTCTTTTCCGTCAAGGCAAACCATTATTGCGTACATTATGAAAGTCCTGTGATCATTTTATAGTTATCCCATGCTTTCTGCTGTGCAGGATTATGCTCTTCTGGAGACACTACGGTATCCAACCAATAGTAGGGTAGACGCGGAGGATGTGCTTTGAACTGCCGTGGCTGATGTATTTTACCACCGTCGTACAATCTAATAGCCATACGTCTAAAGTCGTCGTACTCATCCACAAAGTCTGCCCATTCCGGATTGCTCATTCCGCCAAGCGTATAACCATCCCAGATATTATTCCAATGATTGTCATTGTGTGGATCAAAGTCTGTGCGAGCAACAATTACTAACACTTCTTCTTCATCTACGGTGCCGTTGAAAATATCACGCATACAGCGACTAAGACTCAAACCTACTTTCATCATTCTACTCCTGTTGGAAACTTTGGATTATGTATATTATACGCTTGATAGAAACTTTGTGCAACCTCTTTTTGTTCAAATGCAAATGTATGGCTGTCGTCTGGACGAGTATATTTGTCAAATGTCCATTCGTGCCTTTGGAGGTGTTTTCGGCAATAGGTTTTGCCCCACCAATCGCTATCGCAGTCGACTTGAACACTAAAACCTGGCAGCCATTTTAGTTTATATTCATGTTGTTCTTGAGGTGTCATTAGTTTCTCCGAATAAATACTTGTATGAAGGATGCTTATACTATTGCCTTCTATGATGTTGTAAAAGATTCTCAATCTCAGTCAGGTTTAGAACTGCCGCATCATATAGAGGCTTACATTGTGATGCTGCTGAGTGATTTTGTAGATCGCAACGATATTCCACCTGACTCAACATTTGCTGAAATGTTCCTTACTATACGTGATAGTCAACAAGCCAAACAATTGGGTGATACTTGCCTTATTGTAAGCGGAGCATTTCCACATTTTAAACGACAACACGGAATTAGCAGAAAATACTATCAAGACATTGGCTCTACATCATACGAAATGGCCAGTGGAATGAACGAAGAATTATTCCCCGTACTAGCCAAACACTTTGTATTTCTAAGCGAGTTCATAGAACTAACCGTTAGTTCGCCCAAACTGCCGCATAGTAACCTTTTCCGTTAGTATCGCCACCGTCGTTGTCTATGTCAACATCGTTGTACAAAATATTAGTAACGGTATCTTCGCCGTTTGGATATTCAGTGATCACAACTTTTAGTTTCTTGGGATCAAATTCTCCGACGGTTTCAAAACGTCCTTCGTAGAATACACCTTTTTCACTGCTCGTCATGTGTAGTGTATAATCACCTTCGTCGCCGAAGTCTTCGTCTGACTCTACTAGGTCAATCTCATAGTCGTTGTCTTCCATAACACCGTCTAGAAATTCTTGTAAGTTTTCGCCATCAACAACTTCAACAACTACATCAGCACCGTAATCTTCGCTAGTAATTTCTTCTACGGTAATTCTAGCACTGCTATATTCTACACCGTATTGATGTACAAATTCATTAGGCGCTTCATACCAAGGATAGGCATATGTTTCATCGTCTGTTTCTTCCTGTAGAAACATAGCCTCAGGAGGAACAATAACTTCTAAGTCGTCTAGATCGCCATCTTCTGCGTTTAGCATATATTCTACAAGCTGGTCGTCACCTTCTTTATCTACAATAGGTTTCCAAAAGTCGTATGCTTCTTTTGAAAGATTAATATAAGCACTCTCACCGCCATATCCCCAAAGTGAGATTTTGTAGTAGCGTGGGCCTTTGAGTGTTTCTACTAGTTGTGTTTTTTCTTCTGTAGTTGCCATGTTGTTGCCTCTGGTTCTAACTATACATAATATAACATTCTATTCGAAAAATGTCAAGAGGTAAATACATTATGACGACTAAAAAATGTAAAAATTGCGGACACGATTGTCACTGCGATAAATCAAATTGTCCTGATTGTATAAATGATGTATGTGGAAAGTGTGAACATGACAGAGAAGTTCGTAGATAAAGTAGTTCAAGAATCTGATGTTTATGCTGCGTTTGGTGTAGGATTAGCTATCGGTTACTTGGCTGGACTTACAATTTGCGTAGCACTGCTTCACTAGTTCGGCAACTTGAACACTACACATGGTTTCGTAGTGAGTGTGATTAACTTCCACATGATTCATGTCTGGTCTTGACATCATACTAGCAATTGTACACACGCCATCATTAGGACCATTGTGATAAGGAACGCTGCCAGTTGTGCTAACAATCTGTGTCCATGGTATATCTAACTCTATATCATTAGCTTGTTTGACTGCTTCGCTCTTACGTCCAATATCTTTGAACAATGGATAACTTGGCACAATATACTTTGCCCAGTCTGCTGTACTGCTGCCACGAAAAGGTGTTGAAATACTAACACCTCCTACTACTCGTAAATACTTTGTAAGATGTAATGCGTATAACCCGCCCATGCTATGCCCTATAACAAAGTGCGGACCTTTGTTTTGACACTGCTCTGTTATCATATCCAAGTTGTCGTGAAAGCGATTCATGCTCGAATAATTAACAAGTATTTCGTTTTTAAAATTAGTTTTCTGTCTTAGGTATTCAAACGAAAGACTTGACTGATTCGCACCGTGTATCCAGATAACATTTATATCATCTGTTGTGTTTTTTTCTTCTGTGTGTGTTTGACCAAACAGGCCTTTGATGTAGTTTAGCATATCAATATTTATAGGTTATTCGATAAATAGTTATACAAGCAGAGCGTGAGGGCGCACTTAATGGACTTTTTAACACTAGTAGGTGATGTAGGATTTCCTATCGCCGGAGCATTAGCAGCAGGCGGTTTTGTTTTTCTAACACTGAAATTTATTCTAGCAGGTGTTACTGACTCAGTAACAACTCTCAAAAATATTATCGGACAACTTGACAATCGTGTTCAAACAATGAACAACGACTTAGTTAAGATTGATGCTCTACTGAGCTATGCTCTTAACGTAAAACCCAACATTGACAGAATAGCTGCCAATGAAGGAAAGAATGATGCGAGACGCGATTAATGGACATAGCACAGGCAATAAGTGATTACGGTTTTCCTATAATAGCAGCAATGGGAATGGGCGGATTTATATATTTCATCTGGAAATGGGTGACAGAGGTTATTGATCCTGTTATAGGCGAAACTATGGGCACACTTATTAAACTTGTTGATCGTATTCGTATGTTAGACAACGATATGATTCGTCTCAACAGCAAGCTAAGTATGGTGTTAGAGCACCGTGCTCAGTTAGACGATGAAAGAAAAGAAGAACTAGATGCTGTTGTATCAAAATACCAAAGTGTTAGTCAAGTGTTCAACAGCACTGGTAAAGAAGAATCTAAGCCTGCTCCAAAAGTAGATGAAGCACCAAAGCCTAAAACTACTTTTAGCAAGTCAGAACTCAATAATCTCAAAAAAGAATTAGACAACAAATAAGTATCTATATGAGATACTATTTAGGTCAATGTGAGTATAAATGGACTCATGCCAAAACTGATATAGAAAAACTATGGGTACAGCGTGAACTTGGCGATGAACTTTTCAAAACCATAGAAGAAAACAAATGGCAGTGGATTCTGTTGCGTAGTAGTAGTATAAGTTTACCTGGTGACACATATTGTAGAACTATGATATATGTTGATAGTAATGATGACAAACTTGACACACATTTTGTACTAAAGTATCCTCAAGCAAAGCTAGTGGAGAGAATATAATGATATGGATGGATTACAATATTGAGCAAGCAGGTTCAAACTTTAGAGTCAAAGGTGATTGGGAAACTGAAGTAATGGATAAAGGTCTATACAAGCCAGGTGATGTATTCATAGTAGATGAGAATGGATGGCTACGCAAAACAGACGAACTTACTGCTCTTGTGCTAAAACACGAATCTACTTCGAAGTCGCTATAAAAATTCCGTTCCAGTTCTCTGGTAGGTCTTGTGTTTTCATATACTCGCAGCGTTCAATCCACATATCATAATACTTTTCCATTTTATTATCAAAACTTTTATAAATCAATTTACAGATTTCTATAGCTTTGTCAAACTCTTGATTGCGATATGCTTCGTGCATTTGCTGGTGTTTCTTCTGTGCTACACGCCATATTGGCTTAGTATCGTCTAGCACGGTGTAAATGCTTAGTCCAACACTTTTGCCTTTGACTTGTAGGTCATCTACTTTGAGGTAGAAGAAGTCGTCTCGTGTTTGCTCATATGTTGCTTCACCTACTAGTAGTAGGCAACCGTATTCTTTACACTTTGATTCTACTCTTGCTGCTGTGCTGACTGCGTCTCCGAGGACATCGTAGCTGTGTCTTTTGGTTGAACCCATTTCTCCCAAGTATCCAAGTCCAGTATTAATACCAGCCCCCATACCAACGGCAGGTCTTCCTTGAGGAATGATAACATCTTCATTAAACTTCTCCACTGCCTTTAGCATTTTTAATCCGGTTGTTACTGCGGTACGAGCATGGTTAGGATCATCAATGGGAGCGTTGTGTATGTGCATACTAGCATCACCTATATACTTGATAATCATACCATCTGCGTCTAGCACTGGCTCAGTAATAGCATCCATATAGCCATTCATTATACGAGTAAGTCCGCCTACATCGTCTCCAAAACTTTCACCTAGCGGAGTAAATCCACGTAGGTCTGAAAACACAATACTCACTTCACGCTTGGTACCCTTCTTGATTAGATCTGGATTTTCCTGTAGCAGTTTGACCACCGTTGGTGACGCATATCCAGCAAATTGTTTCTTGATTGCGTTCTTTTGTAAGAACTCATCTACAAACTTGATCACATAACGAACAACACCAACCAGCAATAAGAACGCTGCTGGTATAAATCCATCTACTAGCAAGTTCTCAGTTTGGAATATCCAGTAACTAAAGTAAATGCCGCCGCCCACGGACAACACAAAGAAGGCTATGCCTACGTATGTCCAACGGGCGAGGCCGATTAACAACAACCCTGCTGCTACTAGACCTGCTAGTTCGCCCCATTGTTGTGCGTCTGGTTGTCTCGAAATATTTGATTCGTTAAACACCGTGCCCAGCATTGCTGCTTGTACTTCATGTGGAAATACACTGCCTGCTGCTGTTGCTAGTGGCTGTGTAAGCCCTGCGGCTGTTGGTCCTACAAATACAATACCTCCCGCAAAGTCATCGGGCAAGTCCACAGCACTTACACTTTGACTCTGCTGACTCCAGTCAATCCATACTTCTCCTGTAGGCGATGTTTGTAGTACACCAAACTGCGGTATGCGTAGTTTGTCTATGCCCATAGGGCTTAGTTTGATTTGAAATGACGGATCGCCTGCTATAACACGCAACACTTCCATTGTGACATTTGGATATAGTGTTCCACCTGATTCTACTACTAGAGGTATGCGTCTTGTTACACCGTCTACTTCTGGCCAACTATTGGTGATACCATTGCCTACTGCTGAGAATTCCACATCAGGAACATTAGCAATAATACCAGGAACACTAGGAATGGTCCCAATATAATCGCTGTTAATAATAGTAGCACCAGGATTGATCGCTTCATTTTTGTTCTCCTCCGCACCAAGTATCGTTACAATCACAGGCAGTTGGCTCATTGTTTCTGCTAGTATTGCGTCTTCTCCTGACCTGTCTGTTTCCGACATCAGCACATTAAATACCACAAGTCCAGCGCCTCTAGCGTACAATTCTTCAATTAGTTCAGCATAATCACCTCGCGGCCACGGCCATTGTCCTTGTGCTGCTAAACTAGGTTCATCAATGTTTACGGTATAGATGTTGTTTTCAACAGGTTGTTGATTGACAATAAGGGTATCAAAGTATCTCAGTCTTAGACTTTCTAGGAACACAGGATTGGTATTATATACCCAAGCAAGAACACCTAAGACTAGTATACTCCACACAGGTGAAAATACAATTTTTCTCACGGTTTCTTCCCTAACAGCTTTGCTTTCATTGCGTCTAACTCTTGTGCTCGTTGCGCACGATCTGGGTTTCTGACTGGTTGCTGTGGTTCTGCTGCCACCACATGCTTGGGTTGTGCTTGTGTAGTTTTAGTGGAGTTTTCTGTCCCTCCAAGACTGCTTCTAAGATTGGCGATACGGGCCTTGATTTCAGCAGTTCTAGCAGAGAAGTTCTGTCGCGATTCATACAATGGTTCCTCTTCTGTTCTAAACCAACTCAAGGTCGGAATAGGTATTCTGATGGTGATAAACTTTGTAGCCATTCGATTCTATCCTTTGTACCTATCATTAATGCGCCATAGTAGAGTACTAGCAGCAGTATTATAACAAAATATACACGCTTGTCAACCGATTCATTTCCAATCATTTTTTTACCCTCATTTGTTTAGTGTGAATTCTAATCCTACAACTACGCCTAGTTTGTTAACATTGTTATAGTTTTCGCCCGCAGGCGCAACAAATATAGTATGATTGTCACTCAAATCGTAAGTTGCCCTTGCCATTGGTGTTATTATACTAAAATCGTCATAACCTGTTACTAAGGTTGCTTCTAGACCAAAATCACCGTATTCCCAACGCCTACCTGCATATACACTCAAGTTTTCAATGCTGTTGTAATATGCTCCAGCAATGTAGTTGTCTTGAGTTAGTCTCACATGCGGATGATATTCATTATACGACCCTGCTAATCCTAGATGAGTAGTCACTGCTAGTCCTAATAGTATGTCCATAGGATTGCCCTCCCGCAAGTATTTAGTCAAAAAAATAGGGCCCTTAGGCCCTATAGTTTGGTGGTACAATTTTATTTACTGCTGATTAACGGTTAAGTTACAAGTGCCGCTGGTACAAGTGCCACTTACTACAGTGTTGTCACTTAGATCATGTGGCAAGCTGTAAAGTTGATTTGTATCTCCACTTTGTGTTAGATCAAAATTCCAAACACCACCCGAGTTGGTTAGTTCAATTGTTGCTGCGTGATTGCCTAATCCTTCTTGTAACACCGTAACATTCGCATCGTTGCCTACACTTGTAAGGTCCAAGAAGTGTTCTCCTGAACCCTGTTGTGTTATAGTGTATGTGCCAAAACTGCCGTCAATGTCTAAAAAAGCTTGCTTTTCACTGTCGCCCTGCTGAATAAATGTTAGATTGTTTGAACTGCCTACTATGTTAATATCGGCAAAGTTACGGTCTAAGTTTGTACCACTTTGTGTGATATCAGTGACATTTGAATTGCCTTCTAAATACATCAACAAATAGTTGCCGTTACTCAACTGTGTAATATCAACATCGTTGCTATCGCCGATAACGGTTAGATCAATATTGTTGCCTGCGGTAACAGCATATGCTGTGTCTACCTGTACTTGTTGCATATCAGTAATAGCACTTCTGTATACTGGAGTAGGAGCAGGTTCAGAACTAGATGACGCTGTTTCGCCGTCTGCTAATGGTTCTGTCGAATCCGGTGTCCATCCTGCCATAGTTGTGTTAGATGGATTTTCTTCTTCAACTGTAAAACTTGCACTATCACCTATGGCGTAACCTTGTGCTGTTGTAATAAGTGTTCCGTAAAACCCGCCACCTAAATAAAAGATTGCGCCATCTGCCAGCGCACGGAATGTACCAGTGTTGTGTATGACTTCACTAAGTGATCCGTCACTATTGTATATTGCCATACCGTATGTTCCTGGATCAGTTGTTGAATCAAAGAACGCAAAGTATTGTCCTGCACTTTCGATTGCTGCATATTCGCTTTCTGAAAATTGTCCAGTACTTGGGGTAGATCTATAAACTCGTTGGAACCAACTTGTGTTGAGTGTATTGCCACTTATGTTCCATTGCACATCAAACATCTGTGCCGTACTGAACTTACCAGTAGTAATATCTGCCCATGCTGCTGTTCCGAACAACAACATGCTTAGGAATGTTATGTATTTTATTATGTTTTTCATTGTGTTTGTACCACCTTTATGTTTACGTCATCGCCGCCATCCTGTATTTGTATGTCAGCAATGTATTCGTCTTGTGTAAGACTATATGTTCCGTGTGTGTCTGCGCTGGTAGTTACTACACTGATATGCGGCTGTCTGTCGCTTTCAATGTATATGTAACTATCATTTGCTGCCCACTGTATCCACGGATATTTTCTTACAGTTGGCAATATAGTATTCTCTACTTCGTCAAGTTCGTTTTCGTCTAAGCCTATGCCTAACCCTAAGTCCAAAAAGTTGTCCAAATAATCGCCATCTAATCTGTTGATGTCAAGTTCGCTAAACGCCAACAAGTCCTGATCCAATAGCTCTGCGCCTAATTCGTTGTATTCTAGTAGATCAACATCTAGTGCTGTGCGCTGTTGTTCTTCTTCGTCATCTGCGCCAAATCCGTTAGCAAACTCACTAGGCGGAACAATAATAAGATTGTTGTTGATATTTGCTCTTTGTAGTAGTAGCTTGCGAGGATCTGAAGGCATCATTGACAAACTACTCACCATTGTTCCTTCGTATGCTTCATTTAACAACACACTGCCCGCAGCATTACTAACGCTGATTTGTCCTACAGGACATTCGTCCTCGTCTAATGTAGGCTCAGGACAACTTGGTAGCAGTATGATCAAACTGCGTCCAATCTCATCTACAGTCATTGAAAAGTCTGTACCTCTAACGGTGATACTAGCTGTGGGTGTACGTATGCTCACTCTGTCCCTGCTATTACGAGCAAGTCTGCCACTTGCCATCTGCACCGTGCCCAATGCCACACGCATATTCATACTGCCCGTGCCTGTGTTTGGATCATACACAAAATCATCAACTACTAGTTCGCTTTGTTCTGTGATCTTGACTTTTGAATCATCCTCAAATGTGATTTCAAGATTGGTTCGTGCTGTGATGAGTTTGTCCAACATTTCTACACCAAAGCCTGTTTGCTCAAAGATCAGTTCTTCACTGCTTCGAACAGCACCCGCAGGATTGCCGTCGAAGACTGTAACTTCGCCAACTTCCCCAAATACTATACTTGGTATCATCATTATCCAAACCCAACGCCACATATTAGTTCTGTAGTATATCTATGGTGTTGCTGTTGCCTGTGACCGTCATATCTACATTAGTGTACCCCATAGCAGTCTGCTGATCAACATTAATTATATTGCTGTCTCCATCAACGGTCATATTCACTTTATTGAAGCCTGCTGCGCTTGTTTGAAACAAGTCGATTTCGTTGAAGTTGCTGGCAGTTGTTTGACCTACATCTAAGTTATTTGTTGCGTCAGCACTATCTAGAGCAAAGTTCACTATGTTGTCACTACCTGTGATATTTGTAGTTGTAGTTGTGTCATTAACAATAATACCATTACACACACTATTCACATAGTCTTTGCAGTATGTCAGCAAGTTGTCACTGCCAATGATTGTTGTAGTCATTGTGTTTGTTAAACCACCATAAATCTCTGCTGTAACAACATTCAAGTCACCTGTAGCACTATAGTTAAATACGGTACTGTCTGCACCCATAGTAAAGTTTAAATCTGCTGCATTGCTGTCACCGCTTTGAATAATATCAATATCGATATCGTTGCCGTCCACGTCCATTGGGTCGCCTTCGGTATTAACTCTGTTGTTGCCGTTTTCTTGTAGCACATCAATGTTTAGGCCGCCGCCCGCTTGATCGATATACACTTCGCTTGCTATCCCTGCGGTTGCCCACATTGAGAATACAATTGTAGTTAGAATCTTCTTCATTTTTTTGCCCTCTTTGTTGGTAGTTTATTCTACCGGTTGTTGGATGGTCCAAACGCCTTTGTCTGCACCTTCTTTGATCATTTCTTTTATTGCTGCTTGTATTGCTAATCTTGTAGCATGATTGATACTTTCGTTTTGGCTATTGCCTATTTCCAGTTCAACTGCTTCTGTGCCCATTTCAATAAAACGGAACACACCCATGTTAGTACTGGTGCTTAATACCGTTTTTGTCACAGCACTAGATGTAAGCACTTCGCCTGTTTGCACACTTACACAACGCATTGTAACTGTGATTACATCTTCACGATATTGTGTACTTGGTCCTATGCCCAAATAACGAGCACCTGCACCTCCTGTTAGTGTGTTTGAATCATAACCAACTATGGCTCCCTCTATGATCAAACCTGCAAACATCAACGGTGCCAATCGTGTCTCGTCACCTACACTCTCACGAGTCTGTCTAATAATCTGTCTTTCACGTGATAAGTTTTCTAACCCTACACGTTCTACTACTTTAAACCATGTGCCATTGCCTACTTCACGTAGTGCCTTGATAACATATTCGTCTGCACCTTGTGTAACTGCTGTGCTTATGTTGGCAAGTCTATCACTTGGCTTACGCTGCCCAGTTTTGTCTTGGAACTCATATACGGCAGCAACCATTGGTCCTGCTAGTGGAGGCAGTGAATTTAAATATTCTGTATCTGTAATCACAGGTTCAGCTGGTTCGCTTTGTATTCTATTTACGGTGCTACTACATCCTGCTAATGCTATGCTCAATACTACGGGTAATATCAGTTTCATTAGAACGCAAACTCCCCGACTGGTACATCAAAACTTGAAGTTAGGTCGCCGTTTGAATTGTACACTTCTACGTAGATTCTATCATCTATATCACGCTTCCAGCGTATAGCATCACCAAATGGAGTTTCTGCTTCTGCCCAAGAGCCTACTTCTACACTGCCACCTTCGCCAAACAAACTATCTGCAATTTGTCTTGATAGCTGTGCATAGATACGACTTTCTAAGTTATTTTGGAACTTGTAAGCATTTGTATTGCGCAAGTCACGCTCTGCACTATCTATTAGTGCTTGCTCATCTGCTGTTAGTTTGTCCTTGCGTTGCTGTTCAAGTTGGTGTATTGTAAGCACATGTGTGCTGTATCCATTGCCACTGAACGCAGGTGAATTAAAACTAAAACTCATCGAATCTGCGCTTGCAGTACCAGCCCATAGTGCTGCTATGATTGCAATTGTATTTTTCATAGAATGCCCTCCGTAGTATTTATCGGGAGGCTTTGGTAATTTTATGTTAGTATTATTTTATACAGATGCGTTAGGGTCATTAGCAGATTGTTGTTTCGGTTTAGCTACTACGGTATCTGTCTTCTCTTCGTATTCAACTGCTGCAATTGCTTTAAGCAATCCGCCCATTTCGATCAAGCTACGGATATATCCACCTTTGCTATCACCCTTCATGTTAGTACGCACTTGTATCAACAATGTGTTGCCTGAAAGTTTTACTTCTTTTTGAGCGTCCTGACTTAACGGCTTTCCGTGAACTTGAATCTTAGGCGGATCTGCTTGATATTGCACTTGTAAATCAAACTGCTCCATTGCTTCTTTAAGTTCTGGTCCAAATGTTAGTTCTTTAAATCCAGGAGAGTTTGGTGTTGCTTTTAAGATTACCATACTGACCTTAGGATCGTTTAATGCTGCATGATGTGAAATACCTTTGTGTAAACGCTCTAAAAACGTAACTTCTCTAGGTGTATTTCCTGCAAGTTCTTGTTCAAGTTCTTGTGCTACATCCTTGTAAATTTCTTTAAAGATAGGATAGTTGTCTTTAGCAACACTTCCATTCATACGATCGATATAGTCTTCTCTAATATCTACACCAAAAATGCTCTTAAATAGTGTTTGTACTTTTTCGTATGAGTTACCTGGTACTTGTCCAAATTGTTTAACATCGCCTGCTTTGGCACTTAGTAATTCTAGTGTGTTATCATCAATTGTTAGGAATAAGTCTGCTTTGGTGCCTTTTTGATCAGCGACACCGTCTGAATTGACAATAATTTTATTTTTGTTTGGATCTTCAACAGCAATAGCTACTGCTTCTTTAACTGCTGCACTTGTATTAGCCCACTTGACTGCTGATCTGTTTAGACCAATCATCTCTGGTGGTAGTTTTCCTGCGTTTATAGCATTTTCTAACGCACCAAAACTTGTTTGATTAAGAACGAGAACGAATTCTAGTGTATCAATACCCGCACTAGTGTTTAGTAAGCCTCTTTTATTCTTTCCTTCTTCGGTAACTTTCATACTATTAAGAAAAGACAATACATCTTTTTCAGTAATTTCTTCGCCTAGTTTCTTAAACTTAGCAGCACATGCAGCGCCGAGGAATGCTTCACCAATGTCTCCTGTATTAAAGTCTTTCTTTGAGCCTTTCATTTCAGGTGTTTTGAAAATTTGTCCTGTAGGAACATACTCATCTACACCATCTAGTTTAATAGTTACACTTTTTGGTACTGCACCTTTTGGTATTAAATAATTATTATCGTCTGTGTTTACTTCGGCCTTATCCTCAACAGGCGAGTCTTCTCCATAAAATAATTGAGAAAGTCTTCTTGCTTCACTGGGATCAAACTTTGCTGTTTTTCCGTATTTTTCTCGTGCTTTGCCTTCAAGTTCTACATCTTTACCAGCTGCAATCATATTGATTAAAATATCAAGATACTTGCCGCCATACTTTAGCAGATTGGTTCTATTGATGCCTTCTTCGTTCAATACTGATCTAAGTTCGTTCCAACGCATTATATAATTCCTAAATTATTAAATGTATTTATGTTATTTTAGGAAACAACATGTCTGTACAGAAACGATCAACATCTTCTTCATTCAGCCCAAGGCTCTTCATTGTACGAGGTGTATGCGGATTCTGCTGCTGGTTGTGACAATAATAGTTTTGAGAAGCAGTTACAATAGCAGGATCACCGTATCCAGTGTACTCTCCAATTTCATCAAAGTATGCACGTAGGTTATCTAATGCTAGATCAATAATAGCAACTGCTTCTTCCTCAGTGTTTACATTACCTGCTGCTAGCATCTTGTCTGTAAAGATATTACGAGCCCACTCCGGTAGTTCACGCTGTTTGCTAGGAATAAAGTCTTCTACACTATCTTTGTATCTTTGGATCATTTCGTGCTCTGGATCACTACTTGCACTAAAGTCATGAAACGCACCAGTCATCTTATTTTTGCCTGCAATAACATCAAAGCCGTAGATAGGGCCGTCGTTGTTGAGTACAGGGAATACACATACGTGCATCATCCACAGGCCTTTAGTATCTCGAGCATCTACTACATCAATATGTGCTCTGCGTACATGTTCGTTGTGCCATACACGGTTAACCCATGTTTCATTGTTAAAGTGAGCTAGTCCGTCCTCGTCGTACTCTGTTGCGTTAGCATCAAAGATATTGATAATTTCTTGTTGACATTCTATAAGTCTATCCCAAATAACACTCATTCCGATAATTCCGACATTTGTTCAAACATTTTAGCTGCAAATTCAAAACATACATTTGCTTCGTCTGCTAGACTATCGTCGCACTTGGCTCTAATACGTTCTTTGAGAATTTTAACGTCTTCGTCAAATTTATACATAGTACCGCTACCTGGAACACGTTTAGCAATCATTTGCCCACCACTTAAATCTCCCATGTGTCTTACATACAGATGTGCCATAAGTTTTTGCGGATCCATTTGAATTGTCATTAAGTAATCCATATACTCTTTTACAACAGGCAACAAAGGCGGCTGATTAGGATCGTCGTCCCATAGTTCTTGATAGTCGTCGTGTATTTTAGGTGCAATTCTAACATCTAATAGTCCGTGTACCATTGCTAGAGTTTCCAACAAATTATACTGAGGATGTTGATTCCACAAGTACGTAGCATATTTTCTATTAGAAACTTTGCCGCTGATCATCTCTTGTGCAAACGGTTGGGTTTCTGCTAGTTCATGCATTTTATGAGTAAGTTCTCTTAGATTATTACCTACTGCATCTGCATGATTTGAACTATGTTTTCTTGCACTAGTCATTTGCTTCCTCTATTTTTATTTGCAATGGAAATCCTTTATTTCTACTAGCACTAACAGTCTCAACACCTTTTTGTTCTGCTATTTCATAAATGTATGTTCCTACAATAGCTGCACCTTCGTTATGAATTGTTAGTGTAATTTGCTCTGCCGACTCTTGGCTGTGCTTGTAAATAGTTTTTAAAATTTCAATTACCCACTCCATAGGAGTTGCATCGTCATTTAGCATTATGACATTATATTTTGAAGGTTCATTAGTTGTTATTCTAATTTTTTCGTCAATTACTACGTCAATATCAGTTGTCATTGTTTTCTCCTAAGGTTAAAAATGGGGGAGATATCTCACTCCCCCTAGACTGCTTACTTGCTGTCAGCGTCAATTGCTTCTTGAACGTGACCATTCCAGTCTTTGATTGCAATCTTCTTGGGTTGCAGTTCTTCTGGAACTTCACGCTTGAGGTGAATGTTTAGCATGCCGTGTTCTAAGCCTGCGCTTTCAACTTCAACGTGATCAGCAAGTGTAAACTCTCTGCGGAAGTTGCGTTCGCCAATTCCTTTGTGCAAATAGTTTACGTTTTCTCCTCCTTTAGGAGATGTACCTTCTACACGTAGGGTGTTACCGTCTTTGGTGATGTCCAAGTTATCCATACCGAAGCCAGCGACAGCAAGTGTAATCATAAACTCGTCTTCGTTGATCTGTGCAATGTTGTATGGTGGGTAACCTTGAGATTGACTATTAGCAAATTGTCTGTCCAGTTCGTTGAATAGTCTGTCAAATCCAATAGTGCCTCTGTGTAGGCTAGGTAGGTCTAGAGTTGTTAGTCTTGTCATTTTGTTTCTCCTTATAAAGCAAGATTAATGTTGTACCCTTTCGGCGTACATTTTTATTTATCACTTTCCAATTGTACTAGATTCATACACTGGATTGTGTGTTTGTGTACAACGAATAAATGTTGCACACTTAGGCAGTTGCTTGATTGTTTTAGCACCTGCGTAAGTGCAAGTACTACGCACACCTCCTAGAATATCCTGTACCGTTGCGGCTACAGGTCCTCTGTAAGGTACAAGCACCGTGCGTCCTTCTGACGAACGATAGTCTTTCAAACCGCCAAAATGCTTTTCGTTTGCACTTTCACTGCTCATACCGTAAAACTGTACAAACTTCTTTTCTTCGCTAACTATATCATATTTTCCTGTAACAAGATTGTATACATTCTCATTTGTTTGATAACGTTTGGTAATTACTTCGCCGCCGCCTTCATCGTGTCCAGCAAGCATACCGCCCAGCATCACAAAGTCGGCACCAGCAGCAAATGCCTTAGCAACATCGCCAGGACAAGTACATCCACCGTCAGCAATAATATGACCGCCCAGACCGTGAGCTGCGTCGGCACATTCAATAACTGCACTAAGTTGTGGGTACCCAGCGCCAGTCTGGATACGAGTAGTACAGACACTACCAGGACCAATGCCAACTTTAACAATATCAGCGCCATTAAGAATTAACTCCTCTGTCATTTCTCTTGTTACCACATTACCAGCAATGATTACTAGATGTGGAAACTCTTTACGCACACGACGAACTGCATCGGCAAAGTGTTCACTATACCCATTTGCAATGTCCATGCACACATATTTCAAGTTGTCTTCGCACTTGGCATATACTTGCTCTAGTTTGTTGTAATCGCTTTCGCTTGTGCCAATGCTCATTGCCACATAGTCGGTGCGATCCAGCCCATCACCGTAGAAGTATTTAATAAGTTCTTCAGCAGTGTATGTTTTAACTAAGCAAGTGAAAATCTTGCCTGTTGCAAGTACATCAGCCATTTCCATTGTGCCAACACCATCCATGTTAGCAGCCATAATCGGCACACCATCATAGTGATAGTCTTCGATGTTGTGCGGAAACGGTGGTTCGTAGTTGCGGAATTTTGTGCGGCGTTCTAGACTTACTTCGCTGCGACTTTTAAGTGTACTACGCTTAGGGCGAATTAATACATCTTTGTAGTCTAATTTAATATCGTCTTCCAGACGCATTAGAAGCCTCTTTCTTGTTCCTGTTTACGCTTTTGTTTAAGCCAACGTGCTCGTGCTGCTGCTTTTGCTTTTTTACGAACAAGACTAGGTTTTTCGTAATATTCTCGATTACGTACTTCTTGAAGGATGCCGTCTTCTTGAACTTTCTTTTTGAATTTGCGTAGCGCATAATTTACATCATTATTGCGTACTTCTACTATTAGACCTTTTACTCGGTCATTATTATTGTTGTTATTACGATTCTGTCTCAAAGTTACCTCCTATTGTAGACATAAAATCAAGTGTATACACTTTATTCTCACTAATATGATTATACACTATATCATGAGCGTTTGTCAACCAATATGTCTTATTCTTACCTATCATATAACTCAACAAGTCTCGTAAGTATGCAGGTGAATTGTCGATATCAATAATCACAATATCGCTCATCTTAAAAACTGATAATAACCAGTTTATATTTTCTTTATCATATACTTCATCGTTAAAATAATATACGTTAACATCGTCTTTAGTAGATGCAAGGTATTTGTCTTGCATCTCTTTTTGTAAATTTTTACTAGGTGATATTAAAAGTATTTGTACACTATCATTATAGAGTATATCTGGTGAAGTAATAATCTTAATTTGATTTGTTGTCATTTGTGTTTCTTATTTTATTAAATAAAGAACTTTCGCTTTGTTCGCTGTTTTGAACATAACCATCTTGCTCATTGTAGTTATCATTTGACGAGTAACCTTCCCACGGTAATTGATCTATTATGCCTTTTACATAAAGATGTTTATAATGCTTTAGTGTTTGATCAGGATGGTCTTTTTTCCATTCGGTCTTAGATAGTGCAATATCTATTTGACTATCTTTTTCGTTATATTCTTGTTCACGAATTCGTTCTAACTCGTCCGAGGATTCTATATCTTTTTTTTTGGAATCGTCTAGCTCGTCGAGTCTTTCGGGTTCCAGAACTCCTCCGGACAACTCTCCTCCATCATTGATGGTTCTAGTGTTGTCACTATTTGACTGAGTTGTTGTGAGGTCATTCCCGGTTGGTGTGGCTGTATTATCGCTGTTTCCGGCTGTGGCATAGGATCTGGCGTACTGGTCTTTCCAATCATCCCTGTCATTATCAAATCTATCAATGTCGTCATCTATTTTCTCCTCCTGAGAATCACTTTCAGACGGATCATCATCACCTGTAGGTAAAGGATCATCAAATGTAACTCCAGGATTGTCAACTATTGCTTGTGCTCTTGCTCGTTCGTACTCTTGTCTCTCGAGCCGAAGACTTTCTCCGTTGGCAGCTTCTCGCTTTGCTTTGCGCATTTCGAAAGTTGCCTGGCTGGCTATGAGAAGCAGAACAGCTAATGGATCAAAAACAAAGATAATGATTAAGATAACCCATCTAACTGCTTCCTCTAACAGGTTCTGATCCGCAGTTTCACCATAGATGAATTCTGCTAGATATTTTACAGGACCAACTTCTGCTTCTAGTTTTCTATACTCTGCTTGCAGAGCATACTTTTCTTCAGTGAGTGTGTCAATAGAATTATTTGATTCTATAATCTTTTGTTGCTGTTCTTGTATAACAGCTTCGACCTGTGGATCTGTGCCTACGGTTAAACTATCTCTTAGACGTTGTATTAGTGTGTTACTGGCTGCGATTTGGGCATCGGCACCCGCTCTGATTCTAGCAATTTCATCTCGTGCTCTTTGAATAGCTGGAGACTCTGTTGCTCGTACATTGTCTATTGTTGCTAATAGTTCTACTTGCCTTTGTTTAACTGCTTCTGTTTGCGGACCTTTGATGTTGTCAATAAGTCCAATTAGTCTAGTTCTTTCTCTATCTACATCTGCCTGTGCTTGAGACCTTAGATTAGTTGCCTGTAATTCTAGTTCATTAATACGCGATTGCTGTGCTTCTACCCACGCCTGTAATGCTCTGCGTGTGTTGCCTCCGAACAGCCCGTCATCAGACACGCCAATAGTTGCTTGTCCTAGTCTTATCTGCGCAGGCTCATTGCTCTGTAATCTGTTAGTTGTAACAATAATATTTTCTTCAATTTCAGATACTTGAGTTAGCAGTCTATCAACTGACGCAGTATCTGGTGTTAGATTGTCTAGTCTAGTTTCATACTCACGTGCTAGCTGTGCCAGTCTTGTGAGTTCTTGATCTAGCTGTGCGAGCTGTGTTTCAAACGGTGCTGTTCTAGTATCATCTGATTGTCTAGCACTTGTGATAATTTCTTGTTGTTCGTCAATAGCAGGCTGAATACGTTCGTATGCTGTGTCAATACGCTGCTGTTCTTTGTCAATCTGCTGTTGTATAGCAGTGTTGCCTGTGCCTACACTAGCTTCAGCTTCAACTATACGCTGCTCTGCTCTAGTAATAGTAGCAGCTAGTCTTTCTACTTCTGAGTCAATGCGTTCAATCTGGGCTATGCCCTCTTGAGCGTTTGCTGTTTGTTCAATGTGTGCTTTTGATAAGAACCCAAAGATGCCCATTGAAGTAATAAACATAAGAACTAGCACTGCTATTGCTAGATAGTACTTGAGCCACCATTTAGCTTCGTGCCAGTATCTGTGTAACCATACTGCTGTAACCAACTTGCCTATTTCTAATACACCGCCCATAATCATAATGGGAAGTGCTGCCGCAGCAAAGATGGCAACTAGCCCTGCGACAGAGTAATATATTGCTACAGCACTAATTGATAGTGCTGTGATTAAAACGAGTATTCCTAAAAACATAGTTAATTATTTAAGCCTTTATGGATATGGTATTAAATGCGCACTAATTTCTACGCATTTCCGCAATGTCCTTTGCGTCTTCTTTTTTGTCTGCGAAGATAGGAACCATATTGCTTTTGTGCATTGTAGCAATGCCCAGCAGTTGTCTCTCGCCTGAGTAAGTATTGCCTTCTTTGGCTGGTCCGTGTCCTGCAACTTTGTTACTTAGTTCAGCAGTCTTGCGTGTCGAGTAATCTGGAATGCTGTTGAGTCCTACACGCTCGCCCTTGGCATTGGTAGGCAGTTTGGTTTTGCCTACACCCATTTTAGCAAGAAACTTTTCATGTTCTTCCTGCGCTTTGGTTAGACGTTTGCTTTTGTTTTGCTTTTGTTTGCGGTTATAACGTGTTGTTGTAAGATATGGTCCTACCATTGACATTGTCATAAGAAAAACTCCTGCTATTGTTTTTACTTTATAATTATAGCAGGAGTTTGTTGTTTGTCAAGCGATTATTTGCCTTCCATTAGTTTTACGGCTGCGTCATAGTCCGCTTGTGCTATCACACCTTCACGTAGTAGCTTCTGTCTATTGGCTTCGTGTTTGAGTTGTATTTCTTCCTTTGATCCACCAAAGTATGCTACAGCATGTCCTTCTTCAATAAGGATATCTGTCACACGCTCTGCTGGTTGATTTTCATAACGTTCTACTTTAAAGTCGCCCAGTATACGTCCAAACTTGCCTTTCATGTCTTCGCCGTGTTTGTTTTCTGTTGTGATGAGTTTTGCGCCTTCTGACATAAGTTCTTTGAGTCTTGCTTTGGCTGCTTCTCCAAAGAGGTCTTCCACTTTGTCTCTAGTTCTGCTCTCTGGAGTGTCAATGCCCATAATTCTAACTCGTTCATCTCTCAGTGTTACTCCAAATCCAAGATCGATATCTACATCTACTGTGTCGCCATCGATTACTTTGACCACAACTACATCATATTCGTTTTGTTGCATTTCTGCCCTCCTAAATAATGTGCCCATATTATTTAGTCAAGAATAAAGGGCGATGTCGCCACCGCCCTTGTTGCCGTTTTGTTTTGTATCAACTTAGAAGTTAAAGCTTATTCCTGCTGTAGGCGCAAATTCTTCTGTGTCGATGTTGTAGTTAGCGCCTGCTGTAAATATTGCGCCACCTACTGCTGTTTCGTACTCGCCGCCGATGTTTTGTAGCATATCTGCGTCATCACCGTTTAGGTATGCTGTAACGCCGTATGCTGTTGCTACTGCTTCAAAGCCAAATACTTCTGCATCTACATCATATGTCATTGCGCCGCCTAGTGATGCTAGACCTAAGTCTAATCCACCTACGCCTGCACCTAGTACCGTATTTTCTGTATCTAGGTTATAATCTGCTGCTGCTGTTACATCAAGAGTTGCTAGACTAAATCCATATGCACCTTGCACATTGCTAATATCTGTGATGTCTGAGTTCCAGTCTGTGAAACCTACTGCTACTGCTGCCGAACCCAATGACAATGCTAGTGACTCTGTCATTGCTGGTGCTGCTAGTGTTGCATGATCTTCATCAAATGCTTCTGGTATTAGACCGTTGTCTGTACCAAACGCTAACTGAGTATTACCTATATTGGTACCAACTGTCCAATCTTCTAATGATCCGTTACCGTCTTCGTCAACTTCAAAATCTAAGTCGACTATTGCTAAGCCTACTGCATCAACACCGAGCTCGATGCCCATTGTGCCTGCCATATCGCCTGCTGTTGTTTCAGCAAAGTCTAATGATACTTCACCTGATACTAGTGGTGTTGCTACAACTGGTGTTACTGCTGTTGTTTCTTCAGCAAATGCTGCTGTCGAAAGTGCCATAGCAGCTACCGTTGCCATAAATACATTACGCATATTTTAATTCCTTTTTTAATATGTATACATAGTAAAGGGCAAGTGGTTCATACTTGCCCTTTCACTATAGTAGTTATAACATCTATTTGCGTTTTGTCGACGGTTTAGAACGCTTTTTGGGTGTTTCTGCTGTAATCTTGCTAACGTTGTTGCGTTTGAGCAACGGTAATACTGCTGCTTCGGCTTGTGAGTCGTTCCATTTAAATTGCTTTTTGGCCTCATCTAGCATACCTTCTACACGATCATGTCGTGCTATAATACCATAGAGCATTTTATCTATTTCTAGCCAATTCATATAAATCTAACCATTGTTTAAAAAGATTTGCGCCTTTGTTTACATTGTCTTGCCAATGTTCTGCGGCATTCGCGTCTGCAAAGTCGCTTGCATATTTCACACAATAAAATGGTACAGCAAGATGTCTACATACTTTTGCAATAGCATATGCTTCCATGTCTACTAAATCTGTAACTATCTCGGGTGTGTTAGTTACAAAGTTATCACCTGTACTAAGTGTGTATGGACTATTACATATTGCAAGTTCACTAGCTTTGTGTTCTAGATCATAAGGTGTAGTACCTAAAGGTGATAAGGGACGAGCATCCATATCTCGTTGGTATATCGTACCAACTTCAACAAGTTGTCCTATTAATTCTTTGTTTAGTGTTCCAGCAGTTCCGTAATTTATAATAGCATCACATGTCCGTTGCATAGCATATTTTGTTGCTACGTGTGCTGCATTTACTTTGCCTACACCTGTGTAAAAAACTTGGTATTTGTTTTTGTCTAGAACAGAAGTATTAAACTCCTGCTCTAGTGCTACTAGTATATAAATCATTTACAGATCAGCAAGTAACTCTTTTAGTTTCTTTTTGCTTTTGCCACGTACCTTTGCGTCCTTAACGGCATCAATACCTTCTTGTGTTAAGTCGCCCACAACCACTACACCGATCATACCCATTGTTGCATGTGGTGTGCAGACATATACATATACGCCTGGCTCTGTCATTGTAATGGTTACGTCTTTACCAAGTTTGGATTTACCTGCTAGTTCAACACCGTCTGGCCCATCAATGAATTCTACATTGTGTCCTCTGTCTGTTGCCAACCAAGTTACTTCTGCCCCTGGTGCTACTACAATGATCTCTTCCGAAAACACCATCTTGCGCTTACGGTCGTCTGGATCTTTGTTCCACATTTCTACAGTATACTCTGTAGGTAGTGTTAGTTCTTTTTCTGCAAACGCCGGTGAACAAAATCCCAACGTCATTACTGCTAGTGCTGTTAGTAGTCTCATCATTAACCTCCTACGTAGTTTTCTTTTGGTCTGTACCAGTTCTTTTGATTGTGAAGCCGACCTAGGACTTGATGTATCTCCTTTAACTCCGCATCAATCTCTCGAACACTAGCAATCTCCCATACGGGTTTGATAGTGCTTTCTATTGCTGTTTCTCTGCGCACGTTCAACTTGCGAATCTGTTGATGCAGTGCATGTTCGATAATGTCAATGTCTCTTATGTTAAGTTCAAATTGTGTGTTGGGTTTGCTCATAGTGCTGCTACCTTGTGCTGTAGTGTGCTGATCAGACTGCTGAGTCCATTGCGTCTGTTGCTGCTGAGTATGCCTTCCAATGCCAGTGCTTCAAAATCTTCACGTTGAATTTTTTTAGCATCGTCGATAGGCAAGTCGTTGAAGCAATCACAGATAACATGTGTTACACCTTTTGTAATCATAGCATCGCTGTCATAATAGATTTTGGTCTTGTTGTCCACTGCGCCAACATCAACCCAAATGCTGCTGATACAACCGCTTACCAATTTATCATCACTACGCAACTCTTCTGGCAGTGTTGTAGGCTTCTTGGCCATGTCAATCAACATTTGATATTGATCCATTACATCGTCAAACAACGACAACTCATCTGCCCAGTCTTGTATTTTGCTCATTTTAAGATATCTGCCATTCCGTGATTAACATCTGCGTGTCCTTGTTCATCTGCTCTTACTGCTATCACTACATCACGCAGTGTAGCGTCCTCTGCCAAATTGTAGTAGTCACGTGCAATCTTTGGAGCAGGAATGTTAGGTGTGTTGCTTGCGTCAATCTGTGCTAGATAATCTGTGTAACTTACAACTGCCTGCTCTTCAAAGTAGCCTACCATACGATGTGCTACTTGCGGAAAGAACACATACAAGACGAAGTAAAAATGCCAAAACACAAACTGAGCAAACAAAATAATTAAACGCTCAAACCAGTTTGGCTTGGCAATTTCAATAAAGATCATTAGATGCATACGCTCGTTTTCTGCTTCTTCCAGCAGTGTCTTAATCCATCCTCGATCGTCTGGCTGCATTTTGCGTAGGCTGCGTAGGTGTTGCCACATGCCTGCTACCATACCCGGAACGCCTGCTACAGTTTCTAATACAACTGCCCTATGTCCATAACGTTTAGCAAAAAATGTGTCAGCAAACCAACGGAAGGTCATTGTTAAAAAGTATGCTACTCTATCTCCAAATCCTTCAGGCTGCTTCATTGACACAGATCCTCATACTTGATGGTATGTGCTCTGTGTAGCACACCGTTTTGTTTTTGCTTTGCGGTGAATAGTGCTTTGATTAGTTTGGCCATAGTGTGTCCTTTGTGTGTATAATGTATCTTACAGTTTCAGAGTGGTGCGTTTTGTATCCCACTATTCGAACCCTGCCGGTGCAAAAACGATTATATCTACACAAGACTACGTTCTCAGCCGCAACAACTATGTTGTCACTTTTTTCCGTCTGTAAGTGGGCCCGTTTGGTAACAAGGTGGAACCCATACCCCGTGAATCATGCTGCTAGAGCTAATTCAGGTGCTGCGTTTGTGTTTGCAGTTATTAAAGTCGGTCTATTCGCGACCATCCGACTAACTCCACTTCCCTACAACGTACATCGATCCCAAGTCAGGCCCATCAAAGATACACCACGTTCTTCTCCTACTATTTCACCTTTCGGTCTACTCTCTCGGAGTTGTAGGTGTACCTATGGTGGACCTGGGCGGATTTGAACCGCCGTCTGTTCCGCCTTCAAGTTGCTTCATCATTAGCAAGTATATTTATAACACATCTTGTGTGTTAGTCAAGAGAAAAGGGCCCTAAGGCCCTGATCTTTTTTTTGTTTACTGGTTTGCTTCCGAATGGTTAGTAGTAAAGTCATCTTTATTCCAGCGGAAGTCGATATCCGGAATAATAGCTTGAGGTTTAAACGTAACACGATAATGACTACGGCTTACAACACTTGGTTCAAGCTGTTCTACAAAGTAAGTAACATTGTCGCTTAGTCCAAGGAAGTGCTTTTTAAAGCTGTCATCAGTCATACAGGTAACTTCCAGTTGGTGCACTTGATCCTCAATCGAGCAATAGCCGATAATCTCAAGCATGTAGTTGTCAGTGATGCCATTCATGAATACCACACGCCGAAGGATTTCAAAGTTGTCGGCGGCTTTTGATAGGTTACGACTTGCGATGGTTGCATCATCATCAAACCAACTTTGAGCAGTAGCAGGCACGGCAGTAGCTGCAACCACAGCAAGAGCAGCAAGTAGATTTTTCATAGTTCAGTTTCCTTGAAGTTTTGCGACAATAGTGTCATAGTTAGAGATAAGATGCCAAACAGCATATTCAGCAGCTTTAGCAACAACATAGATTCCTCCAAACAGTGCAATGTTAGGCAGAATGTAGTGTGTTAGGATTTCCATTATGTCCTCTGTGTTAGTTTCTACATAACTTTTATAACATTATTCGATGGTTTGGTCAAGATATTTTTTGTATTCTTCTAACTTATCTCGTTCCAGCACTTCATCAAATTCTTTGTGAGGATATTTGATACGAGCAAGTGTAAGTTGTGCGTCAGTCATCCAAACCACTTTGCCGCCGTGCCTTGGGCCCGGTTCGCCATCACCCCAGACCCATCGAGTCCAAACGGTATAACAGCGTTTGACATGCTTCTGCTTAGGTGGTTTAGGAATAGTTGCTTGCCAAGGTTTCATATTAAAATAACAGCCTTATTACAGTCCAGTCTCTGTCAGTGAGATTGACTTCGTTGATGAACAGTTCCAGTGTAGGATTGTGTCTTGGATGTGGTCGAATAGCGTAACCATGTTGTTCTAAAAACTGCTGTTGTTTTTTTGAAAAGTGGCTGTGATACCATTTGGGATTAACTTGCTTTCGACTCCAAACGTGTATCATAGGCAGATAGCTGGTTTTTGCAAAAGAGTGTACGGAATCGATTTCGCAAATCTTTTTCATCTACCCAGGCTCACAGGTTGATCGATCGGTCCTACATGTCCTGGAGTATCACCTGGTTCAGCAGGTTCTACTCTGTGTCCACGCATACGCAGTAGTGTGGCTTGTTTTGGTTTAAGCCATTTTACTTCATAAGCAGGTTCGATTTTGGTTTCAAGTTCGTCAATCAACGCCCATAAAACCTGCTGGTAGTTGCTTTTGCTAGTTTGACGACCTTTGGACACACTCATAGTGTAACTCGGTGGTAATTCTTTCTTCTCTTTAATCACATAGACGCGATACAGCTTGTAGCCAAGACGAGGCAAACGGTAAGCATTGCTCGCCTCGCGACTTTGTTTGAGCCGTTCTTGATAATCTACTTCAAAACGGTGGGTCATCGTATTCCTTCGTTTTCACTTCGCCCTTTAGAACTCGCCAAGTGTATTCTTTTTCTTTCTGTGCAGCATAAGCACTGCGCCGTCCGTCTACATCCTTGCACCAGTCTTTCACAGCAGCATAACTACCGATACTAAAAGCAGGCATCTTAAACACAACTTCATTTACAATGCAAGGCAGATTATCTTTGTTCCAGTGATCAGCACGACCAATGGCCAAGCGTAGATCGTTGGCAAGAACACTGGTTAGAAAGCCGCCAGGTTCAAAACCACGCATAAGATAGTTTTCAAGACTTTGATCAAGCAGATCATTGCCAGTGTTGATATCAGTATAACGGATCATCACCATTCATCCCTGCGGTTGATTTCTTCTTGTGTAAACTGCCCACCCATACGGTCCGGGTTCAATCTCCAACCCATATCCGTGTTGTGTTTTTCTAACTGTGCAACACGCTTTTGAAGTCGCCAAATCTCCATAACAAGATCTCGCTTGGTCATCTTCATAAGACGTTCAAACTCTTGTTCAGTCATAGTGTACCTCTGTGTGTGTTGCTTATACAACTAATATAACACAGACTAGAGAAAACGCAAGAACTTTGATTCTTGCGTTTTCAATGTGTTACATACCCAACCACTCTGCACAAGCATCCCATTTGACGTTGGTAGTGATGTTCTTTTCAATATGATCAAGGATCATCTGACGCCCATCTTTGCCTTGAAAGCGACCAAACACATATGCAGCCGCGAAAGGATCGTTGCTTTTGATCGTAGGCATCCACTCCTGAGCATAACGCTTGCGGTCTAGTCCATTTGCAACAACTAAGTTCCAGTAACGATCGTAATCATTAATTACAGTGTGAAGACGCTCAGAAAATCTGCGCTCAAACTCACGAACACGATCAGCCTGCACTTTAGGCAACATAGGAAGCACATCATCAACTTCTTCGTTGAGGATCAAGTTCACAATGTTACGGTCAAACACAATACGATCCAAAGTCTTGTGAATACGCACATACCAGTCGTTTTTGACTTTCAGCATATGCCCATCTGCAAGGCGAATGATGTCGCCTTCACGACCCTCTGCACTACGCTGACGATCAATGTAGCTGCCAAGATTGCCAGTTACACGACCGTACTGTGGCACAACAGTAAATGGACAACTAGTATCCATTACATATGCACCAGTAGCGTTGTCGCGTGTGCCCAAGTACACTAAGTCTGCTTCTTCGTAAGCAAGCACGATTTGGTTGAAAGGACTGATCCACTCAAAGATAGGAGTCACTCCGTCTTCTACACACTTGCGCAACCACTCCTTCAATAAAGGGTCTTGAGCAGCAAGCCACTCTTCGGCCTGCATAGCAACATGAGTAACACCCATTTTAGTGCCAAGACGCAAGTAACCATCAACAAGCAAAGGGCGAATCATTGATCCATCCATCTTTTCCATGATCACGTGATCAAACAGAACGTTAAGGTCCAACAGATGTGCTTGAGTTTCTTCACGCTCGTTGATGTTAAAGAACTTGTGAAACGGACGGCTCATCAAGTTACCATCCGCATCAAAAATAAGTCCGCGACACTCGCGACGAACTGCGCCACCTATGTCATCACGGTCAGTCATATCAAAAGTGTCAGCCATTGCCACAACATAGTTGAC
>Ga0209953_1000077_pt1 | contig 38384 bp, 46 predicted proteins | sample SalPonred_H2O_MG_FD_185713 | JGI IMG/M metagenome (GOLD analysis project Ga0209953, IMG submission 185713) | Salt pond water microbial communities from South San Francisco under conditions of wetland restoration - Salt Pond MetaG... | ecosystem: Environmental > Aquatic > Non-marine Saline and...
GTTCAAAAGTCTCTTAATAGATTGCTGCAAATTGATTACACTGTTCGTATTCAAAGTTTAACCGGGTTTAACGAGGTTTAAATATGCCATATATTGTAAATTTTACAGATAGTCAAAACAAATTACCCATTACGGTTTTTGACAACACATCGAACACAGACACTAGTTTGACATTTCCAGGCAGAAATGTCACAGGATACGGACAATTAATAGCTGAAAACTTTTTAGCACTATTAGAAAATTTTGCCAAAGAAACTGAGCCAGTTAATCCGATTGAAGGACAGCTGTGGTACGACACTGCTGACGGTGTTCTTAAATTATGGGATAATGTTAATTGGAAAGCAGCCAGCAATATTCAAAAAGGACCAGTTGAACCTGCAGTTGAACAATCTAAAGTAGGTGAACTATGGGTAGATACAACAAATCAACAGTTATACGTTTTCAGTGGGAGTAGATGGATTTTAGTTGGTCCGGACTTTTCTACAGGATTACGCAGCGGTCCTGTTGTTGAATCAGTAGTTGATTCAGATAATAATGATAAAGTTATTTTAATCTTTTATATTGAAGATGTTCCTTTAATTATTTTTAGTAAAGATAGTTTTACTCCTAAAAACGCCATTAATGGATATGTGACAATTAAGTCAGGATTAAACATCACTTCTTTAGACGTCGGACTTGGTAGTTTTGATACTAAAATTTACGGAACTGCTATAGCAGCAGAATCTTTAATTGTTGCTGACTCAGAAGTACCATCGACTAGATTTTTACGTTCAGATACTGCAAACACTACTGATTTTGGATTTAACATTAGGAATAATGCTGGATTAACAGTAGGTGTAGATGGTATTTTTAGTTTATCAGCATCATCAACAACGGCTAAATTATATAATTCAGCATCGGGAAGCAGTATCGATTTACAAGTCAACCAAGATGGCATCCCTTCTACTACATTAAGAGTTATTGGTGATACAGTTGGCATTAACGTTCTGTCACCAAACGAGGCATTAGAAGTTGATGGAAACATCTTATCTACAAGATCTATAATTTTAACTGATACAACCCCAAGTACAAATTTTGGTAACGGAACAATACGTACCGCAGGCGGAGTTTCTATAAGTAAAAATTTGTTAGTCGGTGGAGGTGTAGACATAACAGGCACCACAAATACTCAAAATGTTACACCTAAGGATAGTGACATTTACGATTTAGGCTCAGTGTCAAAGAGATGGGGAGTTATCAGAACAAAAACATTAGTCGCTGATGTAATTGAAGGAGTACTCGACGGTAATATTTCTGGAAATGCATCAACAGCAACCAATTTAAGATTTTCAACTAGCTTTAAACTAGAAGGTGATGTAACATCGCCGACTGTGCAGTTTGACGGTCAGGTCGGCGGATTAACAAAGATATTTTCTACAGCACTTACTTCTGAAATCATAAGTAACAAGCCCGAACCATTACCTAATAGATCTCAAGAAAGCGATACTGTTTTAGTATTTAGATCAGGTACCGGATTAATCAAAGAAACTAGAGATGTATTTGTATCAGACTTAGGAGTTCCTGTCGGTACAATATTGCCTTATTCTGGATCTCAAGCCCCGTATGGTTATTTGCTTTGTGACGGTAGTGAAGTAGAAAGAACACGATATAGTAAATTATTTGATATTATAGGAACTACATATAACGGATCAACACCGTTAGTAGGGGTCAATACATATAGATTACCAGACCTTCGAGGAAGATTTCCGTTAGGTAGAGATAATATGGATAACGGATTTACAGTTCCTAATGCACTTGGCAGCTTTGTAGATGCCGGAGGTGGCAATGTCGATAGGATAGGCGGAACAGAACCTGATAACGTAGGAGCATCAGGAGGGCAATCAACATCAATTCTAACTGTTAATAATCTTCCTGACCATGAACACGATATGAAAGGTTCAACCGGACAGCAGTATTATGCAACGAGAATTGATACGGCGGTTCCTCTGGATTCTGGATCATTCTCAGACAGGGGACCTACTACCCCTGGACAGAGCCAATATCTTCCATCGTCAGGCGGCATCAAAACAGCAGGCAGTGTAGGACAAGAATTCTCTGTAGTTAACCCATTTTTAACTCTGAACTACATTATTCGTTCAGGACCACCAGCATTTTAAGGTAAACACGTATGGCATATTCGATTAATAAAACTGACGGAACTGTATTAGCAACAGTGGCTGACGGACAAATAGATAATTTTTCCTCTGATATAACTTTAATTGGAAAAAACTATAGTGGGTTCGGCGAGTCGCTAAATGAGAATTTTATAAAATTGTTGGAAAATTTTTCTAACAGTGCTCAACCACCTAGGCCTGTTAGAGGCCAGATATGGTTTGATACAAGTGACTTGAAATTAAAAGTCTATAATGGCACTGGGTTTGTTCCGGTTAGTTCAGCCACTATTTCAAATACTCAGCCTGCTAATTTAGGAATTGGCGACTTATGGTTTAACAATGTTGATAAGCAATTATATTTTTTCGACGGCGTAACAACAATATTACTAGGACCAGATTTTTCAGAAAGTCAGGGATTAAGCGGACTTCGAGTCAATAGCATTTTAGATTCTTTGAATCAAACGAGAGTAGTGACATATCTTTACACTAACGGTATCTTAATAGGTATTTTTGCAAAAGATGAATTTACTCCTAAACTTCCAATTGAGGGATTTACTGGAAATATTTTTCCAGGATTTAATGCTGGAAACTTAGAAGGTATTAAATTTAATGTTACTGCTACTAATTCAGAACAATTAGGAAACCAGCCCGCTACTGCTTATGTAAGAAATGATACTTCTAACATTATTAATGGACAACTAATTCTATCATCAAATCTGGGATTGATCGTTGGAGATGCTAACCAAGCACAACTGCAAGTACAAGACGGTGATGTCGTTATTGCAAATATTGCATCAAACAAAAGAATTGTGTTAAACGTTAGAAAAAATGTTGAAGTAGAATCAGCCATTGATATATTGTCAGATACTAGAACAATTAATTTTTATTCTGGAATCGACGATTCTCCTGTTCCCGAATTTAATATGAATGGAAATCTTGTAGTTGAAGGAAATTTAACAATCAATGGAACTACTTCAACAATCAATACTTCTACAATTTCTGTAGAAGATAAAAATATCGAATTAGCAAACACTGCCGCAGCAAGCGATGCATTTGCAGATGGTGGCGGCATTACCTTAAAAGGAACCACTGATCACACACTGATATGGACAGATGCTAGCAGAGCATGGAATAGTTCAGAACATATTAATTTAGAAAGTTCTACTAGCGTTCCTAATCCTGCATATAAAATTAATGGAGTTACAATTTTAACTCCTGACGAGTGTTTTGTTACACAATTTCCGAATGTAACTCAGTTAGGAAAACAGAACGTAGTAAGGGTCGGACCAGGAATTGTAAGCGATCCTTGGGTTCTTCAGATAGAGAACACGAGAATTAGCACTGTATCTAATAATGACGATATTGAATTAGAACCTGACGGTACTGGCAATATTGTGTTAATCGGAAGTCCGAAGATTGTTGGGCTCGCAGATCCTGAAAATCAACAAGATGCTACTACTAAAGAATATGTCGATAATACAATTGAAACGAGAAACATTGTGTTAAGTTTGGATATTTCCGATGGTATTTCCAACTCAGGGATCGCAGATATTTTAGAGCAAATTGCACCCACAAGCGAATATAGAAATGGCACTTTAGCTAGGATTTTATGTACTTTTGTGACAAATTCCACTACTACGTTAGATATTAACCCGTTAGTTACTACTAATGTAGATGTTTTTAATCAGCCAACAGGCGTTGCCGAAGCAATTACATCTATATCAATCGCACCTGCAACAGTTTCAGCACCTACGATATCAACTATCAGGATTATTAAAGTATTTCAGATAGCTGGGGGAGCATGGACATTTATCTCTTAACAGTTAAATACATAGGGAGCGAGTTATGGCATATGTAATAAACAAATTTGATGGCACACCGTTAGTAGTACTTGAAGACGGCACACTAGATACTAGTACTAGCATAGGGTTACTGGGAAGAAATTATATAGGATACGGAGAAATTCAAAACGAAAATTTTCTATTCTTGCTTGAAAATTTCGCTAACACTGCTCCGCCATCTGTGCCGATTACAGGACAAACTTGGTATGATAAAAATACCGAATCCCTTAATGTGTATACTGGCACTACTTGGACTTCTGTAAATTCGGCAATTCTTAGTGATACCGCTCCTACAGCAACTTCTGGATCATTGTGGTACAATACGTTATCTAATCAATTATTCTTATTTAACATTGATAGCTGGGATCTAATAGGTCCAGAAGCAATCGCAGGGTTTGGTGCTACTAAATTTGAAAGTACAGGAATTCCGGACAGGAATGAAACTATTAGACCAGTTATTAAGATATTCATCGATGATACTCTGATTGGTATTTGTTCAAAAGATTCGTTTGATGTAAGTTTAACAAACACTATTCCGAATTTTCCTACATTACAAGCAGGAATTACTCTGTCACCAGTTCACACATTTGCAGGATCACTAACAGGCAATGCCACAACTGCTACACGATTAGAAACAGGCAAAAGAATTAACAACGTGTTATTTGACGCTTCGTCTGATATCACTATTAAAGCCAGTACAACTAATCTGTTAAAACGTGGAGATTATTTAACAGGCACCAATTTTGATGGCTCTCAAGAAATAACCTGGAATGTAGATGCTAGTTCTAGTAACAGTATTGGCAAAATTGTTGCAAGAGACAGTGCAGGAAATTTTTCTGCAGGAACAATTACATCTGATTTATTTGGTAATGTTGTCGGTAACGTTACATCTACGTCTGGTACAAGCACATTTAATAGAGTAGAAGCCAACGAATTCGTCGGAGCAACATTATCAGGAAATGCATTTTCAGCCACTAAATTACAAACTGGAAGAAAAATTAATAATGTTATTTTCGACGGCACCCGAGATGTAACAATACCAGTTTCCGGTTTAGACATCACAGGCGAAAACTTAGCACCAAATGTAATTAAATCTAATATTACAACATTGGGAAAGTTAAACGCTTTACAAGTTAGAGACTCGGGAATAACAGTTGGTGACAGTAATGATATAAATTTTTTTATTGAACAAAGTCAATTTCCGACATTTCTTATTAACAACGGCCAAGGATTAAGAATTTCTCTTCTAGATACTAAACAAGCAGGTAATCAAGCTAATTTTGAATTTATGCCCAGTGACATAGCATTATCTGCAGGTGGCAATAATGATCCTGCATTTGTTGGCGATTCCGATTCTAAATGTAACATAGGATTACCTTCAAGAACGTTTGGAAATGTATATGCAGATTTTTTCAGAGGCATTGCTACTTCAGCACAATATGCTGATCTAGCAGAAAACTATTCTTCTGATGCTCCTTATGAAGCAGGTACAGTCATAGAGTTCGGCGGCAAATGCGAAGTAACCATTGCAGACGATGAAAGTAAAAGAATAGCAGGTATTGTATCAGATAAGCCCGCATACCTAATGAACTCAGAATGTCAAGGTGAATTTGTTGTTCCTGTTGCATTACAGGGAAGAGTAATATGTAATGTTCAAGGACATATTAAAAAAGGTGACATGTTGATAAGTTCAGGACGCGGGTACGCCAAAGCTTGTGATAATCCTAAATTAGGCAGTGTTATCGGCAAAGCGTTAGAAGATTTTAATGGATCACAAGGCACAATTGAAGTGGTTGTAGGCAGATTATAATGTTGAGTTTTGCGATAAATAATAGATGAGTATGGAGCTATAGATGGCATATCAAGTAGACCGATTTAACGGAACATTTTTAGTATCAGTAGACGATGGAACTATTGATACCACAACAGATTTACGACTTGTAGGTAAAAATTATGCCGGATATGGAGAACTTCAGAACGAAAATTTTTTACATTTATTAGAAAATTTTGCCAACACAACAGCACCGCCAAGGGCTATATCCGGTCAAATTTGGTATGATAGCGGCAATAAAAAGTTAAAATTTTACGACGGCACTAGATTTAAAACAGCATCTGGTGCTGAAATCGGTACAACAGCTCCACCGGGATTACAGATTGGCGAATTTTGGTTTGACACTAGTTCGGAACAATTATATGCATGGAATGGAACAGAATTTGTTTTAGTTGGCCCGGAATCGCCCCCAGACATTGGTGCTTCGGCGGTAGTATCAGAAGTAGTTAAAGATACGCTAGGAACTAATCACTCAATTGCAAAACTACAATCATCGAGTGTTGTACTCGCTATAATCAGTAAAGATGAATTTGATTTAGATAATGTGCTCAATCCAATAACAGGGTTTAATCGAATCAAAAAAGGATTTACATTAGTTAATACAGGTGATACTACAGGAATTACTGCCGATGACCACTACTATTGGGGCACATCATCAAATTCTCTAAAACTTGGCGGATTTGATGCAAGCGACTTTTTAAAAACCGCAAATGCTGTTTTTGATCAAGATGTTACCTTTTCCGACACCGGATTTACTGTAGGTGATCAAAATGATCTAAGAATAAGGATAGAAAACGGCGACGAATCTATTATCGAAAATAGACTAGGTAATACAATTACTTTTAGAATTCGTTTATCAGACAGCGATCAACGAAACGTTTTTAATATTACACCTTCGGGAATTTTGCCAGGAATTACAGATTTTTACGACCTAGGAAGTGCAGTTAATAAATGGCAATCTGTTTACTCGACTGATTTTTATGGAAATTTGACCGGAAACGTAGCGGGAAATTCTACTGGTACTCATAAAGGTAATATATTATCTAGCGACGACACAGTTGCATATGATTCGACAAACAAAACATTCTTCGGAACAGTGGGTAGTACGACAGAATTAGCACTTCTTTACGGAAACGTCGTAGGAAACATCACAGGAAATGCAACAAATTCTCTAGCATTAAATGGATTAACCGGAGATCAAGGAGCTGTAGCATCAACTGTGGTATTACGTGATCAGAGTGCTAATATAACAGCTACTAGATTTATCGGAATTACTGACAAAGCAGATCGACTCAAAATTGATAATTCAGCGTCAGATACTGATCCGGATTATAAGACAGCAAAAACCACGGCAGCAGCCAACAGTATTGCAGCAAGAGACGGCTCAGGAAATCTAATAGCAAACATATTTCAAGGTACTGCAACCGCAGCTAGGTATGCGGACTTGGCAGAGAAATATTTATCTGATGCTCCTTACGAAGCAGGTACAGTCGTTGTTATTGGTGGCGAAAAAGAAATTACAGCATCCTCTAAAGGCCAACGAGCAGTAGGAGTAATTAGTGCTAATCCGGCATTTATGATGAATAAGGATCTCGAAGGCGGTGTATACGTAGCATTAAAAGGAAGAGTTCCAGTTAAGACTACTGGCATAGTTAATAAAGGAGACAGGCTGATAGCTAACGACAACGGAACAGCATCAGTTGCTTCACAATTCGACATCAATATATTTGCAATAGCACTCGAAACTAGTTCTACGTCTGCAATAAATATAATCGAAGCAGTTGTATTGTAAAGGAAAATAAATGGCAATTGGTGATATAATTTCAGCAGATGATTACAATTCTATAAGGAATAAAATTGTTCCTGTTATAGGAGCGGGATCAGGAAACAGCGGATATGGACAACTAGTTCAAAGTTCAGCAGTTTCTGCAGGTAATATAGTCACAAAATCTCAATGGGATAATTTAAGATTTGATATTTATAATTCATTGATACACCAAACAGGATCAGCACCTAATATTACAAACGTAGCAATAAACAGTGTAATCCGATACGGAGCTGCTCAGCCTGTATTTCAATACGATACATTGTCAACTACAGCAGTTACTAACAGATTTGATTTAGGGACAGGAAGATTTGCTACACTAGCCGGTGATACTACATCGAGAAACTTTACTTGGTCTACTTCTGCTACAGCAACAGTGACTGTCACTTTCGCCACATCAAACCAGGCAAGATTCTTTTTTAATTCTGGCGGAAAGATAAGATTTACTAGTTCGTTAGGCAATAACGGCGACTCAAAATCTCAAAATACTTCATGGATTAATTTGTTAGCTGGAGCAGGAACGCGTCAGTTCGGCGGTAACACTCCGTCTGTAAATTTTTATACGTTAACTAGTTCTTATCAAACTTGGTTTACTACTACGGCAACAAGTCCTTATGCACAAAATAATTATAGATTAGACGCATTATGTAATGTCGCCAACAATAGTTCCGGTACAGCAAATTCGGTAACATTTCGTGCTGTATGGACAGACGGGTACACAGATCCGCCAGGCGGAGCGCCTGGACAATTCCCCCCAGAAGACGGTGTTAATGGTACACTAAGTTTAATAGTTGATCAAATAAAAGCAACTGGCGATATATTGCCTTCTGGGTCGTTTACTATTGCCGGACCAGCATCAATAACAGCATCTACAATATCAGGATCATAAATTAGAATATCTATATAATAGTACATAAATAATGTACGTATATTATAGGTATCTTATGGACGAACAACTTAAAGCAGCATTAGAATTTGCCAATTATTCTCAAACATTAGCAATACAAAAAAAAACACTAAAAGAAAAAATTGATGCTCGATTGACCTATGGATGCAACGGTGGCATTTTTAAGATCGATAGATCATTAATTACATTCGTACAACTATTGATCGACCAAGAAAGACTTGAAAATGTTCCGTTACTTGACATTAATGACACTCCGATCTTAATCACTAACTTAGTAGAATTTCGAGATGATATTTTAGATCGATACTTTACATCAGTATACGAATATTACGATCAATATGAACACATCAAGAAATCTAGATCTGTTGAGAAGATAATCGATCTATGAAAAACGGAGTAGTCTTATTTGCACATAACAGTCGTCAACTTGATTATGGGCTACTGTCAATTATTGCCGGAGGTCTTGCTAAGAAACATTTAACTGTTCCTGTTTCTTTAATTACGGACAAGGCAACGATTTTGTGGATGCAAAATAGTGGTTCTTATGATACTGCGGCAAAAGTCTTTGACCAAATAATTTTAGTAGACAATCAAGCAAATAATAATACGAGAACTATCAGTGATGGCAATTCTTCGCAAGTTGTTCCGTTTATTAATGCTAATAGATTTTCAGTTTGGGATTTAACGCCCTATGAAAATACTCTAATGATCGATAGCGATTATTTAATCTTTTCAGATACTCTCAGCAACTATTGGAATACTAAAAGCGATATACTAATTTCTCGTTCAATCAATGATATCAAAGGTGACAGGACCGGTGTATTAGAGAAACACGTTTCGGAAACAGGTGTGCATCTATATTGGGCGACCACAGTAATGTTTAAAAAGAATAATCGTAGCAAAATATTTTTTGATTTAGTTAATTATATAAAAAATCACTATGATTACTATTCTGATTTATTTAGATTTGATCCAAGACAATATAGAAATGATATTGCATTTAGTATAGCAAAACATATTTTAGATGGTTTCGAAGAAAATATCGCAGATTCATTGCCCCCAATTTTGACGGTATTAGATAAAGACATACTAATAGATGTTTCCGACAGTGGTCGACTAAACGTCCTAGTGAATGATATTACAGACCCTAATAAATTTATCGCATCGTCAGTTATAGATACTGACATACACATTATGAACAAACAAAGTATTGTTAGAAATAAAGATCAATTATTAAAATTATTATGAATTTTGGATATCTAATCGTAGTATCATCAAGCGAAACTGTCGATTATCTTCGACTAGCATACGTGTTAGCATTGAGTATTAAAAACACACAAAAAGAAGGGTATGACAAAGTAGCTCTAGTAATCGATGATAAAACAAAAATTGATAAGTTAACTTCACCTTGGGTTTTTGATCAAGTTATTCAATGGGATCAAGAAAAATTTTGGGACGGTCGTAGTTGGATGGATCAGTTGACTCCTTGGGATCACACCGTATGTCTTGATGCCGACATGATATTTGTAAGAGATTATAGTCATTGGATTGATTACTTTGTTGAAAATTCTGAACTTTTTATTCCTTCATCAGCCTATACTTATAGAAATCAATTAATTGTTGATGATTATTATCGAAAAACCTTTACTTATAATCAGTTACCAAATCTTTATTCTTTTTACACATTTTTCAAGAAAGACTGTGCATTATGCGAGGAGTTTTTTACTCTAGGTAGATATATTATTAAATACTCTAACGAATTTAAAAATGCTTATTTAAAAAATAGAAAACCTATAATTTTAGGAACCGACGAAGCATTTTCTCTCAGTGCAAGTATTTTAGGTATTGAAAATATTATTACATATGATTTAGAATTTCCTAGAGTAGTGCATATGAAACCTATGATACAGGACTGGCCGTGGCCTGCTGATAATTGGACAGATCATGTAGGATGTTATATAAATGCCGACGGCAAAATTAAAATAGGTAATTATCAACAAACTAATATTGTTCATTATGTTGAAAAACAATTAATTACAGACGAAATAATTAATATATTTGAGGAAATTGCATGGAAGAAATCTTAGACTTTGACGAGTTTGTTAAAAATCAACCTAGCAAAGATATAAAATATTGGGCGGTGTTCGCCGCTGAGACCGGCGAAGTGCAAGGAATATATCCAAATAATTCTGCTGATCACTATTTTGATAAGATTGAAATCAGCAAAGATCTAGCAGAATCGATAATTGAAGGAACAGTTCAATTATCGTCTTGTTTTGTTGATATTACTAATGATAAATTAGAAATTATTGAAACTCAATCTTTAAGAAAAATTGATGATATATTACACAGAGTAATAGATGTAAAATGGTCAAATGCTAGTGATGCAGATATTGATATTAAATATTTTAAAAAAACAAAAAAAATGAAAGTATCTATGACTGATAGATTTTATGGAACAACGAAATCAAAAGCATCAAACTCAAAAAGAAAAATTGACTGGAAAGGGTCAACAGAAATGCTATTATTGATCACCGACTATAATGATCCTAATATGTTATATTACACATTATCTTTAAAAATAACTGACTTGATCGGAAAAGATGTAATTTTTAAAAATATACAAGTTCCACAAAAGTTTAGCATTTATACAAGACGAATTTTTAAAAATTATGTAATGAGTATACAATGAAGATTATAGAATTTGATGTTGTATTTTTAAGTTATGACGAACCAAATGCTGATTTAAACTACGCTAATTTGTGTAGCAAGGTTCCTTGGGCTAAACGAGTGCATGGTATTAAAGGCTCAGACGAAGCGCATAAAGAAGCAGCTCGTATATCGGATACAGATTGGATTATAACTGTTGACGCTGACAACATTGTCGATACTAAATTTTTTAATTTAGATATAGATGTCGAAGATCCGAAAATACAAGTATATAGTTGGCTGGGACAAAATAAAATCAACGGACTTCAATATGGCAATGGTGGATTAAAAATATGGCGTAAAGACTTTATACTTGGCATGAAAACACACGAAGCAGCAGATACTGAAAATGCTCAGGTTGATTTTTGTTGGGAAGATGGATATCGTCAATTTATGAAATGCTATAGTATAACTGATATTACCGGTAGTCCGTTCCAAGCATGGCGCGCAGGTTTTCGTGAAGGTGTTAAAATGACACTGATGGACGGAATTAAAGTACCTGCTCAAGAAATTCAACAACGTATTTGGTGGCATAACATACACCGATTGCGCATGTGGTCAACTGTAGGTGCACATGAAGAAAATGGTGAATTTGCCGTACTGGGTGCAAGAATGGGAACATATATGGCTAATTGCACAGATTGGAATTATGTAGAGGTCAGGGATTTTGAAGTATTGAAAAACATTTATAATAAAGATGTTAAAATTATGGAAAACGATTCTGATATGGTTATAAAAGCAATTAAAGACTTTGGTGATAAGATTAAATATCAATTGGGTCTACATTGGCCGTATTTTACTCCAGAACACAGTCAATACATATATGATCTATATAATGAAACATTACACTTAAATCAAACCTACTATAGGGCTTCGAATGATTTATGATTTATTTTATGTTTCAAATCGAACAGTTAATCAAACTAGTTGGAAAACATTCAAAGAACGTTTTCCAACTGCAAGATTATTGGAAAACATCACCTCTTTTAATCAAATTAAAAACAGAGCATTTACAAAATTATTTTGGGTAGTATGGGACGACCTTATAGTCGAAGATGATTTTCTTTTTGATTATGTAGTACCTAAGTGGGATCAACAATATATTCATGTTTTTTTAAATAATTTATCTTACGACGGAATTACATTATTTCCAAAATCAGCAGATATTTCTCACCGAGAATTTACTCATAGATTTTTTACAAACAAAAAAGAAGTAGATGTAATAGCAAGCACTCCAAGAGCCTACGATAAGTTTTATATTTCTACATATGACGAGTATTTAGAAGCAATAGAGAAAACATCAACTGAAATGTTCTGGGTAATATGGGACGAAGTTGAAATAACAAACGACTCGATATTCTCGATATATTTTGATCATCATAATGTTTATGATAGAAATGAGAATCACGTCTTTAAAAATATTTTTAAAAATGAAGAAACATATTTGCATGGTATAGTTTTATTTTCAAGATCGAAATTAATTACAAAAAAAGAATTCGATTATAGATTTTTGATTGAAAAAAAAGAACACGACATTGTTGTTAGCAAAATGAAACCTTTTGATATTGTTTTTATCAGTTATAAAGAAGCTAATGCAGATGATAATTACAAAAAACTTATAAGTCGTTTTCCTAACGTAAAACGTGTGCATGGTATTAAGGGGATTCATCAAGCACATATAGAAGCAGCCAATATAGCATCGACAGAAATGTTTTGGGCCGTTGATGCCGATGCAGTTGTCGAGGATAGTTTTCATTTTGATTACGAAGTTTCGAGATATGATATCGAAACAGTTCATGTTTGGAGAAGCCGTAATCCGATTAACGACTTAGTTTACGGGTATGGCGGTGTTAAACTATTACCTAGAATATTAACATCTAATTTAGATATTACAGAACCGGATATGACTACTAGTATTTCGACAAAGTTTAAATCAATGCCCGAGGTGTCGAATGTAACAGCATTTAATATTAGTCAATTCGATACGTGGAAATCAGCATTTAGAGAATGTGTAAAACTTTCAAGTCGAATTATCATTAATCAAAAAGATGAAGAAACTCTAGAAAGATTAATGATTTGGAAATCAAAAGGAAAAGAAAAGCCATTTGGAGAATTTGCAATTAAAGGTGCTATTGATGGCGAGACCTACGGATTAAAATATAAAGATGATATTGAAGAATTAAAAAAAATTAACGATTTTGATTGGTTAAAAACTTATTATGAGCAACGAACAAAAAATATTCATTCTTAAACAGAAAGTAGAACAGATAAATTCTGCCAGTCCTAGTTTCTGTACAGCCAAGTGGTTGCAGACTACCTTGTATTTACAGAATGGGTATAATCACAGTTGCCACCATCCTAGTCCTCATAAAATTCCTCTCGAAGAAATTCAAGAGAATCCGGCAGCACTGCATAATAGTGAATACAAGAAACAACAGCGTGTCATGATGAAATCTGGCAGTCGACCTAAAGAGTGTGATTACTGCTGGAAGATAGAAGATTTAGGTAAGGATTACTTCAGTGATAGGCATTATAAAACAGCCGATTATTGGGCATGGGATCGTTTTGAAGAAATTGCCAATAATGACCCGTTAGATAATGTTTATCCTGCGTATCTAGAAGTTAGTTTCAGCAATGCTTGTAATCTCAAATGTAGTTATTGTAGTCCCGAAATAAGCAGTAAATGGTTAGATGAAATCAAGCAACACGGACCATATCCTATAACACAGAGTAATAATGACATAGAATGGTATAAATCTGTAGGAAGATACCCATACAAAAATAGTGAATACAATCCCTATGTAGAAGCATTTTGGAAATGGTTTCCGGATGCTTTACCCCATCTGCGAGTGTTTAGAATTACAGGCGGAGAACCGCTATTGAGTAAAGATACTTGGCGTGTGTTTGATTATCTAAAACAACATCCTCAAAAAGATTTAGAATTAGCTGTTAATACTAATTTGGCAGTTGACGATTCTTTAATCGATAAACTTATCACTGAAATTGGAGAATTAAAAAACTGCGTTAAACATATAGATGTTTATACAAGTTTAGAAAGTACAGGGAAACAAGCAGAGTATTCAAGATACGGATTAAACTTTGATCAATGGATCGCCAACGTTAGAAAAGTATTAGACAATACCGATGTTCGTGTTAGCATTATGACAACTATTAATATTTTAAGTCTTCCTACGTTTAACGAATTTATTGATTTAGTAATGGCACTAAGAGCAGAATATAATCACAGTTATGAATACAACAGGGTATCCTTGTCTATTAACTATCTTCGCTGGCCTCCGCAATTAAGTGTAACTTTATTACCAGAGCAGATGAGGATCGCATATGCTGACAGCATTTTATCACACGCAGAAACATGGTTAAAATATTTTAGAAAACATCAATATGCTAGACTGTACTTAGAAGAATGGGATCAGGTACAGAGATTTTGCGAATATTTAAAAACAAATGAAATCAATGTCGAAGGCAGAATAAATTTTGTGAGATATATAAAAGAGTATGATCGCCGCCGAGATACAGATTTTGTCAAAATATTTCCTGAATATCAGCAATTTTTAAGAGAGTGGGATGCCTAAGAAAAAAGAAGAAACATTAGTAGATTATAGAAATAGAACTATAGACTCGGTTAGTCCTAGTTTTTGTGCGGCTAAGTGGTTAAATGCTACTATATGGTTAGGCAGTGGATCCACTGCCAGTTGTCATCATCCTCCCGCTCACCAAATTCCATTAGAGGAAGTTAAAAACAGTTACAAAGCAATTCACAATACTAAACACAAAAAACTAATGCGTAAAATGATGTTAGAAGGCGAACGCCCTAGAGAGTGTGAGTATTGTTGGAAGATGGAAGATATTTCTAAAGACACAGTTAGTGACAGAGTGTTTAAAACTATTATCTATAAAGATGATGAAATAAAATCTATAGCGTTAAATCCCTATACTGACGATGTTGATTTAAAAACTCTCGAAATTAGTTTTGATAGAGTATGTAATCTCGCCTGTTCGTACTGCAATGCAAGTTTTAGCACCACTTGGGCCAAAGATATCAAAAACAATGGACCCTATCAAAATCTTGTAAGCGACGGCGCTGGAGCATTTCATCAAGATGGCAGTTGGTCTCAACCGTATACAGAAGACGAAGACAATCCCTATATACAGGCATTTTGGAAATGGTGGGATAACGGGTTGAGTCAAACTCTAGACGAATTAAGAATCACCGGCGGCGAACCGTTGATGAGCAGTAATACCTGGAAATTATTTGATTGGTTTAACAATCAAGATTCCTCTATGAGATTTGCTATTAATAGTAATTTGATTGCCAAAGACGAAATCATCGATAAATTGATCGAAAAAAGTAAAAACATAAAAGATTTTCATATCTACACTAGTTGTGAAGCAGTTGGGAAACAAGCAGAATATATCAGAGATGGCCTAGATTATGAACAATGGAAACACAATTTGATTAGAGTAGGCCGTGAAGCCGACCTTAAAGGGTTGCATATCATGATGACTATCAACAGTTTATGTCTTTTCAGTATAACTGATTTCCTTGATGAAATATATGAAATTAAATCCGCATGGAAAAGTAAAAGTCCAACAGTAAGTTTAAATCTTTTGCGCTTTCCGAGTTTTCAAAGTCCTCTTGCGTTGCCTGACCATATTAAAATTTATTGTCGAACTCAACTGCAACAATGGTATGAAAAAAATAGAGAAGGAGAATACTGGCACGAATTCGAAAAAGCCAGTATTGAAAGGCTAATAGATTATCTTGATGTAGTTGATGCTCCGCATAGAAGAACCAGTAATAAAATTACACTGTGGAGAGATTTTAAAACATTTTATAAGCAATATGACCAACGTAGGGGAAAATCTATAACTGTATTTCCAGAAATATTAACACAATGGCTAGAACAAATACCAGAAACACAATTAAACGTTGTTCAAGGATTAATTAATGGTAACAGTACTAATCAATATAACAATGACGAAGAATTAAAAAGATTAGCAGAACAAGAAGGTTGGATACTAAATCCAGATAGTAAAAATATTGACGATCCGTTGGCAAAATATGAGTAATAAGAAAAATTTTTGTATATCACCTTGGGTACATTTACATACTTGGCCAAACGACCAAGTCTATCCCTGTTGTATGACTCCAATGGAAAATCCTGTCGGTAATCTTAAAGAAACTACATTAAAAGAAATATGGAATTCAGACAAACTAAAAGATTTGAGAGTTGATTTTTTAAACGACATACGTCCTAAAAGTTGCCGACGTTGTTTTGAAATGGAAGATGTTGGGCAAGGTTCGTGGAGACAGAGTTTAAATCAACACTATGCACACCATTTTAACAAAGTAGATAATACTTTATTTGACGGAACATTTGAAGAATTTAATTTAGTTTATTGGGACTTTAGATTTAATAACATATGTAACTTTAAGTGTAGAACATGTGGGCCTCAGTTGAGCACAGGGTGGTATGAAGATACTAAGAAAATCTGGGGTAGTCTTCCTAATGATGTTAAAGTGATTAAAGAAAACGTTCAAACATGGGATGAAATTGAACCGTTGTTTGAAACAGTTGAAGAAATCTATTTCGCCGGCGGCGAACCCTTGATAATGGAAGAGCATTATAGAATTTTAAAACGGCTTGACGAAATGAAGCGATATGATGTTAAATTGAGATATAACACAAATTTTAGTCAATTAGAATATAAAAATCTCAAAGTTTATGAAATTTGGTCCAAGTTTCAGTCTGTAGAACTATCCGCTAGTTTAGACGGCAATGGCCTTCGAGGCGAATATATTAGAAAAAATATGAAGTGGGATAAGATTTTAGAAAATAGAAAAAAACTTGATCCCATGCCGGATAATATATATTTTTATATTAATTTTACTCTTAGTGTTTTAAATTGCTTTCACGTTGTAGATTTTCACAGAGACTGTGTTTCATCTGGATTCATTGAATCACCTGACAGATTTAGATTAAATGTATTACAACATCCAACACATTTTAGATTACAGATTTTGCCAGAACACTTGAAATCACAATTAGTTGAGCATTACGAAAACTACATTAAAGAATTAACAAAATTAGATAATAGTAAATCCGTCGTTGATGATTTCCGTGCTGCAATTAATTTTATCCAAACAGAAAATTGCGAACACGAATTAGACAATTTTAGAAAGAACATTCTTCAAGTCGACGATATTAGAAATGAAGAATTTGTTAAAATATTTCCTGAATTAGTAGAGTTGTTAAATGAGTAATATACTTTCATTAGGATGTAGTTGGACATATGGTCACGGGCTTGATGCAAGCGAAACTTATTCTGCACATCTGCAAAAGTTAACTACTGAATATACATTTATCAATGCTGGACACTGTGGAGCAGACATTGATTATGCTATCTTTTCTGGAGTTAAATTAATCGAACAATATAATCCCGAAATTGTAATATTTCAAGTTAGTTCTTTTGATAGGATAACATTAGGCACAGACGGATTTAATAATTTTTTAAAAAACGACTATCAAATAAGTCATGAATCAAAACTGTACTATGACAGAGATCGTGTTAATGTTAGATTAATTGGTATTAACGACGGTATTAAAACCAAATATACACACGGTTCGTACACTGCATCTAAAAAAGATAGAGCAATCGAAATTCGTGATTCCGCTACGAAACAAATTGATAGTAAAAAATATAAAAATTTTGTAGATGTAATGTTTGAAAATATTGTGCATAGTGAATACGAAACAGATAAGAAAATTAATAATTTATTTCTGTTCAAGGAATATTTAAAATCAAAAAAAATAAAAAGTCTTTGGTTTTTTTGGGTTCCTTCTTTTAACGATGAATTTTTTAAGAGTTTTTTTAGTCAAGAAGTTTATATAGAAACTCCGGTTATTAAATGGTTTAAAAAAACTTATCCTAATAAAAATTTTTATATTGATAACGGATATCATATTTCGTCAGAGGGAAACAAAATTTTAGCCGAACAGTACATATATCCGAGATTAATAAAAATTTTATGAAACAATGCATTTTACCCTGGATACATCTCGAATCAACATCTCAAGGAGAAGTCAAGCCCTGTTGTCTATATAACTCTACTATAACTATACACAACGAGTCAGCTAACCTAACCAAGCATTCATTAACGGAAATATGGCATTCAGACTACATGGATGATTTGAGAACAGAGTTTTCTAAGGGAAACATGCCCTCGGGCTGTCAATCGTGCTGGGATACAGAAGCAGCAGGCAAAATCTCTAAGAGGCAAAATAGTAATAAACAATACGAACGTCATCTAAAAAGAATAAAAGAGCCGTTACAAAATCCTGTTTATTTAGATTTAAAATTAGGAACTGTTTGTAATTTAAAATGTAGATCCTGTTCCAGTGTGAGTAGTTCCAAATGGGTATCAGATGAAATCAAAATAATGGGCAAACCTTATAACAGTTCAAACGGTTATTGGATTGAAACAACAGATCCATTATGGAATGAACTTGAAAACATTTTACCGGATATCGAACATTTTGATTTTACTGGTGGAGAACCGTTTTTAGTTAAACGACATTTTAATCTCTTAGAAAAATGTGTAGAAAAAGGCTATGCAAAAGATATAACAATACACTACAATACAAATGGTACAGTAGAACCTACTGATAGGATGTTTGAATTGTGGGATCAATTTAAATCTGTTGATGTGATGTTTAGTATTGATGGTATAGATAAAAAATTTGAATATCTACGACATCCCGGAAAATGGGAACAATTAGAAAGCAATTTTCGAAAGTTTATTAACTACCCTCGTATCTACACATCAATATGCTATTCGGTAACAGTTTTTAACGTTGTGTATATGAACGAATTTATCAATTGGTTCCTTAAACACAATCTCGAAGAACATCGCCTTTATTTTAATTTAATTTGGAATCCGGAATATTTAAACATACAGTCGATGTCTAACACTAATAAAGAACAGATTAAGAATTTTTTAGAAAATACAAAAACAGAATCAGATTTCTTAAATCAACGAGTGTTAGAAGTTGTAAATTTTATGTTTGATAGAAATTTGCAATTAAAAGATACAAACGAGTTTAGTAAAATTACCAAACAGTTAGACACAATAAGAGGAGAATCTTTTTCTGAAACATTTCCAGAATTAGATAAAATTTTAAAATTATGAGTACAGCAGGGCAGGATTTTTTCGACAAAGATTTTTTTGACAATCAAACAGTTGTATTGTGTGACTATCCTATAGAAAAAATGAAATGGTATAGTTCAATTAATAGCGACATTATTGACGATTGGAAAACAGAAAATTTTGTGACTTCGGAAGTAGAAGCCATTGCCAAGTCTATGCTGGATAATTTTGATGCCTGCGTACTGGCAATTCCTATTGCAGGCGAAAATAAAATCAAACATTATTTTGAAAAAGTATTATGGCTAATACAAAGTTATTGTGAAAACGGATGGAAAAATCCGTTAAAAGGAATTAATCATCTTGATAATGGACAGATAGTAATTCATCCGGGAACAAACAGATGTGTTGCCTCAAAATTTTTAAAGTGTAAAACTTTATCGGTATTAATTAATATCAATAAACGACAAACATTGTTGTCATCTATTAAAAATTACAAAACGATTAACAACGAGCAAGAATTGCGTTCTTCGTTAGTTAGTAAAGAAAAAATACTGTGGAGAACAGAAAATCAAGAAGAACTGTGGATCAACGGTGTAAATCAATCAGATGAATATTATAAAGATTTTACCTATGAGTTTTTAGGTACAGATGCTTGGCCGAAATCGTATTTGTTAAGTCAGTGGAGTAACTGTGTTTATAATTTTCTACCATTAAAAATTTATGTTGATCACGCAGTTGATATTAATATTATATCTCAACAATCAGAAGCAATGAAACAGTTTTCTTTTACAGATAGAGATAGCGGAAAGCAAGTGAAGTTTGATTTTGAATTTACACCTGTAGATAATTTTGATAAAATAAATGACACCGGCTCGTTTGTTTATTTAGGCAAATACTCTAGATTTCAAAAAAACGTCTTCGAACTATTATTTTTCGTCAGTCCTCTTTACAAATATTCATCAACAAATGATAAAAGTATTGTAGTACATAACTCGTTTGCAACAGAAGAAAAAACTTTAACAATTCCGGATCATTATGTCGGATGATATCTTTAACATTAATGATCATTTTGATTTTAGAAATGATCGATACAGTAAAATAGACAAGACTAACGAAAAATTATTAGGTCTCGCTATTGTTGAAATCAATCCTACTGAGTTATGTAATAGAACCTGTAGTTTCTGCCCTCGTAGTGACCCTAGTGTTTATCCTAATAGAAATTTAAACATGACAACAGGGACTGCACAACTATTAGTTGATCAGTTATTAGCAGCAGGTTTTAGTGGCGACATACACGTTACAGGATATGGCGAACCGTTATTAAATCCCGACATTTTAGATATCATCAAAATTTTCTCTCAGCATTTCTATGTAGAAATAATTACCAACGGTGATCGATTAACTAATAATCATTATACTCACGAACAATTATATCACGCTGGTTTAAATTTTTTAATCGTTGATTGTTATGATGGCGATGATCAGTATGACAATTTTAGAAAAATTTTAAGTGATTCTTGTGTGCCGTACCGAATTAGAAAACACTACGACAACGGCAACACTGATTTAATACAGATATATAATTTTAACAATCGAGGAGGTATGCTTTCTAAAAAAAGCATAAACCGTCCTTGTTGGTTACCGTTCTACAAAGCATTTATAGACTGGAATGGAGATCTAGGATTATGCTGCAACGATTGGGCAAGGAAGCAAATATTTGGAAATATAAAACAAAAAACAATTTCAAAAATGTGGATGAGTAAACAGTTTATAGATATAAGAAAAAATCTAGCCAACGGCGACAGATATAAAATTAAATCTTGCGAAAATTGCAATACAAAAGGAACATTGCAAGGAAAAGAGAGTGTAGAAGTATGGAAAAAACAACTATAGTTACCGCAGAGTTCGAAACTTGTCCACATCCGCGCATTGCACCGATAATTAAAAATTTTAGTAACTACCAAAGCCGAGAGTTTCAAATATGTGAGCATGTAGCAGGAATTGGTAAAATTGAGTATGACAAAAATATTCCGTTGGTAATTTTTCATTCTGAAGGAGATTCCCAGTATGTTGACATTGATTTTTTAAGTCAGTACGGCTCTGTACTACATTGCAATTACACGTTATCTAAAACTAAAGGAAAATTTTTTAACTATTGGGCCTATGATTATCTACAGAGATTAAAGGCCTACCAACAACCAGTTAATGTATCTAATAATTTTATTCCAAAATTTTTGTGTCTAAACGGAAGACCTGAGTGGCACAGATATTATGTTCTACAAAGACTTGTTGATAAAAATCTTTATAATCGAGGTTATATTAGTTTTTTAAATAGATACAATACTCTCAATAATGAGATTATATATGAGACTTTTTTAGACTTATATTCAGGGACCCCTGCATTTGTAAAAAATATTTTTGAAAAAAAACAACTTTTAGTTTTAGACAAATCTAATAACGAAATACATAAAAACGATAGATCCCATTCAGAATACATTTATAAAGACACCAGTGTTTCGTTAGTTACAGAAACATATCCCGATGCAGAACGAGGATTATTTATAACTGAAAAAAGTTATAAGCCTATTGCAAATTGCCATTTTCAAATTTGGATATCGCAACCTGGCATGGTAGATTTTTTTAGAAATTTAGGGTTTGATATGTTTGATGACATTATAGATAATTCCTACGATGATATATACGATGATATAAAAAGATTCGAACAGGCATTAAACAGTTTAGAAACCTTGTTATCCGATTGTTGCAGTTTTAGTGAAGTTAAGAAGAAACAACTTCAGTATCGATTAAATAAAAATCAAAATAAGTACTTAAACATGAAATTATCAGATAAAGAAATAGAGTCGTGGTTATGAAAAAATTCTACATATTCGGAGGATGCAGTTTTACAGACATGCTTAATTCGTGGGCAAGAGTTATACAAGACTCATATCTATCAAATTCTAACGATTCAAGAAACTGTGCTAAGTCTGGAGCAGGAAACAAATTTATTTCGGCTGCTGTTATTGACACAGCGTTAAAAGTGGAAAAATTAGGATACTTACCGGATATCTCTGTTATGTGGTCGAGTCCTGTACGATTTGAATTGCCCATAGATCAAAAAGAAACACCTTTTGCTAGCGATCTTTTTGAGACAAACAAACGGCAGAATAATGATTTTAATCCCGGAATATACCTACATCAAGATGTAACCGGTGAAGTTGACAAGTCTTCAATCGACAATTTTTGGTTAATGCAGTGCAGTAAAGTTACTAAAAAAACTAAATGGTCTCATAAATCTTATATTGATGATCAATACGTAGATGCTTTTGAAAAATTTCAAAACTTTCTTTGGAATTCTAAATTTCAGTGGTATAATACCTTAACGTCGATATTATCAATGCAGTGGCTTTGCGAAAGCAAGAATTGGCCTTATAGATTTACAACATTTAGAGAAGGGCTTGGCGAGTATATACAATCTTGTCCAAAACAATTTTTAAGCCTGCAACAAGAAATAAACTGGGATAAGTTTGTTTTTACTGACGACAATTATGGTGGGTTACGAGAATTTACACTGAACACAATTAACACTTGGGACGACGGTTATGACAATCATCCAAGTCATGATGCTCATCGACTATTTGTTGAAGAGTTTTGGCTACCTAAATTTCCGGACGTGTATCGATGATAACATTATTTTATCAAACAGAATCTAAAAATTTTACTATACCTAATTCCATTCCTTTGCATTTAAGAACTAACAACAGCCACGATTTTAAAAGTGTCAAACCGATTTTCATTGCAGATATATGTGCATATCTTTCAATACCGTTTAAACAGATTTCCAAGAACGCCTGGAGCGGCGAAACAGCTTATTATCATATAGAAATAGAATGGATAGATCAGGCTATGGTCTATAGAAATATATTTGAATGGATAGATCAAGATGTATTAGAAATTATTAAAGATCCATTATCCAATTTACGGTTGTTACTTTGGTTCTCAAACGAAGGGTTTTCGTTATCTATGCCTAGATTCATGGAAATTATAGATTTTTGTATTAGGGATTTAAATATACCTCCCGAAAAAGTTTATTTTGTATTCGGTGACATTAATATTGAAAAAAATTATAAATATTGGTTAAAAACAAAGGGCTATTCGTTGATTAATATATACGGCTTTGATAGTTTTGAAACTACCTATCATAATGAATGTAGAATGTTAGAAAATACAGTACACAAAAATATTTTTCCTAGAGAAGATGATAGAATTAGAAACTTAGATAAAAGTCGAAACAAACGATTTATTTTTAGAAATGCTAACCCTCGTGAACATAGAGTTTATTTTGCTTCTGAATTAAAAAGACGAGATCTATTAAAAGATTCTTATTATAGTTGGTTGAATAGGTATTACATTCCCGAAGAGGATATGTTTGAGTGCTTTATTAAAAAATATTGTAAAGATGCATCTATAATAGAAGAAATATATTATCATATGAAAGAATTTATCGATAATAGTCCTTACGTAATTGATCATACTGCTGACAATATCGGCGAAGGATTAAATCAGCGATATCTCAATCCAGAAATGTTTGCAGATAGTTATTTTACATTTGTAACAGAAACAACATATGATAACACACCCACTGAAAATGTTTTGTTTATTACAGAAAAAATATATCAACCTATTGTACAATATCATCCATTTATTGTTGCGGCCTGTCCAGGTACATTAGAATACATGAGGAAAAGCGGATATCAAACATTTCCTGAGTTATTCGATGAACGTTATGATCAAGAACAAGACTTAAAGACCAGAACCAATATGATAATAGATAATATTGAAAGAGTTTGTTCAATGCCAGTTGATGAATTACACTTTATATATTATTCTGAACAATTCCAACAAAAATTAATTCATAATAAAGATTTATTTGTAAAAGGCAAAGGCCGACAAAAATGGGAGAATGCGATCAAATGGCTATCCCGTTAATTTACGATAAAGGATTTTCTAACAACATTATAGGAGATCATGATCAAACAATAAAGTCGAGAATTATATCGCAACTTGACTCTGATGATCTTTTTGTTAATACAACTTGGATTGAACTTGATACCGATCTGTTATCATTATTAGATAAAAGACCTAACAGAATTATTTGTTATAGCGGCACAGATTGGGAAAACACTGTATGCAGAAAGCCAGTTCATGATTTTTTATCAAAATATAATACTGTCTATATTGGAAATAAAAACAATGAATACTATTTTAGTTTTTGGTTAGACTTTGTTTATGACCATATGTCTAAATATCAAACTTTTGATCCTTTCAATTTTGATATTACAAAAACATTTATGTGCTTGAATAGAAAACCGCATGTTCACCGGATTGAATTAGTCAAAGAACTGTATAATAAAAATTTACAACACAGCGGATATTTAAGCCTTGGCACTTTTCCAAATAACGGCGTACCTTGGGATTACAAAGAACTTAACGTTCCAATTATGTTGGAAAACGATGTAAAAAATGTAGAAGGTGATCATGCTGTTTCGGGAACAGCCGGTGGAATAACAAATGATATTACCGGTCTAGGACATCCTGAAAATTGGAACAGTCATTTCCTTAATGTAGTAACAGAAACTACGATACATACTAATGTATTTTTAAGCGAAAAAATATTTAAACCAATATTAGGGATGCGCCCGTTTGTAGTTCTAGGTGATGATGCAGTATATGATAAATTACATGAATGGGGATTCGACACATTTGATGATATTTTAGGTACAGGATACAAAGGAAAATATCATACTGATCGAATTGATTGGATACTTGATATCGTGTATAATTTAAATAGAGAAAAAAGCTTAAATAAACTTCTTTCGAGTTTAAAAACTAGATTAGAATTTAACAATAATCAATTTAGACACATAGCCTTATCAAATAAAGAAAAAATATACAATTTAGGATTAAGATGAATATATCGTTTATAGGTACAGGTAAATTAGGAATGCCTTGTGCTGAAGCCATAGCACAAAAAGGTCATAGAGTTTCTGGATACGATGTAGCAGAAAGAACTAGCAAAATAATATCAGTGGTTGACTCTATTGAAGAGTGTATTAAAGGTAAAGATATTGTTTTTATTGCTGTTCCTACTCCTCACGATCCTGCATACGATGGAAGAAAACCAACCGCACATCTAGATCCTAAAGATTTTAATTATGACATTGTAAAGCAAGTGTTAGTAGAAGCCGATATGCACATGTCTAAAGATCAATTATTAGTTCTTATTTCAACAGTATTACCAGGAACAGTTCGTAGAGAATTTATACCTTTAATTTCAAATACAAGATTTGTATATAACCCTTACCTGATCGCTATGGGAAGTGTTGCGTGGGACATGGTCAATCCCGAAATGGTAATGATAGGAACAGAAGACGGAAACGAAACCGGAGATGCAAAACAACTAATTGATTTTTATAAGAGCGTAATGGAAAATGATCCTAGATATGTTGTCGGAACATGGGACGAGTGTGAATGTATCAAAGTGTTTTACAACACCTTTATTAGTGCAAAGATTGGTCTAGTTAATATGATACAAGATGTGGCACAGAAACAAGGTAATATTGATGTTGATGTAGTTACCAGTGCATTGGCAAACTCTACTATGCGTATTACAGGTCCTCAATATATGACTGCTGGAATGGGCGATGGAGGTGCATGTCACCCGAGAGACAATATTGCATTGCGGTATATGTCACAAGAACTAGATCTTGGCTATGATTTGTTTGACAGTATAATGACAGCACGAGAAGTTCAGGCTAAAAATATTGCAAAAGAATTAGTTAGGCACGCTGCTGAAAACAATATGAACATATATATTCACGGCAAGGCTTATAAACCCGATGTTGAATACTGTGACGGAAGTTATAGTTTATTGATAGGATATTTTTGTAAAGAAGCAGGATATGAACCGATCTATGTTGACCCATTAACGGGTGACAACATAGAGTCTGTACATGGCGTAGTATTGCTAGCACATGATAGAAAGATTACATACGATTATCGAGGATTTGATCAATTACAAAATCTTTACTGCAAAATTGAAGATGGGTCGATAATTGTTGATCCGTGGCGGAAATTTCCTAAATCTGATAATTTAACAGTAATTCACTACGGTAATACAAGATTTTAAAAAAGATTTTTACTTTGAATTTTAATGTCGTTTTTTAATTTTGGAATATTTAATCTGAATTCTAATTTTAGAATTTCGTCTTCGGTATCACGACAAGATTCGAATATCATATTTTCAATCGATTCGAAATCATAATCTGGAAGTAAATGCAAGTCAATCTCCCAACACCTTCCATTAACAAAGTTTAATTTAATCAAATCAACATAATCGATAGGAAAAGTACTGATGTATAGATCTTCGAACACCTCTGGCCATGACGACACTAGGTGTTCGGGAGATTTATATAACGGTCTAGGCATCAGATGTTTCTTTTGCTTTAGCAGTTTTTTTCTGCGGTGGATCCAATTCGTCAGCCTGTTTTCTTAACTTGGCTGCTTCTTTGTACATAGCATCAGCCTGACTGCGATATGACTTTGCGATATCTTTGTCAGACAACACTTCATTTTCAGCAGCCTTTACAGGTTCAGCAACAGATTCTTGCACTTCTTGAATAGTATCCTGTTTTTCAGCAGCAGTTGAGTCACTGGTTTTAGGAGCCCCGCCTACTAGTGATGCCAAGTCTCCAACAGCAATGCCTTTTTGTTCGGCAATCAATGCATTTAGTTCATCTAGCGGAATAGATGAACTAATTTTCGGAGTCATTATTACATTATCAGTTGCAACTTTTTGTAATCGATTGTCTTGCTGCATAGCAACTAACATAGGACGCCCGTCAGGGAAATGTCGAATAAACATAACCTCACCGAATTCGTTTGCGTCTTGTGCTTGTTCACTTTCTACCAGTTGTATCACAGCATCGTGATACTGATCTGGAAGAGTCGCAGTTGGAAGCACTAGTGCCGTATTAGATTCTCCTGGCAACGTTCTAAAAATCACTAGAACTTTTGATCCAGTATTTTTCATCTTTCCTATATGTTTTAAGTTTTTCATTACTGTTCCTTCTTAGTTACTGATTCTAGAAAGTTGTTTAATTTATTGTAGATTTTACCTACAGATTCTAGTTCATTTGATTTAAATGCGCCACGTTGACTAGCGACATCGATAACGCTTCGCAGTGCGGCTAAATCGTTTAAATTCAAATCAGCGGCAGGTTGTCCTTCTGCTTGGGGTTGTTCTTGGGTTTCTTGTTGTACATCTTCTGTGTTTTCACTGTTCATTTATAATCTCCTAAAGTGTGGACATGCTAACATAAAATAAGTTAGTTCTTTTTGATCTTCGAATGCTATAAAAGCAGCAATTCTTAACCGACCTTTTTCATCAATGCAAGGACTCTTGACGATTGAGTATCTGTTCTTTAATCTAACTCTGACCCAGTCTTCAATTTGATCTTCAAAATAGTCGCTGTCATTAATTCTAGTTTTAGCAAAATGATTTGGAATATAATCAAGTTTTCTCGAATCAATAACATCAAGTTCATTAATTTCTAACATGCAATATTTAACCTTTTAGAATTAACAGGGTATTTAATCTTGAGCGAGTCGATTTGCAAGAGATTTGGATAAACCAAATTTTCTAACGTCACCGCTAAACAAATACAGTTCGAAAGCGGCACGTTCTGATATTACGGTTATAGATTTCTTATTGATATAAAAAGGAGTATTTAAGTATTGATCAAGCCAAATTATAGTTTGTGGAGTGAAATTAAAACCGCTGGGAAATTCTATTTTATACGTTTTTAAATCAGCGTAGTCAGTGACGAATTCAATCCCTTTATCTGTTAATCTCAATCCTCCGGTGTCTTTGTCTCTATAACTGTACCAGAATATTGATTTGTATTTTTTTATAGATTCAGCGTCGGACGTTTGTCCGGAAGACTCAAGAAAAATCTTTGTATACTGTTCTTTAGAATTAAGTTTAACTGCTGATTTTTTCGCCATCTGTAAGTTTAAAAACTGTGAAATCGCTTGTCTTAAAAAGTTTATTGAGTTTCTTTGCTAAATTGAGTGCATGTCCAGGATTACTAAAAGAAACCTTTTTATATTTTGGACCTGGGTAGCTGGCAACAATACTACCACTTTTAAGATTAAATGGTTTATCCTGATAAAAAACAGCCCAAATAGCTTCACTTTCTAAAACCTGCTCTACTTTGTAAGTGTCTTTATTGGCGTTTTCTAAAATTATTTTGGGCTTTGGACGACTCATGATACGTTGTTTCCTTAAAACTACGTATATATTTATCCTTTATTTAAATCCGCCACCGTCAAATTTTACTTCAATGTTGCTATTAGATGATTCAAGTCGTTTTAAACTTTGATTAATTTCGTTTATCGTGCTGCCTAATCTAGCCGTTAAAATACCTAATTCAAGAGCCAAGTCTCTCGCTTCTTGTATACTAATGCGTATATCTCGTTGCTGACTTCTTTCTGCAGAAGCAACTCTAGACAGCAATTTTTCGATTGAAGGCAGTGTTTGCGGTACGTTATTTTGAGGCATTACTTAGTACCTGTCGCATTTCTAACTCAGTCTTGAACGGTCCTTGATAAGGATACCTCTGCAAAGTAATCAATTTAGGACAAAAACTTTTAACCCAACCTTTTTCGAAACGAATAATGTAATAACCTGCACAATACAAACTTTTAGAATCACTGCTCTTAGTAAACAACGGTAACTTGCGTTTGATGTCAAACATTGAATTGTGAGGTATAGTACTACACGGGTATCCGTGTACTTCTTGTACATCAGCATCTTCGGCCTCTCGAACAATTCGAGCAACAAAGAATTCATCACCGAATTGACTTACTAGGCTCTGTTTGTTGTTATAAACTTTAACTCCTAGTCGATTACTCATAACAAACCGATTGTCTTCTTCTCGACGAAGAGTAGCAAATTTTTCTCCGTCTTTTTCTACTATCCAAAACTTTTCTGGAATAACTGGTTTAGCTTGTAATTCATTCATACTATATACCTCGAATTTAATGGTTCAGCATAACTCTGTGCTTGGTCCGAAATCTTTTTTAAATCATAAAGATGACAAAATTTCATCAACCTAATACCTACTTGATTAACATTTTTGTTAGAACTTATTGATTCTTTAATTGTATTATCAATTATAGCACGAATATCGTCAGGTTGTGCAGTTAAATCAATTAACTGGCAATTTCTTTCATAGTCTTCTAAAACACGATGCTCAACTCCGTTGTGATCTGTCCATCGTTGCAACATGAGATTGTTCCAAGAGAATCCTTTGGAATCTTTATCCTGAAACGCTTCTGTTAGTCCTACTTTGTTTTTCGATCCTTTTGTACGAACACCTGGATAGGCACTGAACACATTATCACTAGTATCGCCTCTCATACACTTTTCAAACAATAGCCATTCTGGGTTAGGTGCTGCCTTGGCTTCTTTAGTTTTTTTGTCAATAACAGGTTTCCCTTTGTCGTCAAAGAATCCCTCATGCGTTATAGTAGTTTCTGAAACACCGTTATATTGACGAACATTGGGTGCAATAAGTTGCACAAAATCTGTATCAGTTGATACAATGACATGATTTTCATTTGGGTGATTCTGAATCCAGCCTGCAATCAAATCATCTGCCTCGAGTTGTTTGTGCTGTAGTACTGTACAGTTGGTTTTTTCAGTAATGAAATCTTTGAAAGTATCAAATGCTTCCCAAAATAATTGATCCTCTTCTTGTTCTTTCACAGTCAAGGCAGCCCGGGCCTCTGAACGATTACGCTTGTAAGGCTCATAATAGTCTTTGCGCCATGAACGTCCTTCGAGACAAAATACAACATGAGTGCCGTCAAACTGCTGCCACGCTTTTCGAATACTGTTAAGTGTAATATGAAACGCCATTCCTAGTTTGATATCAGCGTCGCCGTTAATAACATGTCTTGCACGAAAAAAAGTATTAGCAGTATCGATTAAAATATATGTCATTTATTATTCTTTCTAACTGAGTTAATATCAATTACGCCAGTGTCAACTTTTTCAGGACCACCGTAATCACCATCTACAACAACATTGGCGCAGAGTTCACGAAACCAACGATCCACAATTTCCTCTTCAGCATCACCTTCAACACCGTATCCGTCACGCTTTAATTGTAGCACAAAGTGCTCGTTCCAGTCAAGTTCAAAGAAACCATTTCGGATATTGTCTTGATTGACATGTGTATTGAGAACACCAACCCAAGGTTCTTTTTTACGATTAGCCCGTTCTTTTTCTGAAAGTTTAGCTTCTTCGGTTTTTTTGACTGCTTCAACAGCCGCAGTTTCAGCTTCTTTTTTCATTTGTTCTGCTTCTAGAGCAGCATCATTTGCTTCCTTTGCTACTCGAATAGCTTCTTCTGCTTCCTTTATAGCTTCTTCTTTAACTTTATCCAACCCCAACATTCTTTCAAAAAAACTTTTAAGCATTTGACTTGTCCTTGTAAAATTCTAAAACAGTGTTTTTTAATTCTTCGTGTGTCACGGCACTATTTTGTGTACTTATATCTCGTATCTTAAGAAAAACGTCTTCAACTAGTGCATGAGTATAATCGACAAACTCGTTGTCATATCTACTTGCCCAATCGATGACATCACCGGGATTCCAATCCTCATTCTTCCAAAGAACAAATCCAGCATCTTCTGCTAATTTTTTCACATGTTCGTTCATATTATGTATTCCAATGTTTTTTACATCTTACTTGAATCCAACCGCCGCCATTACTACGTCCACGGTCTCCGCAGACTTCACAGGTCCTGTATGACATCGATTCTGCGAATTGAATTAAAGCATATTGTTCACCGGTTGCGCCGTGAACATAAAATCGAAGTCCACCGTATTTCTCCTTTACCTGAGTAACAACGGGAATCTTTTCTTCCTCTTCGTCCATGTTTGCTTTTGCTTTGGCAACATTATCTTCAGTAACAATATCCTTGCCTTCGTGTTCCTTACCAAAATCGTACTTAGATTTACCCACACGAGTTTGTAAGTAGTCGTACTGTTCTTTGGCATACAACCAGTCAGAACAAATCAGTCCACACAGCGTGTTGATGATATTGAACCAACCGTCTCCTGTTTCGAACCCCCAGCACATGGCAGTGGTTCTCATATCGCCGTACCGATCTCGGAACATAGGTGCATACTTTTTTACGAGATAACGGTCATAGTGTCTATTCATTTTGATTCCATTGCTAATTTTGCCACAACTAAAAAGTGTTCATACGCTCTGCGTACTGTAGGGTTTTTCAATAAGTCCTCTGCCTGGCGTTGTAGTTCATCTACTCCAGCTTGGGCTATATCGTGTATGCTAGGACATTGCAAGGTTGCCAAGTCGTCTCCAAATGCTTCAGCCAACTTCTGCCACGCTGCCAATTGTTCTGGTGTAATAGGCTTACGAGTAGGACGTTTTTCACTGGCTTTATGTAAAGCATCTTCGATAGCAGGACGAGCATAACATCCGGCTGCAATTAAGGGAGCAAATGCCGGATCAACATTGTATCGATACATTGTGTAATTTTTAGGAACACTCACTACTAGATGACTACCTTTTCGAAACGAATTAACTGTTGCATCTTCTATTGACACCGGTACATACCTACGTCCAACTTTTTCGTAATAGACTTTTTTCATTCTTCAATTCCAAAATGTTGCAACATAAACTCATCTAGTTCCAAATCACCAGTAAAGTCGAATTCGTGACTACAATAAACTCTAGCCATACTAGCACATTCCTGCACAATCAACTCAGCGAACTTTTCCAAATCTTTGTTGTAAAATCTCCATTCATCTTGGGAACAAGGAAATCCACCACATTGTTCGGCAAGTAGTCTAAACTTTTCGTTCATAAAAAATCCCGGTATACTGGTAATATGCTTATAGTATAACAGGATTCAAATATTTTGTCAATCTATTTTGGCTTTATGTACCCCATTCGTTCTTGAAAAGCGGCACTTGCAATCTATCGCTGTAGCGTAGTCCATTCTGCATAGCCAATTCGGCAACACGCCTATTATTAAGTTCGTAGACACTCTCTACACCCCCTAACGGCATGAGATAAACATGTCCTCGAAATCCAGCAGAACGATATTCATCAATTGCACGTTCAGCATCAGCAAAGTCTTGTTCAGTGGCAATTACAAACTTCAAGTAAACGGTACCAACTTCTTCATACCCGCATACAACTTCGGGTAGAATAGCGTCTTCCCAAGCCTCCCCGCTGCATGGTAATTTAGCACTTACACTGAATGTAATCTCGCGTTCAGGACGTGCAGGAGTCTGCCAAAAATTCAACAGATAGTCTCGAAATTCCGATGTAAGTTTTTGAGTACCGTTTGTCTCAAATGTAATTTCCTTGAGATTCTGCATCTCGGGCAATTCTAACAATGCCGGAAATGCACGTTGCCATCCCAGCAAGGGTTCTCCACCTGTGATTATCAAGTGTTCATCGCGCCATCCGTTAAATGGAAGTATTTCTACGATACGTTCTGCAATGGCTTCTACTGTTACCATGGGACTTAGATGTTTGAATTCTGGAGCCCACGAAGCATAACTGTCACAACCTGAAGATACAAGTGGCAATTCTTCATAGGTTTTGAAATTGACAACTTGCTCAGCGATACGATGCCGTTCCTGCGTCTTTTCGCCGCGGGGCAACCCAAATCCGTCACAAGTAAAATTGCAACCAAACGTTCGAAGAAACACACTGGGAACCCCCATGTATCGTCCTTCACCTTGTACTGAATAGAATAATTCTGCTATTTTAATTTTGCTCATAATTTATTATACACTCATCTTGTAATTTGTTCAACTATCACGCCACTCTTTTCTAAAAACTCTACGCCTGCTCTGCTACGATAGTCTTCACTGTAGAATACACGTCGAACACCTGCTTGAAAAATTAGTTTAGCACAATCAATACAGGGACTATGTGTAATGAACATGTCAGCATCATTAGCACTAACAGTTGATTTAGCCATTTTACTTACAGCATTCGATTCAGCGTGTAGTACTTCCGGACGAGTCTTTAGTTCACAACTACCATCATGCACATTCCAAACTTCCGTTTCGCAATCGTTATCCCACCCACTCGGTGTGCCATTGTAACCGTATGCAATCACATCGTCTTTGACAATTACAGCACCTACCTTGAGTCTACGAGCATGACTAAGTTCTGCTACTCTGTAGGCAATATCAATGTAAGCATCGACATACTTTTTCTTCATTTACGATAGTTGCCTTTCTCTGGGATAACATGACGAACGCCTCCCCGGGGATCTTCTATATCACCGTTTCGTCTGGGAATTAGATGAACATGGGGCCAATCGACAGTTTGTCCAGCAGCCTCGCCTACGTTTACGCCTACATTAAATCCATCACACTCACCCGACATCACCTGTTCGATACCATGTTTGATAGCATCCTCTAAAGCATCGCGTAGCACACCTACAGTATTATATTTAGGCACGAACAACATGTGTCCTTCAGTTACTGGGTATTTGTCTTTGTAAACCAAGACATGGACGTCTTCACTAACAGGATCACGCCAAGGCGCAGAGTTAGTATTGTCGATGTGCTCGGGCTCTGTGAGAATAATTTTATGAATATTTTCAATCATCTACGGTACTCCTTATGCTCCTTTGGCAAATCATTTTCTTTAATAGTAAATTCAAGTCCTGCCATTTTACCAACATATGCTTGATTTTTATAAAACATGCTTAACTTTACAGTGTTAACAGCAACCTCTAATAATTTTTGAGGTTTATAATTTAACACATGTGCGTCAACATATTGATCCTTGTCTGTGCAATGTACTTTTACTTTTGCGTCAATCATTTTACGAACCTCGGTATGTTTCCGTTGCTGCCGTTATACTGAAAATTATCTAGCATGGTTAAGAGACTATCTAAATCATCGGCAGGATGTCTTTCTATCAGAATATCATCACTGTCTTGCAACATAAAAAATAGTTTTACATCACTGCCCTTAATCTGATCCAGTTGCGGTTTAAAAATATGTTCTAAATCTTCTTTTATCATTTTGTCCACCAATTTTCATAAGGAAAATCCAACCAAACGTCTTGTTCTGCTTTGTTAACTTCCATACCAGCATAATTAATTTTAACATCTGCTGCACTGGATAAGTTATCAACTACCACAGCAAATTTAACATTGTTGCCCCAAATGCTGTTCCAAGCATCTTTTTCCTCCGGCAAGCAACCGCTAGGCCAATCTTTTAAAATCCAATTGATAGTAGCACCAGTGTCATTGATATCATCTACAATTAATATGTTTTTACGCTTGCCAGTATCCCAACGCTGTTTTTCAGAATCTTGTTCCTCTACAGGAACATAACCAAATGCATCTTCTGCCATCCATAAATTACTTTCGCAATTATTACTGCCATTATCTCGAAGACTGACGTTTAATGTTTCACACGGAACATCAAAGTAATGACTAATCATCACAGCAGGTAACAGTCCTCCTCGGGTGATGCCAACTACGTAATCAGGACGCCAATCGCTATTGACAATGTCTCTACAGATAGTTGCCACTAAACCGTTAAAAGCGTTGTTTGATAAAATTAATTTATTCATGTGCAGCCTTGTATCTCTGTTTTAAATATTGTTCATGTTGGATCCATCTATTGTCTACCCAAAATCCCCATTCACGTTGTTTAGGACCAGGCATAAACAGTGTCCAACATTCTACGCCAGGATCAAGTTCGATACGGTGAAAACTGTTAGCACTGCAAAAACGAAAATGCCCAGGCCTTCTCCAATGACAGGTTTCAGATATTTTCTCGCCTTGCTGATTGAATTCAGCAGTCCATTCATAATAACCACCTTTGAGAATTAATGTAGCATAAGGCCAAGGATGATCATGAACATCATCCGGATCGCCTTTTAAAAATTTGTGTAAAAATACGTTAAACGGAAAACGATTTCTATCTTTTAGAAACACATAATATCGTTCTAAATATGGTTCGTTACTGGTACGATCCATTACAACTCGTTTTCTACCTACTCGTTCTAAAAAATTTAAGAACCATTTCATGATTTTATCTCGGAGCAAATTCTTGTTGCAGTTTGATATTGTCCATAAATTCTTTTTTAGTTCCTGGATCATTTTTAAAAGCACCGTGTAACACTGTAGTTTGTGTTAGGCTTGAATGTGCCATTATGCCTCGATTTTCGCAACATCCATGAATCGCCTGAATATAAACACCTACATCTTTACTGCCAGTTGCTGATGTAATCTCACGAGCAATATCCATTGCTAATTCTTCTTGCAATGTACCACGACGAGCACACCACTGAGCAATCCTTGTGTATTTACTAAGTCCAATCAGTGTATCAGCAGCAATAATACCGATATAAGCAACACCAGTAACAGGCTGATGGTGATGGCTGCACATGCTTTTAAGCTCACTGCGAACGACAAGCATTCCATCATATCTTTCATCCGTTTGATTCGGGAAGGCGGTAGCATTGGGCTTCGGTTCATAGCGTCCACTCATTATTTCATTGAAATACATCTTAGCTAATCTGCGAGCAGTGTCTTGACTATTGGGATCATTTTCTCTGTCAATTAACAAACGATCCAGTACTAATTCAAATGCTTCTGTAGCTTCGTCAATTAGTTTGTGTTTTGTTTCTTTGGTAACATATTCTGATACATTGTCTCCTGCCCAGAATCTCTTACCATCTCGCTTCATTTTAAAACGAATAGCATCAGCGAGATATGCAGATTCGTAGCCTTTATCAGACATTGCGTCTAGTGCTGTTTCTTTTTTATCTGTCAATTTATTATTCTCCGAGTTATCGTCGTGGATGACTTATATATTATTTTACTTGGTTATTTAGGCTCTGTCAACCGTAGCATGATATTTTTCTTGTTAGCAGCATCTATAACGCTTAATGATGATTTATTTGATTCGGCATATTTTAATAAAGCACTAACATCTTTTGGAAAACATGCACCACCGAATCCCAAATACCCGTCTGGACCCGGAACATTCATATGTGTCATTCCAATTCTTTTATCTGAAACAATTAAATCAGCAACGCGATTGTAATCGACATTGTCAGCGTCAGCTAATAATTTGAGTTCATTCATAAATACGACCTTGGTTGCTAAAAATGAATTAACAGCATATTTTGCCAATGCTGCTTCTTCAATCGAACACAGTTGTACATCGTTTAAAGAATTTTGTCCTATTCTAATAATTCTCTCTGCTTCTCTAACATACGCAGATATTCTACCACCTATAATAGCAAACCTACTTTCTAAATAGTCGTTTACTGCATTATGTGCTGTTAGAAATTCTGGAGCATGAACTAAGTTAGGATATTCGTCGTTGAGCTTTCGATATACAGACGGCAAAGCAGTTACCTTGCTAATAATAACACCTTCATACTCTTTAAAGTGACTTAGTACTTCTTCTAAAATAGAAGAATTGCATGACCCGTCGCTATCCATTGGACTAGGAACACATACGAAAATAGCCTCACAAGATATTAAATCACTATAGGAGTGACTGGTATTTTTTCTAGGATCTGTGTCTAAAGTTTTAATATTAAATGCTGAAAAATTATATGATTCAAGTACAGCATTTCCTACATAACCCAACCCTACAATTCCTATAGATGATTTATATTTCATTTGATATTTTTTAACAAGTTAACACAACTAAAGTAATTTTCTTTTAGATAATCTACTTGTTTATTTAGGCTAGGAATAAATTTTTCATAGTTTGTCATTAGTTCTATAATTTTCTTTGCAAGATATGGACGATATCTTTCATACATTTCAAAACTTTCAGTCCATTCGCTTGGATACTTAAAAGTATCAAATGCCATTTCTGTGTAGCTTAGTCTATCCGGAACTAGTGGCAATGCTCCAACTAATGCCCCTTCATACCAACTGATACCTAGTGTTTCCTGTAAATTAGCACTAAAAACTAATTTGGCTTCGCCTAACAAATTATGATATTCGTTTTTTGTGAGGTTTTGTTCTTGACAAACAACGAATTCATATTGTGGTAGGTATTCTTTAAGATCTCTGAAGATTTCAACCTGTTTTTCTGGAGCAATGCGATGCGGGAACAAGATCAGATCACGTTTAGGCATATTTCGATACATACTAAATGTATCTTCCATATAATCCATAGGCCACCCTGTTCGAACTATTTTTTTAGAATTAACACAAGACTCCTTTGCCCACGGATCCATAAACACATCAGCAAACATGTCGATGTGAAATTGACTAGCAAAGTAATTATGATCAACAGCACCGAAGAAACTTCGTTCAGCGTCACGCACCCAAGGAGCGTCTCCGATGAGTCTTCCTAAAAAATCAGCAGGATCATAACTGCCAGCATGCCACAGTGCATGTATAACTACACGAATTCCTAGCAGTTCGCTCATGTATTTGAGGTTAATGATACCAGGATGCCATGCATCAGCAAAGACAAAATGATCGCCTTCTTTGACTTTTCCATCGCAAAACAAGCGACCCATCTGTTCCACTTGTCCTGCTTTGTAGATGTTAGTGCCACCGAAGTTTAGGAAAGCACCGGCTGTTGTAGCACTAGGAATATCTTTGGAACCTTCAATTACATGGATATTCAGTCCAGTCTGTTTGAGAATTTGTGGAAAGTGTTCCTTCCACTCGCATGTATAACGAGTAGGAACACTTTCTAGATCAACTAGAAACAGATTGGTCATTGCGTTTCCGATTGTTGCGCGGCTTGTTATTATACCTTGCTCGACGCTTACTAGACAAGTATGTCTTCCAGTTAACACTGTCTCGATTGTATAAATCAGCAGGATT